>OGOW01001779.1_pt1 | contig 18733 bp, 14 predicted proteins | sample 1552781 | NCBI WGS metagenome assembly OGOW01 (sample SAMEA2580145, study PRJEB22360) | human gut metagenome | biome: human gut; feature: human-associated habitat; material: faeces | place: Denmark | collected 2008/2010
CCAGCCGATATATCACGAGCATACGTTCACGGATATGACACTTGTTCAGTATATTGAGTGGCTGGCTGACTTTAAGGCTCAGTGTGCGTTAGATGGGAAAGACCCAATGTATGAAATCGTGCGGATCGATGCCATCCCACGACAGATCCGACATGTATTAATTAATACATTAGAAGATTGGAGGAAAATTAACTAGAATGGCAAGAGGTACTAAGAAAGGAAAATTAATATCATTATTTAAGCAGGAGTTCAATTCTGTCGTTGCAATCAAAAACGGTGATGTTTCCGATGAACAGGAGTGGTTTGTCTTCATCAATAATGCGGCACAACTTCGATTTCGGCTCATAGAAAATTACATCATTTATGTCACTGGGATCAAACCATTGGGGGTTATATCCATCGACGATATTTGCAAAACAATTGTGAAGCTCTTATCCAAGCAGACTAGATACACGGCACTTATTGATACCATGGAAAACACATCAAAACTTTGTGATGTTTGTAGTGGTATGGACTTTCCATGTGCGGCAAATCCGGTCTATAGTAACATTGACTACTCAGTGTATCAGAGACTTAGAGATTATTACCGTGCAGATGATAAGTTATGCGGATATTACATTCTTGCGATTGCTGAAAAGCCAGAAGAAAAATCAGAGAAATTAGAAAAACCGGTTACTCGGGAATTCACGAATGACTTAGATATCAACTATACACCCCTCGGTGCTAGTGGTAAATGTCGTACTGGATGTGTCGAGTATACGCTGTCAACATATGAGTGTAACCCGAAAATTGTTCATATCAATGATGTCGTTGTTGATAAATCAGATCCGGATATAAACTACGTTAGTGATTGCTATGGTGTATATCAGGGAATCATTGGTACACTGAAAGCTGAAATCGCTGATGCCATTGTCTTGGGGCCGAATATCGATCCAGATTTCAGTAAGTTATTCCGGCAACAAAACAACATGTCCATCTTTGAGTTATCAACTTTACCGCACGAAATCATTGCAGCGTATACGAGCAACAAGTCGAATCCAAATACTAAGTGGATTCTTTTAAACAGGGGCAATATCTAGTGTGGATAAATATGGAAAACTTCACAAGACTTAAAACAATTTAAGGAGGATTCAATCATGGCTACATATGAAGACATGAAATCAGAGCAGACAATTAAAATTCTCGAAACTGACTGGATCAGAGAAGATGACGGCAGTATCGTTGGACCGCCGATGTTTAACGGTATGCTGACATTCTGTAGAATCACAAAGGCTGAAGAGAAAGATCCTGAAACAAGTGCACTCTGCTATCAGGCAGATCACAAAACTCTTGCAAGCAACTACATGCTGGCATTTATTTCCGATAAGGGGTCTCAGCTCCTCTATGATGCATCCGACCTTGTTCGAATCTGCGATCTTGAGGAAGCCGACGTTCCGACTCTCAACAAATGGCTGATGGATCTTGGTCTTCCGACCAGCGGACTCCCGGTTACAGCTACTAAGGTAGATGTAGAAACCAGTGATGGCACAAAGCCTGCAATTGTATTTGCAAACATTTACGAATTTATGGTTCAGGAAGAGGGTACTCAGCGTGCAGATGCCGAGGCTGAATTCCGTAAAATGCACCCTGATACAACGGATGAAGAGGTGTCCGTATATGTAGAAAAGTATAATACATCTGCACGGGAAATGCTTCGCAGATATCCGGATATGAAGGACAACTGTGACAGCCATATGTTTATCCGCAGTGCACTGGCAAAACTGGCTGGTCTCATCCAGAAGAGATACAATCAGATTCATTTCGATGACAGAGCAGATTGGATGGCTCAGCAGATCGCGGCTATCCGTTACTTTAACGATAAGGGTGAAATCGTTCCGTTATCCATTACGGCACTTGAAAACTTCCTTAATCGCATCAAAGACAATATCCGGATCCAGTAATCCGGACAAAAAATGATAGACCTAGTAGGAGCGAATCCTACTAGGTCTTCTTTCTATCAAACATGGTCAAGATTCATGTATATGATAAATGCAATTACTGGCAATATCCACCATACGCTCTCAATGACTGCTACGATTGCAGTTAGAACAAGAGTGAGTATCAATGCTCGATAAACTAACTTTTCCACAGCAGTGCCAGATTTGTCAGTATCCCAGTTACGAATCAGCCATACATAACCAAACAACATCAGTACACATACTGGAACCCACTGTTCATCAACGACCATTTTAAGTGTAAGCAGAGAATACAATATTATCAATATTTGAATTATACGAGATCTCATCTAGTCACCTCTCAATTATCAATGCTCATAATGGCTGGTATTAGAAGAATCAGCATCATTGCGATAAGCTGGGCACCTATTATCGTATAATACAACACGAGTATCATATTGATAAATAACAACTTATTCGATACTTTCATACGATCACCTACCTATAAATATTCTCTAGCGTTTCTTATGGAATGGTAACCGGAATAACGGTTTTGATGATTTACTATACAACATGAAGCAGTCAAGCATACAACTATAGACTGCGTAAATTCTATTCTGAATGTACCCAAGGTATTCTGGATTCGCACAAACTAAGAGTTCCTGAATAAACTCAATATTGGTTTCTTTCCAATATGAATCATATTTGTATTGACTAAACTCACTTGGGGGTAACTGACACAGTCTGTCACCAACCTTAATAGTATTGCAGTTAGTGGATATTTCAAGTGAGTGGAGGTAATAGGTTCCAGAATTTTGGGCTGGTGAGAGTACAGCAAAATATTTACCATTGATATTCTCAATGATTGCAACCATTCTGTAGTTTGTATCATGATGCACTCTGGTCTCTTCTATATATGCCGTATGCTGCGTCTTGGCAGCAACTTTATTTATATTCAGTTTCATCTTTTGTTATCCTTTCTTCTGTAATTAGCAATGATATCCGATACGAACCCTGTAATCATTGCATATGTACTGGGTCCTGTCTGCATTACAAAACGAGCTTTTCGGACAACATTTACATTATCCGAATTGAGTTTCCCAACTCGTTCTACAACAGAATGCAACCGTCTTGATTCAACTTCCGCCAATCCATTCAGCTTAATGATTTCAAGGCAATAGTCTTCATCTACCTTTGGATCACCAGTTAAATTCCTAAATAAACTAAGTAAATAGTTAGTCTTTACCAGTGCAACATCCCATACAATCTGAAGTGTTTCATATGGGTGTTCCACCAGAATATGATCTGGGACTTTTCCAACCAAGATGGATTTTATATGGTCAATCGCATCTGACTTATAATCCCCATCTATCTGCAACTGCACTAATTTCAGTGCTTCATCATACTCTTCATTTGAGTACTCTACGATCTCCTCATTGTTTGGTCCAAAAGTCATTTTAAATCCTCCTTATCTTATTACGCTCATGTAATATTATTCATGAGACGTCATTCGTATACGCCTTTATAATATATAGATAAATACTAAACTAATGGCACAAACACGTAATATTGGAAAGGAGTTGGCACTATGTCGATTGTATCTTCTGATACTTCTGTAACACATACATTCGGAAACGTGGCATGTGTTGCAATGAATTATATAAAGAGTTACTTTAATCCAGACTTTTTTAAGACAGAGCATATTAGTACAAAGATTGCATATAAGCAGTTAGATGTATTTCGGTCAAAAAAAGAGTTCTGGAAGAATGAGAAACCGATTCTGGTTGTGAAACCTAGAGTCGAAATTGATGATTCGTCAGTTGGCTACTATGGTAGTGCGATGATGAATCGTATGACAAATAGCTTACTCAATGCAGAGTTTGCAAATACAGTCCCTGTGATCGTAGATAGGAAGTATGGAGTCATGCTCCGATTTGGCTGGAACCGTTTTAAGATTTACTACGACGTTGCAATCGTTGTCCAGACATATAATGAACAGTTGAACCTCATGTATTCCTTAAAGAACAAAATGATCCCACAGACTCCCTATATGCTTAATACTTCACTGGAAGCATGTATCCCAAAAGGAATCATTAAACCGATTCAGAAGCATCTGGGAATTCCGGAAGATAAGACGGCAGCGATTACAAGATACCTTAACACATACGGGGACGTTCCGTTTACCTATAAGTTAAAAAATGCTTCTGGTACCAATGAGTATTTTATGCTATATGATACCAACATCGAGGTTACTTTATCTGATATCAATGGTGACGACGGGGATCAGAATAATATGGTGACGGATACATATACGATATCCTTATCCATGTCATTTGAGTTCAATGCTCCCGGTACATGGTATACGTTCTTAAAGGACAATGACCCGAGATATATTGCAAATCCATCAGATGCAGAGCTTCATGATTCTGATAGTCTTGTAGGTGAGCGAATTGTACCACTTCTATCCATACCGCTTAACTACAATTTAAGACTTGGGGAAGGTTGGAAGATATTACAGTCACCTGCATACATGGTTACTCAGAATGGATGCAAACCTGGTATCGTTGATATAACGGATTTCAGTCAGGTTATTCCAGATCCAGTTCAGGATACTATTAAGAAACTCGTTAAGCATAACAAGGAAAATGGTATTCCGTTATCACCATATATTCAGTTTAGATGCTTTAAGGATACCAAGGAACTCCCAATTGGTAAACGGGGATACGAGGTTGACCTCGATAAATTTGAAATCAGAACGTATGATTGTAAACCTAAGACAACTTATCGGTTATTCATTCTAATCAACAACTTAGCAATTCAAGCAATCACTCCCCAGATTCAGGAGTTTAATAAAGAGAAATAACTTTCACCCAAGGGTAGTATAATCGCTATCCTTGGGGGTTCTTTACGTGAATAACGTGTAAAATGCGACTTGGAACACTGGTGTAATATGAGAAAAGGAGGTGTAATGACAAATGGCTCAAAAGTCAATGGCTCCAGTCGGCAATATTTTACAGACTGACAAGACATTGGAATCAAATAGCACCTTTAGCGTAGAGGCGTTAAATCGCGCTATGACTGAAATAGCAATGAGGTCTTATTGGAATCTCTATGGAGTTCAGAAGGATAAGGTTGGTCTTACTAGATTTGATCTCCCCTTTAATGAATTCATTAGTGAAACGAGATTTCCTGGACAATCCTCCACGGTATATTACCCTAAGCAGTACGTCCACTACTTCAACTATCGGTTGATTCCAGTTGGACGAAATGAGGCATATAGACGGTCATCTGTATATGAGAAAGAACTGGATATGAGAGCAATCTCCGGACACCCGGAATTATTTGACCACAACTTCTTACTCTTTATTGATGGGGAGTTAATCACTACGGCAGAAGTTTATCCGTTAGATGATAAAATTCGGGTTCGTATTGATGTGTCAAATAGTTCTCATACCGATGGAATAAACCAGAAAACATACGAAAAGTATGCTGCGGAAAATCCAATGGTATCCTTGCTCTTTGTACCAAACTATACAATTCATTCCTATACGACGACCAGAGCAAACCTTGAGAAGTTAAATTACTCTCTGGATGTAAAGACGGCACCGGATATCATGACGGATCTTAATAAGTTTGAAACCGTATTCTGCTTTGCAAATATGAGTACAGACGTAGCTGTCAATACGTTCATTAAGAATGCGTTGAGTAGAGATAACGAAGGAGTTGCTCATCTTCCAAGAATTTTTGATGCGAATCTTGCTACAATCAAGTTTTGGACAATTGGATTTGAAGTTGGGTGTAAATCTATTGCAGATGTATCATCTAATTCAAACCTCTTCCAGTTAAAGCAGGATGAGTGGGCATACCCAGTTCCCACTGAAAATATGATTATTTTCAAGAAGAATGGGGATCGAAGATATCTTGATAATGAAGCATCCTTTAAGAAGTATTACCCGGATATCTACGAGGTAAAGTCGTCATCTACTGATAGTAGTCAGTATGAGGTATTTGCCTTCTACGATAATCTTAACACAACAGAACGTGAGAAGTATCGAAACGATATCGAGTTCTACTGTCATCACGTAGATACATTAGCTCGATTAAAGAAGGGAACACTCCCAGAATTAATTACAAGCTACAACCCGCAGACGTTTAGCTACAATGAGGAAGATTACGATAAGAGTATTTGGGTTCCGAATGTAATCAACTATAAGGTTGCTAAACTTAGAAACTTTATGGAAAAGAATCCATGGGCTCTTGAGATCTACTGGAACGTGCTTGGTAGCCCGAATGAAAAGTTCTACGTTGATGTATCAAAGATGGACTTAGATGAACGATACCGTACAAGCATCAAGCCAGAATCCTCTGATATTAGCGGTTCCTATACATTATCTAGCCCATGCTACGTCTTTGCTATGGGTAAAGACTTCGTACAGGGTCTCGATGCAGCGTATCGTCTCTGGATTGATGGATTATTTGTGTCAGAAGCAAAATATCATGTGATTCGGGGTTACAGCTATTATTACTTCTATATTCCAGTTGATCTTATCAAGAAGGATTCCCTTTTGGAATTTGAGAAGTACATGCTGTGTGACGATATCCACCGAGATGGTGTTGTCTATAACGAGGAGCAGTATATCACATACACTCCACCAGAATGGTCTCGCTGTCAGGCAAGAGATGTCATTGTAGTCAATGCAGATACCAATCAGTATCTCTCTAAAGATGACTACTACCTGGAACACAAGTCTGAATACTTAGATGAGTGGGTTCGGATCCCGGCAGATGCAGCATATTGTGTCGCTGGTAAAGAACTTCGTATTCATATTTTGGATCTTTCAAGTATGGGTAAACCGATCATCTATGGCGTATACCAGAAGGCGTTTACAACGACATCACAGCCATTCGATCCAAATGGGGATAATCCGACCTTCATTGGAAATCAGCTTCCTCATGTAAAACTGGAAGTTGCTAACTATGGCGGTTACGATAAGTCCAGCTTCCGTATGTTCTTAAACGGAAGAATCTGCGTGGATGGGCAGTATTATTTTAGAGACAGTAAGGAATATGGTCATACAATTACAGCTAGAACTTGCACTGAGTTACAGGCAGGCGATGTTGTAAGCTTAGACCGAGTTCCGGGTAATTACAGAGTCGTTGCATACAAGGAAATGATTAGTGAGAAGGGATACGTTGATTTAAACGGTGAGATTCCTCTTCCATTGAGTTTCAAGTGGTATGATATCTATCTCAACGGTATCCGGTTGAATCGAAATACCGTTGATTTTGTATCCGCGACGAAGATGTATATCCATGGGGTTGATACAAGAAGGAATCTTCTTATCATGGAACGAAACCATGATGACGATGTCTTCTATCTTGCAAACTACGCATTTAAGTCTAATGAAACCAATCATGGGGTTGGAATCATGGATCAACTTATTAAGAATGCTTATGGAGTAAAAGCTGAGCTTGATCGGTATTATCCGGAAATTATTGATACAGATCGAGATTATTTGGCTGGAGGTATTTATTCTGAGGACGTAATGCTTAGCATTATCATTTTCGCAGAATACTTGACCTATACATTCTTTAATCCGAATGATACCGCAACGATGGGTGCTTTGAGTAAAATCCGCGCGGAATATCCGGATTATTACAATGGTGGGGTTTTCCATATTACTGGTAATACAAACCCGAAAGGAAATATGATCCTTACCATCAATGCAAACGAAACTCTCAAATCGGCTCTTGACCGAGCAGAAAAACGTAATGAGAAAGGAGAGTGATTCTTTTGGCAGAATATAAAACTGTGGATAATGAAGCATTAAAGCAGGGTTATCATTTACAGTCCGATGAGAGAATTGTCAACGGTCAGAACTACCCGAATACAGTGGCCCCGGTTGGAACTGCGGTATTTGATGGTACATCGGTAAACCAGACCGATCGTTGGGCAGTTACCCCACTTTATACGACAAACCATAAATATGCTCTTACTGGAGAGTATTTATGCGATCCAAATACAGGTGAACCGGCAATCAAAAGAAAGGACGGTACAGTTATCAACGTCAGTGAGATTGCCAGAATCAATTATCATCTGGAGACATTCTCTACCGCGTTATCTTACCTTGGTATGAGAACGTCTAAAGTATTTTCCATCGTACCAGATAACGACGATCATGTTTTTGTCTATGATGGAAATGGGCTTGATGATGAAATCAAGTTAGAGTCTGAGAATCAGATTAAGAAGGCGGTGGTATCCCTTGATATCAGCGTCTTAGAAAAAGCGGAAGGTTCCAATATGCTCCGAATGATCGATCGAGATCCGGTTGTGAATTTAGAGTATGTTATCGGTGATGGAGTTGTAACGAGAACTGTTAGCATGAAAGCATCTGATCTTAGCTACAATACGATTCCGATTAACGATAAATCCTTCACATTAAAGGCAATCCGGTTACCGCAGGTGGATGCGTCCGGATATACATGTTTTATCCACTCAATCTTTGTAGCATATTAAAAGGAGGTGTCAGATAACCAATGAGGATATTACCAATTAGAGACTTGTCAACTAGAAAAGTTACTGGTTACGATGTTTTCATCCAGGTCTTATTTAATGGAAATCCGCCCGAGGCATTTGACCCGAGCAAATACTACACTGCTGGAGATTTGGTTTATGTAGTCAATGAAGATGGTAGCCTGAAAATTATGCAGGCAACTATTTCCGGTACATTCCCGTCTGCTACTGAACCGAACTTCCAGGAATACAACCTCACTGATGTTATTGCTAAACAGCAGGATGAAATTAAGAGATTAACTGGAATTCGTTCTAAAATCTCTAGCACTATCTATAATACAGAAGCATTGTATTATAATATCGCAAAGGGACAGACTACGGTAGATGATATCGTATTGACAAACTGGAACGATGCCGATAATAACTATGCGGAAGTTTATGTGAACGGTAAATTTGTGTCCGTTGACAAATGGGAGCTTACGATTGCAGCACCAGTAGATGGCTGTTTAGATCGTAATGGTACGCTTACTCTGGATGCATCACTCCCAGTAAACTCTACAAACTCCGTGGTTATTCGATTAAACCGTGCAAATAGTTTAATCACAAGAATGATCCGTCGTTATGAAGCAGTCACAAAGGTTTCTCATGAGCAGAAGACCGTAGTGACTTCCAAGAACTTATTAAAACCAACTGCACCGACTTACGATGTTGCGAGTGGTATTACAGCGGCAACCGTTGATACAGATCCGGCTAGTACCGCTTATGGTCAGTTGACCATTACAGGAGCAACTGCGGCTGGTTCCGTAACGGATATCTATCTCTATGGTAGCAAAGATGCTACTGAAAATATGGATCTCCCGAATCTTCCATCTGGATGGATGACTCTTAGTGGTAATTCTACAACCGTGGATTACTACTTTAGATTCATTGATATTGATGGAACGGTTAAAGATGTAAAAGATCAGGTATCCAGAACCATTGGTACTAAAGTCGTTGGTGCATTTGTTCGCCTTCAGCCTGATACAGTTTACACCAATCAGAAAATCAATGTCCAGCTTGAAAAGGGACTTGATAATACATCTTGGGAGAAGTACTCTGAGACCGTAGAAGAGGTATATGGTGATGTCAAGGTTCCGTATCCATTAGACCCGGATATCGTGACTCTCCAGTATGATCTCTATATCAATGGAGTATTTATCCCATCCAATGAGTACACGATCGATCTTAACGAGGAGGGCGAAACGATCATCAAGGATTGGCCGAGAACAGAAGGAATTCTGGACTATGAGTTCAATTTCGAATTCGTTTACTCTGTATCCAACGAAGTAGTTCTCTTAAAGCAGGATGCTGAATATACGGTTAAAGATGGTCAGCAGGGATTCATTACAAATCTTGCAGATGTTGGGTTCATTAATTCCTTCCAGGAATTAAAGGTCTTCAACGGAAACGAAGTTGTGGATCCGGGCAAATATGTAACCCAGAAGGGCAGAGTAAATATCTGCGAGATCCAGGATTACTTTAACGTAGGAGATAAAATCAAGGTATCTGTATGGACTTATCTGTTACCGGATTACATTGCTGGTACCGTTCGTCATAACTCACAGACGGTTCCGGTGATTATGGACGATATGTTAAGGACTCCGATCCCATTCATCGAATGGAATGAGCAGACTGATGATTTGCTTGTCTTTAATGATGCAGGTATTCTGTTATCTAGCTGCAAGTGGTATCTGGATAATGGCTTCATGCAGTATTTCCAGCATGATCTTGGTGTTGATAACGGCGATATTTTAGACTTCCGTCTGATTGATAAAGATGAGTCCATTATGATGCAGAATCTCTATGTAGATGTAACAGAAGATGGTCAGAGAGAGTTCGTCTTAAATGGAGTAGACCTTAGTGTATTTAACTTCATTATGATCTTTACGACCACTGGTGAGTATATCCCGGTAGCCAAATACGAGATCGATACAACTGATGTGAATGCATCAAGAATCCACGGTGGTGATGGAGTCTTAACTCTCAGTAAGGGAGATCGTCTTGAAATCATTGGTTTCAAGTACATTGATTCCATGACAACAACTTCCCTCAGTAGACGTATCGTGACTCCGTCAAAGGAAGACCAGGTGATTTTAGCGAATCCGTTCCCGGATTATGATGCTTCTACAGACAGTCTTCTGATCTTTAACAATGCAGGACAGTATATCGGAGAGAGATTCTATACTGCAACTCCGACAACGATTACACTTGGTACGATTGTACTTGGTGGATCTGGTGTGGGGGTTGGTGAATATCTGGAAGTTATCCTTGTTAGAAACTCCAGCATTTCCACCAAGGTCAATATCAACAAGGAACTTGTTAACTGTAAGGATGTAAATCTTAATGATCTTTATGGTAGCGAAGTAGCTGCTCGTCTTATGGCATTTGACCTTGTGAAATATGGGGTTCTTACTCCGAACGATGCAAACTTACTCCGTACATCTAGCAAGGCTTTAGAAATTAAAGCTACTTGTAATGATGAAACGTATCCGGCTTCCGTCATCTTTAGTGGTGCTAGATGCTTACTTGCAATCGACACCGTTGATGCAGATGGAACTGAGCACATCGTTTCCGGTAATACCGTAAATGTCCAGATCACAGTTAAGACAAGCAATTCCGTAAAAGTGTACTGCTTTAATATCTTAATTAATCCGAGAGACTTAACAGTTGTTGTATTAACACCGGCTTCTACAACTGGTGAATCTATGATTGTACCGGAGCTTCAGAGATTATTAAGATGCTTTACAATTCCAAGTTTTACTGGAATGACAGACGATATGGTTGCTCTCATTAAAAAGTGCCAGGATATTCGTCTGAGTGCAGAAAAAGATGGTGTAAAGCTGAATCCAACAATGACTACTTCATTAGAAGGAGTTCCAGCAATTTGTTTTGGTGATATTCAGACAGGTGGTACCATTACCGGTCAGATTCTCTTAAACTTCGCCGATGAAGACTACTTATACAAATTTACATTAATCGTAACGAAACCGTGGCAGCTTGAATACAAGCAGATTCAGGTTACAAGTACAAGACTTGATGATTTGGAGTCCCCTTACTTACGTTTGGATGCCCTCTACGGAGAGACTAAACAGTTCGTGACAGAAGGCTACAATGCCATTGACATGAACCGATTTGAGTCTGAAAACGGCATCGTCATTGATTCCGTTGATCCGGATACCGGGTCTATTACGATCACAGGTAGTGGTGTTGGTACTTATCAGTACATCGACATCCCAATGCTTGATGTTGTAAATAGTACCGGCAAGTACATCTTAGCCCTTGATTCTGTAGAAACTACAAACGCAAAGGGCGGAGATGGTATTTGTGGATTTGCAATCCGTCATGGTGATCCAGAGGCTCCGGAGTGGGGTTATATCAATATCCCAGAAGATTCCGATGATGGTAAGCATATCGAGATTAGCTTTGAGGATTTCACAAACCTCTTAGGAATCAACTTACGTATTTACACAAACGATACGAATGTTGCAAATATTGGTAAGAACACCGTACGCATCACAGGACTCCGTATGCATGAGTATACGGAAGAGCCAGCAGTCGTACTTCCATTTGAACCATATACAGGATTAGCTCCATCACCAAACCCGACATTTAGACAGGAGATTATTCCAACTGGATCCAAGACATATAACGTATTGGATGCATCTAAGTTTGAGGCGGTAACAAGCGGTGGTATCACAATCAAGTATGATGAGGTCGCAATGGATCTTGTTATCGACGGAACGGCTACAACTTCTGATGTAACAGCAGAGGTCAATGTCGATACGGCAGACTTCATCAACGACCATATTTACAAAGTATTTGTAACTGGTCCAGATGCAAAGATCACTGCCAATCTTGCTATCACAATGACAACCGGGGAGTCCACCACAGCAGGTTCTGTTGTATACAATTCTACGAATGTTGAAAGCATTAAAGCAATCATTACAATTCCAACGAATCTGGAATTTGCAAATGATGCAAATATGCATCTTCATCTGATGGTAGTGGATACAACTGACATCGGTTCCGGCGATGCAACCGTTGTTGAGTTTAAACCGTATGGATACGAGGTAGTTATCAATGTGAAGTCTGGTAACTTATTTGATTTCAATCGAATTGGTACTAAGACTGATAATGGTATTGCATTTGAATCCATTGGTGATGGAACGTATAGGATTTCTGGTGAGAAAGAGAATGACTCCTTGGGAGCAACAGCATACTACGATCTCACACATGCAGAATCTAAAGCAATCTTTGAGCCTGGAGTATATGCAGTAATATCTGGTGATACAGATGCTGGAGTGAATCCGTTAGTGTTTGTAAGTGTCTTCTATGATGATGCTTGGCATGAATTAGCGAACTCTGGTGCATTCACAAGTTTCACCATCACGAATATCCTTCGTGATAAGTCTGACTTCTTAGTGAGGATCGGATTTAAGGTTTCTGAGAATGCTACTCCAGTTGCAAGGTACATGTACCCGCAGCTTCTTCGCAGTGCGAACAATGGAGAAGACTTCAGAAAGAGAGTAAATGGCAATGGTGTCTTAGTTCAGAACTTTGAAGTTTGTGCGGAAAAGAATATCCCGATCATTTTAAGAGATTGCTTATATGGACGTGCGACTAGAGTTACAAACTTCTTTAATCCGACATGGATCCCGACTCGTACAACGAATGGTATCACGGTGTATAATAATACAGATGGATCTATTGTTGTATCTGGTAAGAGAACAACTGCATCTACAGTTGTAAATGTACAGAAGGCTTTTACCCATAAAGAGTCCATTGATACATTTAAGCCGGGTTACTATCTGATTGCATCTGGAGATACAACTGGAAATGTAACACCTTATGTATACATGGAGGTTCTCGGTAAAGAAGCAGTCGAGGTGGTAGAGACTACAACATCTCTGACATACAATGTCATCAGAATTACTGGTGAAATGTATGAAGATGCGAACTTTGCCGTAAATATCGGAATTAAGTTAGATACAACTCAGGTAGACCCAACCAATCGTACGTTATGGCCAATGCTTCTTTATACAAGAGAAGATTCTATTCCGGACAATTGGAAGGAAACCAATGGTATCTTCCTCAGTAATTTCGTTCCGTGTGCAGATACTTACTCCAATCAGGTAGATATCACAATGGATCGCTACGGATACAGCGGAGATGCAATTATACTCAAAGATAAATATCATGTCGATACTAGAATGGTCAAAATGGTGCTTACCGGAAACGAGAACTGGGTTCTTGATGATACTTCTAGTCGTCATGTATTTGTCCTTAGTGGAACTAGAGTTGTTCCGTCTATGGGTAATGATTTAGTTCCGGATATCTACTGCGACCTGTATCACCCGGTTGCGGCTGGCGAGATGTATGCAAACCACAATCATATAACGATCAGTAACAATGGAGAGATTTGTATACTCGACCTTAGTGCTGTTGACTATACGTTGAATCAGTGGAAAGCAAAACTTGCAGCAGAGCCGGTTACCATCGTATTCCCTGTATTAGAAAAGACCACATATGAAGCTTGTGAGAAGACTCAGAATGATCTTTCCAACATGGTGGGGTATGAACCGACAATGTATATTTCAACAGATGATAAGACGAATCCAACTATGGAGCTTGTATATAAACTCCGCGTTGATACCGAATAACAAGTGAACTCGGTGGTACTGGAGAATTATTCTTTGGTACCACCGAGTCTTACTGGAAAGAGAGGGCATGTATTGTGTCATTCCTAACCCAGCTTGTGAAGAGCTTTAAATCAACTACAATCAAGACAAGCGAGGTGACTACAGACGCTGATACAATCCAGCATTTATTGAACCATCCGATCTTTCAGGAGTTCCAGGTATTTAATACCGTGAAGATTGATACGATTGCAATCGCAGACCCTTTAAAAAGACGGATGGCTAGAGCATACCTAAAGATCTTATATGGTCACATGGATAATGCTATGCGGGATGTTGTAAAAGATTACGTCGCTTACTGTAGTAACCCTGTAGGAATTGGTACGAAGTTACGAGATTCAATCTCCGATGCAAAAAAGACTGCGCTCAATATCGGAGTACCGTCACTATTCATTGACCAGTACGAGCCCAAGGCTTTTTCCACTGTGTCAATTACAATCAATACCGTTATTGAGATTCACCAGAGTCAGTTATATAATTCATTAGAGGAAGAGATGTCTGCATACCTAGACATCGTATTAATGTCTATGCGTATGACATTGGAAACTTTAGAAGATCTAATCAATAGTATGAATGGAGAATTGCATCATGCGCTGGTTGGATCTGTGTTTGATACAGACTAAGGAGGAAGTAATGAATATATATTTGATGATGTGTGACGTAACCTCTGATGCAAAGCGAATCGAAGAATTGGAATCAATGGTGGAGTCCCTTGCATCCTCACAAGAAATCCATACAGCAGTATCAAATGCAACCAATATTCCTAATTTAATTAAGACAATTTCGGATGTTGGTATCATGATCGTGTTGTCTGCTGTAACAGTGCTGTTCTTGATGAAGGTACTCACCATTCTACTCGATCAGACAAAAAAAGCAAGCGACGAACTCTTACCTAAGATTCGAGGATTGGCTGATAAGATCACTGAGACTCAGTCTCAATTATCGAACTTAATCATGAATCACAATCAGAGTACTAACAAGAAGCTTTCTGCACTTGAGATACAGCTCAATCAGATTATTGAGAAAGCAAATCGGTTAGAATCCAGACTGGATAATTGTGATAATGACCACAAATCAATTCTCATCGAGGTAGAGAAGCTTGAAGGTTTAATTCGCGTCCGTAATGAAGTGGACGATGTAAAAAATGAAGAAGGTAGTGAGCAATCATAGCGTCACTACCTTCTCTTCATTATTCAATCACCTAACTGGTATGTACTAAAGTTCATTGGACTAAAACCAATTCCGTTTAATTCCTCCGTATGATCTTCGTAGAGTTTATTATATTCCTCTACGCCCGCATTATATTTTTCTTTCTGCTTCGTAAGTTGATCCATTAGGCGACTATTAATTTCTTCAATTGCATCTAAATCCGCAAACGATTCATTCGGGAAATTCTCCTTTAAAATCGAAATTGCCTGCATGAGTTCAGATGCAGTCATTGTCTCCCGCACATCTGCGATACGCTGCTCAATGATTCTTACCATTGCATCATCAGATGTAGTCTCACTTTTCTTGCAGATCAATGTATATGCGAGATTGATATTCTGTTCAATTGTATTCTGGTTGGATACGATGTCCGTTCTCTGGGACATAAGGTCGTATTCCCTACCACGAAGATCATTTACAACTCCAACGGATGCCTGTACTGACTCCATTAAGCTGATCTGATCAGACACTGCTTCAGATTTTACCTTCCTCATAGATATCTGGAAGATTACCGCCGATGCAATGATGGTTACAATTGCTAAGCCGAAAATAAATCGGCTCACCCACATAGACTTCTGTAATGCGGAAAAGATTTTGTTGGTTGGTTGTTTCATAATTATTTCCTCCTTGGATTTCATTGATACACTTAGATAATATATAGATGTTCTAATTGTTGGAACATTATATATAGGGCAGTGAACTGCCCTTTCATTGATCGAGAGTCGAGTAGCTGAACCTCCCATTAGATAGATCATTGTTTTTACAACGCACACAAAACTGACATTTGTTTGAATCGTATTAAACATCGCCATTCATGGTTTATTTTTCTAACTGCTCATATCCTCGACTCTCTTATAAATATAGGTAGACCAAGGCAATCGAAACCTGTTGCCTTGGTCTATCTCTTTTATACGAAGCATGTAGCAGCCGCATGATAAAGAATTGCGTTATCTTTCTTTGGCAAGCTATCCTTGTCCAACAAACCATCATTTCTGCTAATGATTAAGTTATCAGATGGGTTCGTCCGATCATATACTTCTTTCGCCATAGATCTGATCGGGTATCCTACGATATACATAACATCACCATCGAAGTCTGCATTCGGTTTTGCAAGAATAAGTTCTGGTAACTCCATGCAATAGTCAGTAATATCTTTGGAAATTTTCTTTACCTTCATACCCATTAACGAACCATCATTGATCGACGGATTTCGTCCAATCATGACATAGATCTTTCTCTTAATCATATTCTGCATAATGTAGTAGACATTTGGATCGAATTTGACTGCCGCCATCATGTGAATATTTGATGCTTCATTTAACGAAATCTGACAGTAATCCATCAGATTTCTGATAATCTCAAACTTATTAAGTTCAAGGAATGTGATGTAACCAAGACCAATCTCATCCTGTCTTAAGGTTGGTCCAGGTACAATTACATTTCGCGCTGTATAGTTCTGACGTCCACCAGAGATCTGACTCTGAATGAATCCTTCCTTCTTATCAATACAGCGGAATACATATTCCCACAACTTATCCAGATCCATCTGAATACTGAATAAGATATTTTCTCGTCTCAAATAATCCACCGTTCCCGGTGTAGGATCTTCACCCTTAGCAACCCTTGCACGCTCTCTTTTATCCCGATTGATTCTTCTCTGCTGAAGCATAAACCGGTCATTGAGAAGATTGTGGTTGCTATAAATCTTCCTAAAGAGTTTATCATCATCTGAATATTTTACCTTATCATCAATGATGACAAACTGTCTTAAATGCATTGAGTATACCGGGATACTGTGAGTAAACGCAAGATCTTCATGTTCGATTAAGAACATATACTTTTCAGCACTTGCCTTTGTTTTCTTCTTAAAGAAGAAATCAAGAATCTCACGGTATCTATGGCGAAACTCAATCATGCCAATTCCAACAAACGGGTTATCCGGTGTTGGGTTTCTTTTGCTCGGATCTTTATACTCGAGAATATAAAGGAAACGATTCTTGCCGATAAAGTCCCAGAGCTTCTTAAACATTGTACTCTGGATAATCTGATCACGGTCTAAAATGATCCAACCAGTCGTCTTCATATTCACGCCAACGAATTCAACCTTCGTATGGCATAATGGGCAAACGGTATGACCATCTGCATAATGACGTCCCTGATAGTATCCACATTTACACTGATATCGATCAGCAAAACTATCTTCATCAGAGTAATCCGTTCCGTATAACGGGGAATGGATTGAATAGTAACCTGGTGCCGTATTAATATCGGTTTTACCTGGCTCTGTAATTCTAAACCCTTCCCCGCTTTCAATCTGTTCCTTCGCCTTCTTATCCCAGTTCACCAGCGGTAAGCTGACTCTCTGGTTCATGACGATAACTTTCTTTTTGGTTGCTCGGATTTTATCACTAACTCCAAGCTCATCCGGCTCACCTTTCCAAGTGATCGGGTCTCTCTGTCCTATCATGTCTTCAGTTCCTCCTCGCATAAGTTGCATTTTATATGCGTGTCCTTCGTATCTTTAACTTTCAATACCAACCTGATATTTGTATTTGAGATCTTTAACAGCATAGATATCCTTTGACGCTAAGTGAAATGTAGCACCAAGCCCTGATCCAATTACAGCGGTACGAATGACCATATTGACCCATTCCATACCAAAGGTTGCGCCGACTATACAGCCAGCCACAAATGATACGGCGCATAACATTATCGTTCTGAAGAATACGCGCTCCATCGTATCAACATATCCTCCATAGTAATCCCACTTCTTTTTTTCAAATACGGAATTTGCATCGTGTAAGATTTTAAGAACCATCTCACTTACAGTTTGTCTTACGACCGCCATCTCATCAGTATTGAGCTGTCCTTTTACACAAGATACGGTAATCTGCAAAGAGCTAGATTCCTTCTTATCTGCAATACTATAAATGGTTCCAGTCGCAAAATCCATAGACTTGACACACTTAGCCAACTCTTCAAATGGAGAAGTTGTGCCTAAATCATAAGTCATCCACACCTGGACTTTGACTGTACGGCCGCCTACATAGAAGCAAAACTTCTTAATTGTGCTTCTAACTTGCGTGCCAATACTTGTGCGAATAAATTCATCTCGTTCTTCAATCTTTCGCATAGGTCACTTTCATCCTTTCTATTTAGTATAGTCGTGAAGATAATATATAGTCAAATTCGGAGTACGGGTCTTAAATAACGACCTGTACCCCGAACTTAACATCTTATGATTCATAGAGCTCGTCGAGTGGAAGGTCGGCGATACGAACAGTTGCATCGTGTGCCTGCTTCATACGTGCTCGAAGTAATGAGTTGGAAACTCGACCATTGGT
>OGOW01001783.1_pt1 | contig 18689 bp, 18 predicted proteins | sample 1552781 | NCBI WGS metagenome assembly OGOW01 (sample SAMEA2580145, study PRJEB22360) | human gut metagenome | biome: human gut; feature: human-associated habitat; material: faeces | place: Denmark | collected 2008/2010
GAAGAGGTTAGAATACGAGACAAGACAAAGAGCAATCAGGGATTATAATATAGGGATGTTAACCGCAGAAAGAAGAGGGATTGAAGCCGGGCGAAAGATTGGAAGGCAAGAAGGAAGAGAAGAGGGAAGACAAGAAGGAAGACAAGAAGGAAGAAAAGAAGGGGAAACTTTGGGAGTAAGCAGAATTAATCAATTAATTCTCGAATTATCAAAACATGGACGTACAGATGATATCGTGAAAGCAGCAGCTGACAAGGAGTATCAGGAAAAGTTGCTGAAGGAATTTGATTTATAACAGGCAGACAAAAGAGATTAAGGAAATGATCAAACATTCGCGACACACTGTCATAGTTTTCGTTTGCAGAATAAAAGCCACAGGTAGAGATTAGCACATGCCTTTTGCCTTCCATATCATATCTGGCTTCATGACTGCCGCTTCCATATCCATCCTGCCTTGTACTCATAAAAGGAAGACTCATAGGAAGTTGTCGATCGATCAAATTCTTTAAGATACCAGGAACATTAAAATAATACAGCGGAAAAGACCACAAAATAAGATCGGATTCCATCAGTTTTTCAATAACTGTTTGCATATCATCCTAACCATCTGTCTCAGATTTTTTAATCCAAATAAAGTGTATCATTCTGAAAAAGGCATTTCAATTAGAACAAAAATAAACAGAATCAAAAGTAGTTGACATTTCGTATTACGAAAGTATAATAGAATAGGTGAGAGAAAGGAGATTACCTATGGCTAAGATGGGACGTCCGAAGTCAGACGTGATCAAAGATAAAATTGTGACAATCCGAATGTCTGCGGAGGAACATCAGAAACTTAGGGACTATTCTGAGAAGCATCAACAGACGATAACGGAAACCCTTAAAGAAGGAGTTGACTTATTATATAAGACTCGTGATTAAGGTGCATTTTTTATGAAGAACATTACGAAATCAAGAGATTATAGTAGTGAAATGATAGAACGAAAAGGAGAAGTGCTATGGCATTAAAGAAAAAACCGGTAACAGGAATGAAAGATATTCTTCCTGCAGAGATGGAGATCAGAGATTATGTGATCGGTCTGATCAAAGAGACATATAGAAGCTTTGGATTCTCATCCATTGAGACTCCATGTGTAGAGCATATCGAGAACCTGTGCAGTAAGCAGGGTGGAGATAATGAGAAGCTGATCTTCAAGATCTTAAAGCGTGGAGAGAAGCTGAAACTTGCAGAGGCGAAAGAAGAAGCTGATCTTGTAGACGGAGGACTCCGCTATGACCTGACACTTCCACTGTCCAGATATTATGCAAATCATTCTAATGAGCTTCCGGCACCGTTTAAAGCACTCCAGATGGGAAGTGTATGGCGTGCCGACCGTCCGCAGAGAGGACGTTACCGTCAGTTTATGCAGTGTGATATCGATATTCTTGGTGAGCCGTCTAACCTTGCTGAGATCGAACTGATCCTTGCTACAACATCCCTGCTTGGAAAACTGGATTTCAATAACTTTACAATCCGTATCAATGACCGCCGTTTTCTGAAGGCAATGGCAGCTTACAGTGGATTTGAAGAGAAAGATTATGACAGCGTATTCATTACACTGGATAAGATGGACAAGATTGGTCTTGATGGTGTTGCAGCAGAGTTGAAGGAAAATGGATATGCAGAGGAATCTGTTGAGAAATATCTTCAGCTCTTCAAGGAGATTACAGGAGACGTAGAAGGTGTCCGTGCATGTAAGGAGAAACTTCAGGGATTCCTTCCGGAAGATGCGGCAGACTCTCTTGAAATGATCATTACAAGTGTAGAGAGTGCGAAGGAAGCAGATTTCCGTATGCTGTTTGATCCTACACTGGTACGTGGAATGTCTTACTATACAGGAACTATTTTTGAGATTTCTATGGATGAGTTCGGCGGATCTGTAGGTGGCGGCGGACGTTACGACAAGATGATCGGTAAGTTTACAGGACAGGATACACCGGCAGTTGGATTCTCTATCGGATTTGAGCGTATTGTCATGCTTCTGATGGAGCGTGGATACAAAGTGCCGACAAGCAAAGAGAAGAAGGCATTCTTAATCGAGAAGAATATGCCGAAGGAAGGTATGCTCAAGGTTCTTGATCTTGCGAAGAAGGAGCGTGCAGCAAGCCGTCAGGTAATGATCATGAACATGAAGAAGAACAAGAAGTTCCAGAAGGAGCAGCTTGCAGAACAGGGATACACAGATATTACAGAGTGCTACAGAGATTCTGTTGATAACTTATAGAAAAAAGGGAAAGGAAGTAAATAACCATGGCTGAATCAATGCAGGGGCTTAAGAGAACACACCGTTGTGGTGAACTCTCAGCAGCCAATGTTGGGGAAACTGTAACTATCATGGGATGGGTACAGAAGAACAGAAATAAAGGAGGACTTGTATTTACAGACGTAAGAGACCGTTCTGGAATTATACAGGTTGTATGTGAAGAAGGCACTACAGATGCAGCAATCATTGAAAAAGCAGCGTCTTTACGTGCAGAGTATGTAGTTGCTGTTGTCGGAAAGGTTGAGAGACGTTCCGGTGCAGTGAATGATAAGATTGCAACAGGTGAGATCGAGGTGATCCCTAGCGAACTTCGTGTACTTTCTGAGTCACAGACACCTCCGTTCCCGATTGAAGAAAACTCAAAGACAAAGGAAGATATCCGTCTGAAATACCGTTACCTTGACCTTAGAAGACCGGATCTGCAGAGAAATCTTCGTATGAAGAGTCAGGTTATGACACTGACACGTCAGTTCTTCTCAGATGAAGGATTCCTTGAAGTAGAGACTCCGATGCTTGGAAAGACAACTCCGGAAGGCGCGAGAGATTATCTTGTACCAAGCCGTATTCATCCGGGATCTTTCTACGGACTTCCACAGTCTCCGCAGCTTTATAAACAGCTTCTGATGTGTTCAGGTGTAGACCGTTACATCCAGATTGCAAGATGTTTCCGTGATGAGGATCTTCGTGCAGACAGACAGCCAGAATTCACACAGATCGATATGGAGCTTTCTTTTGTTGACGTAGATGATGTTATCGAAGTAAATGAAAAGTATCTTAAGAAACTTTTTAAAGAAGTTCTTGATGTAGACGTACAGCTTCCAATCCAGAGAATGACATGGCAGGAAGCAATGAACCGTTATGGTTCTGACAAGCCGGATCTTCGTTTCGGAATGGAACTGAAAGATGTATCTGATGTAGTGAAAGACTGCGGATTTGCAGTATTTACAGGCGCACTTGAGAATGGCGGAAGCGTTCGTGGTATCAATGCTAAAGGACAGGGCAGCATGCCGAGAAAGAAGATTGACAAGCTGACAGCATTTGTTAAAGATTACGGCGCTAAGGGACTGGCTTATGTTGCACTCCAGGAAGATGGAACAGTGAAGTCTTCATTTGCAAAATTCATGACAGACGAGCAGATGGATGCACTTGTAAAGGCAATGGATGGAGAGCCGGGAGATCTGCTTCTCTTTGCAGCTGACAAGAATAAAGTAGTATGGGATTCTCTTGGAGCACTCCGTGTTGAACTTGCAAAACAGCTTGAACTTCTCGATAAGAATGAGTATCGTTTTGTATGGATCACAGAGTTCCCGCTGCTTGAGTGGAGCGAGGAGCAGAATCGTTTCGTTGCAATGCACCACCCATTTACAATGCCGATGGAAGAAGATATCCAGTATATCGAGTCTGATCCGGGAAGAGTTCGTGCGAAAGCATACGATATCGTTCTGAACGGAAATGAGATTGGTGGCGGTAGTGTCAGAATCTTCCAGGATGATATCCAGGAGATGATGTTCAAGGCACTTGGCTTTACAAAAGAGCAGGCTTACAGCCAGTTCGGATTCCTTCTGGATGCGTTTAAATACGGAGTTCCGCCGCACGCAGGACTTGCTTACGGTCTTGACCGTCTTGTTATGCTTATGGCAAAACAGGACAGCATCCGTGACGTAATCGCATTCCCGAAGATCAAGGATGCATCATGTCTTATGACAGAGGCTCCGACACCGGCTTCCGAGAAGCAGCTGGAAGAGCTTAGCCTTGCTGTGGAGGCAAAGGAAGAAACAGTTGAAGAATAAATGGTGATATTTCAGCAGGAAAACAGTAAACAGAGTTTTCCTGCTGTTTTTCTACACGTTTTCGCCTGCGTTCAGCATAGTTTCCATGGAAATTCCATTTATTGGGACAAAGCCATTATGTTAATGGTGGGCACAAAAATGGCATGAATACAAGGCTTCTTGGGATTTTACTGCACATAATACTCCACATTTCAACCTTTAATCATAGCAGCTAAAACCTTTAAAGTAAGGGCTTACTTTTTCCGCTTGTTCAAGTAGAATTGTCATTGTAATAGGAGAAATTTCTACATGAAGGGCGGTGGGTATATTGCCAAACAAACTAATCAAAGACCTCATTGACAAAGGTGCAGTAACTCTAAAAGAACAGGGATATTCCATACGCAGTAGAGAATACACCCTATTGACATGGAAGCAATTTCAAGAGTTCTGCAATAAAAAGGGATATGAAACATATTTGCCCTCGCATAAAGATGAATTCATCACAGAACTCGGCAAGTGCACTCCACCTTTAAGGCAGTCCACAATTGACCGCAAAGCCGGAAGCATGAAAATGCTTGATCTGCTTGCCACCAAAGGTACATGGGGAAAGGGGATGCTCAATCCTCTGCAAGAGTTGTTGCCGGAATTCAACTCCTTTCTTGATGCGCAGGAAGAATATCTCATCAAAACCGGTTATTCAGAATGCACCAGAGAAACGATGCGAAATTATATCTCCGTAGTTATGCGGTACTTTCAGAATGCTGGTATAACAAAGCTGGAAGAGCTTAACAGCTCACATGTGTCGGCATATCTGCTGACGCTGAGAGGCCATGCAAAAAGTACAGTGCGTTGTGAACTCAGCCGACTGCGGAAGTTCCTGTCGTATCTGTATCTGCTTGGATATACATCCGAAAATCTTGCACCTCATGTACCTGAATATCGTCTGGGACAAGCACAGAGCATAATTAAAATCTGGGAGTCAGAGGAAATCAATGCAGTATTGGAAACCGTGAACAGAGCCAGCCCAAAAGGAAAACGAGACTATGCTTTCATTACTATTGCCGCTGAACTTGGTGTGCGAAGCAAAGATATCTGCAATTTGAAGTTGTCCGATATTGACTGGGAGCTTTGTTCAATCTCCTTTGTGCAAAGCAAGACGGGCAAGCCGAACACACTTCCTCTCAGCGAAAAAGTGGGATCTGCTATTATTGACTACCTGCATATTCGTCCGCAAACAAAATGCGAATACCTGTTTGTCAGTTTGAACCCTCCATATGGCAAGATGAAATCAATCCATTCAGCGTTCCATAGGTATGTCGCGCGTTCAGGGGTAAAAGTGCCAATTCATGCGCATCACGGCCTGCATTCTCTTCGGGCAACCGTTGCGACAAAACTGCTATCTGCCGATGTGTCTCCAGATATCATTTTTTCATTTCTTGGCCATTCGGACCGAGAATCTCTGGGACATTACATCCGTCTGGATATTGAAAACCTGCGTGAATGCGCCCTGTCGTTTGAGGATGGTGATCTCCTATGAGCAGAACTTACGAGTACAGAAGCGGACTGGCAAGTCAAATAAGTGCTTTTATTGCAGAAAAGCGGGCCTGCGGATGTAAGTATGAAAAAGAAGCCAAAACCTTTCAAACATTGGACCGGTTTCTCGTAGAACAAGGAATCAATACTCCAGTGTTGCCGGAATTGGTCGTTGAGAAATGGATTGAAAAGCGGCCCAATGAAAAGCGTAAAAATCAAAAATGGCGGCTTAATTTCACAAAACGCTTTGCCAAATATCTTCAATTGAATGGCTATGCCGCGTACTACCCCGAACTTACCATTTCATCTCGAGATGATGCTGACTTTTCTCCCTGCATTTTTACGAGCGATGAGTTGGCACGTATTATGAAATATTTTGAAACGATGGTTCCAAGCAGGCAATGCCCTACTGCGCACCTTGTCTTTCCTTTGCTGTTTAAGACTCTGATCTGCTGTGGATTACGTGCCGGAGAGGCAACCCGGCTCCGTGTAAAAGATGTAGATCTTATAAACGGCGTTTTGCAGATTTGGGAAACAAAGCATGACAAACCAAGATATGTTCCTCTGTCTAAAAGTCTGTGGGCGGACTACGAACAATATTTTGAAGAAATCCATGCGGAAAGTTCTGGTAACAACTATTTCTTCCCCAATCCCCGAAAAAGCTGCTACCATACAACCACAGTCTACAACCGGTTTCGGGATGCGCTATGGCATTGTGGAATTGCGCATAAAGGACGTGGATACGGTCCGAGGGTTCATGACCTTCGTCATACCTTTGCCGTTCGTTCTATGCAAAAGCTGAAAAAATCCAAGAGCGACATCGTGACTACACTTCCATACCTTTCGGCGTATCTCGGCCATTGCAACATGAGTGCGACGCAAATCTATCTGCATTTAACAGCGGAATGTTACCCTGAATTTATTCAAAAGCAGTGCGATTATCTTGGCGATACGATTCCAACATGGGAGGCGCCGAATGAAAACTGCTGATTTTGCCGCACATTTGACGGAGTTTCTTTCCCATTACCTGCCCGAACTTAAAAATATCAGTACGAACACGATTTCATCATACTGCGATGCATTTCGGCTATTCCTTGGCTATTGCCAGGATGTAGAGGGGATGAGGATTGAAAAGCTTTCCATAGATGATCTGACGCCGGAACTCGTTGACCATTTTTTGCAATGGCTGAGGATAGAGCGAAACAATGGAACCGCGACGCGTAGCCAACGTCTTGCAGCCATCCGCTCATTTGTTAAATACCTGCAGATAAAAGAGCCGCGCCTTTTGCTGAATTTCCAGCAAATACTGGCAATCCCAGTGAAAAGAGCTGAGCGCAAAGCGATTAATCCGTTGACAAAAGAGGCGATTGCGCTGATCCTGCGCCAGCCGGATACATCCACTCTCAGCGGCAGAAGAGATGCCACTATCCTGTGTTTTCTTTATGATACAGCAGCCCGTGTGCAGGAAATCTGTGACTTACGTATTGAAGATGTCCGTCTTGATTATCCTGCAAGTGTCAAGATCCTTGGTAAAGGCAGAAAAACCAGGGTAGTTCCCATTTTGCCGGCAACGGCGCAGAACTTGAAAAAATATCTTACTGAAATGCACATGCTTGCACCGGAAAAAAGTCATCTGCCGCTATTTATGAACCGCAACGGGCAAAAGCTAACTCGTGCAGGGGTTACGTACATCCTGAACAAATATGCCAAGGCCGCTTCAGTGATTGATCCTTCCATACCGGAGAAAATTCCTCCGCATTTGATGCGCCATACTAAAGCAATGCACATTTACGACGCGGATAATGATCTCGTTCATGTGCGCGATTTCCTCGGACATTCCGACATTAAAACTACAGACATATATGCCCGTTCAAGTCTTACAATGAAGCAGAAAGCTCTGGAACGAGTTTCGGATTCTCCAGTTCCCTCAATGCCTTCCTGGCAGAAAAGCCGGAGTACAATGGAGTGGTTGAAAAGTTTTGGGTCTCAAAAAGCATAGCACATTATGTGAAGCAACTGCGCCAGGAATCCTCTCCTGGCGCAGTTTTCACATCTGTTCTTCTCATAACGACCATGATTAAATAAACGCTGTTGCCGAGGGCTTTGTAGCGTGCGGAGTCCGAAGCGCCGGGAACATCGGTCCAGCCATCCGGATAGCCCTGGAGCCGTTCGCACTCCAAAGGCGTGAGGCGGCGAATGAGATTCCGGCAGTCCGCATCCCAAGTAGAGGGTGGCTGGCAGATGAGGTCTGTAGCGTCCTTGTGCTGCCGCGCGCTCTCCGTGGAGGCGATCTCATCATCCCTGAACTGATCTACCCGCTGGCGGGCATAGACGCTGTGGCGATCCGAGGTGGTCAGGGTATAGGAAATGTCCCGCTGCCAGCCGAAGCCGTTGCCGCCGTTTTGCAGCTGCCGGTCAATGGCGTTGCCCGCAATGCAGATGACTTCCTCCTGCTGTACAAGGGGAATGTTGTTCCCTCCAGTCCCATAGCGGGCGGACATGGTGGGCGCTACATCATGCGGCCCGGTGTATCTTCCGCCAACGCCGTGGTTTTCGTAAACCTTGGGGCCTGTCGGACGTAGGACCAGAGGTTGGTGTCCATGCTCCTGTGCCCGGAGGGTGCCGGTGATATTTTCGCTGCACTCCATGATCTGCCCGCCCTGATCGTTGATACAGAGGATGCTGGGCATACAGTTTCCGCTGGGGCTGCCTTTCAACGTGGGCGCTACGTCCTCCTGATATCCAATGGTCCCGGCGCTCGCGCCAGCTCCAGCAGAAAATCCAGCGACAAAGGTTTGTTGTTTCAACCCCGGCTGAGCCTGCAGCGCGCCTGCTACATCATGCAGGTCACGCACCTCGTCCCGCTGGTTGGCGGCGAATGCGATCTGTTTTTGCGGACCACTCTGACTGCTGCCGGGATTTGTGATAAAGGTCTGCATTTGAAGGTTCTGCGTCGCCATCAGGGCGCCGGACACACCGTCCAAGTCAATGCCTTCATTGCGCTGATTGATATGGTAGGCTTTCGCTTCGCCGGATATGGGCGCGGGCGGGTCAAGCCCTGCCTGCATACGCAAAGCTGCTTCCAATAAGGGTGGCAGCGATTTGCCGCGGCACTCTGCGCGGCGCAGAATACCCAGGCACGCTGTCTGGGATAGCGAGTATCGGGATGGCGCTGTAGCCTGCAAAATCTGCCACAAGGAACACTCGACGGCGTCTTTGGGGCACTCCGAAGTGTTGGGCGTCCCAAACGATCCAAGCCACGGAGGATCGTACTCCCAATATGCCCCCAGCATATTCCCAGCGCCCGGCCTCAGGTCTAACAGCATGAAGGTATGGTTCTTCAACTTGGAGGAACGCTTCGAGGACTTTTTGAAAATCCGCCCCAGGCTTTTTTTGACCCGTTTCAGCGTCCCGCCCACTTGAGAGAGCGCCGACGACATTTTCCCAAATCCCGAATCTCGGCCGAATATGGATTCCTGTCCTTCCAGATTTTCTGTCTGCATCTCGCATCTCCTGAATGATTCGTATTTGTTCCATAAAGAGGCCGGAACGCGCACCGTTCAATCCGGCGCGCATTCCGGCCACGCTGAGTCCTGGCACGGGCTGCCCCCGCAGATGATGTCTACAGGCGGCAGATACGCGCCGTTCAGTTTTGTGATGTCTCCCATTTGCTCCATGCGTGGGAAACGTATTTTTGATACCAGTATGGGGAACGGTTCGATCTCGCTGGCCCAGATTGGCTCGATGCCGCACCGCACCGAAGCCAGAGGGAAACCGGAGATGCCATCGAACAGGCTCCCCATCGTAAGTTTCCGTGTTGGCTGAGTCATTTCATATACACCTCTTTACTTGATTGCCGCGGCGATGGTTCTCGTCACATTCACTGCGGACTGTGCCGTATAAACGGCGCTCAGAATGTTGGCCTTTGTTGTGGTGTCCAGACCGAAGCTGCCGGCGATGCGGGGAACTTCGCCTGCGGAGAGCATGAGCCCAACGCCCATCAGCGCGTGATCCTTGAACACCATAAGTCCCGCAATGAGGATGGTGGACTGGAGGAAGGCAGTCAGGCACAAGCCGATGACCTGCCGCATCCAGCCCATGAATCCGTCCAAATAGCCCCGCGGGACGCTGAACATATAGAGGGAGCCGACCGCAATTTGAATCAGCAAAATGCCTCCGCGTTTGAGGTTGGCAAAAAACACCTTCAGCACCGCGTAGCCCATAAGTATCACGCAAAAGAGAAGCATGATGGGGCTGGTGATGATGCCGAGACCAAAGTGGGAACTGTTCACTACATCGGCAAGTGTCTGTATCTCACTGAGTTCGGTAATGATGTCCTGTCCCACCTCACCGATGCTCCGACCGTAGCCGGTAAGCCCTGCGGAAAAGGTTCCCTGCAGCGACACCGATAAGGCATAGAGCCGGACGGGGACAACGGTGAAGAGGCTCACCGCCAGAAAGCCCTTGATAATATTCATGCCGCACTGCTGGAGATTGCCTCTGCCGGTGGAGTATTCAATGCCGCACTCAAAGGCGCAGACTACCACGCTAACGGCGAACAGCGCCCAAGCAAGGCGGGAGAAAAAGAGAATGATGGCGCTGACCCATTCCAGTTCAAAAAGTTCCACGCCCATATTGCCCATGAGGGCAAAGAAATTGCCGAGAAAGCCTACGATCTGCCCGTAGATCCAGTCCACCAGCTGATCCAAAACTGTCGCGGCAACAAAGTTCCAAATAAATATCTTCGCTCACCTCCGAAAATGCAGAAAGCCGCCGCCCAGATGGGCGACGGCCTTTCATATAGAGTATTTTGTTTTGCATCTGACTGCAGCGCTTATTTGAGCAGCCGCGGATAATCTGTTGTGCCATTGACGATCGCATAAACGTAGACGGTGTCCCCAATCAATTTGTAGATGGCAACATAAGTCTTCGTCAGCACAAGTTTACGGTAACCGCTTGCCGCAAGGATCGGGTCCGGATGCGTTTGCCCCATCAGCGGAAAATCCCGCAGACGGTTAATGGTCGTTTTCATCGTACTGTAGATTTTCCGCGCGTAGGAAGTTCCTGCCTCCGTAATGTGATACTTTACGATCTCCTCGAAGTCGTGTTGAGCAGGTGGAAGATAGACCAGTTTACTTTTCGTAGGCACGGAACAGCTCCTCCATTCTTTCGTCAAGCTCCTCCGGCGTGCAGACAGGCTCTCCGCTCAATCTGCTGAGTTCCGCAGCATAAATTTTGTCGCGGTGTCGGAACATTTTTTCCCGCTCCTCGTATGCTGCCATGCTCATATAAACACCGTCATCTTCACCCTTGTTCGTGATGAAGATCGGTTCACCGGATGCCTTTGCCAGCTCGGAGATCTGCGTATACTCATTCCGCAGAGCAGAGGATGGTCTGATTTGCATAGAAAGCCCTCCTTATCAATTTCTTGATAGTATTATATCAAGATAACACTTTTTATGCAAGCTTTTTATGAGGCTCCTTGCTAAATACGGGGTGACACCATCTGCCTACTTCCTAATCCAGGACTGTCGCGGCAACAAAGTCCCCAATAAATATCTTCACTCACCTCCGGAAATGCAGAAAGCCGCCGCCCAGGCGGGGCGACGGCTTTCCTTATAGAATATTTTGCTTTAGACCATTATAATGTAGATCAATCGAACATGACCGCATCCGCTAAGTCCTGATTGGTATTGAATATTTCCGTGTCCACGATTGACACGGGAGCATTATGCTTCACAATTTCCGCTCCTGTGAAATTCCATCCACCACCAGAAGCAGCCTCGTTTGTATTCACCATGACCTCCATACCGTTATACATGAATCTTAACCAACCTGCTGCAGTCGTATCTTCTCCTAAATACTCATAATCGTCAACGCCAATCAAGGAGAAGAAATCTTCAAAGGACATTTCATCTTCCATGTCCGGAAAGAGTATGCATGCGGTAGTGACAAAACCGGAACATTCCAGCTGGTCTTCATATTCGTTCATAGCCTTTTCAGCATCGCCACTCTGTGCGCCGAAAAAGCAGTAAAGATATTCCGACTCTGAGGCTCCAAAGCATATAGCAGCACTGTCTGGAAATCCATCCGGCCTTACAATCACGTTGCCTTCCGGATGCTCGTTTTTCAATTCATCAAGCGTTTTCCCGAGGTCATTGAAAAACTCAGGCGTACTTTGTATTATCATAGTCTGAACAGCCCGTTGATGCACCATTCTCCGTAATATTGGAATCCTTTGATGTTTGGTCATCAGGAGTTACAGATGCACAAGCGGAAAACGTAAATAATATAAGCAAAAGCATCGTTGTAATGACGGCATTATGCTTCATAGTATTCTTGGTAGACACAGAACAATTCCTCCATTCTCATTAAGATTCTCTGGTACCTATCTCTCAAATGGTATTTATAGCAGAATTGTGCTTTTAACGCAAGGGTATCTTTGTGAAGCAACCATGTCTGCCTACTTCATCCACATACACTATCCATGCAACCATTGCCTCATCGGTTATATCCGGCAGGAGGGTCCTGATCCGGCTTTTAATTGTTCTCTCTTCTTGGCTCAGATGCCGATGATATTCCAGATGTATTTCGGCGCAATCAAGCTGAAAATCAGGCAGGCAAAGAGGATGGCGGGGCCGGTCCATTCAAACTGTCCTCGCTGTCGGTAGTCAAAGTACGCGCCGCCAAGTTTCACAAAGAATGCGATGGCGAGGATCATATCCAGCGCAGGGAACACCACCTTCTCCACCACGCTCTTGATCTGTTTGGCCGCCTCCGTCCACGTCTGCTCCACCGCTCCCGCAACATCCCCGCCCGCAGCGAGCGCCGAGGTGCAGCAGAGAGAGGTCAGGAGCAGAAGCGTCAATGTCAGAATAATCATTTTTCTGTATTTCAAGAAATCTCAACCTCCTTAAAATGGGGATGCCGCCCCTTGCGGAGCGGCATCCGTTGTTAGTCCTTAATAACCGGTGCGAGGCAGGGGCTTGCTGGGGGCATAGACACGGGTGACCCAGCGGGAGGTCGCCATGATCCACTGCCCGTTGTAGACGCCGCCTGCATCCGACGTGTTGACGAACTGCGTACCACCAGTGAGCTTTGAAAGCACCTTGCAGTCTACGCGGGGCGCCTCCACCTGACGGAAGTTGGCGGGTACGATGCCGAACGCCGCCATGAACTCCGTCACATACTCATTGGCGGCAAGCCCCAGCGCCGCGGGCGAAGCATCCAAGACGTAGTTTTTGGATGTGCTCAGGTTATCCGCCAGTGTGCGCCAGGTATCGCCGCTGAGATTGGTTCGGTAGACGATTTTATAGTTGCCGGGGGTATTCCACGTGCCGGTGTAAATCTTTTCAAGGCGCACCGCCTTGACGGGCAGGGTATCGCGCCAGTAGAAGGATTCCAGCGCCGTGGTGGAATTGTTGGCAATGTCGGCAAAATTGTAGCGGACGAGCTGCCCCGGCATGACCTCCACATAGCCGGTTTTCTTGATGGAAACGTTGGTAGACAGGCTCTTGTTGGTCATGGCTGCCTTGACGATCTGACCGGCGTGTTCGATCTCCACTTCAATGGGTGTCTTATCCAGCCCGTAAAACTCCGCCGCCTTGGATTCCACGATCTTATACCGCGCCAGTGGCAAAGGCTTGCTCACCGCCAAGCCGTTTTTGTCCGTCTTAATGGTATCCACCAGACGGTTGGTGCGGGCGTTGTAAACTTCGAAGACGGTGTTGGAGATCGGCGTTCCGGCGGGCCAGCCATTCATCGAGTTGTAATCTTCCGAGATCTTGACGATCTGGATTTGGCCGGTGATGGGCGTATTCTTCCACTCAACTTCCGTGGTTTCGCCGCTGCGGACATAAACCGTCTTTTTCTGCGTGTCGGGAATATATCCCTCATTTTCCAATTCACGCAGATAGTAGCGGCCAGCAGTTAGGTTTTCAAAACGGACATACCCTCGGTCATCGCTGGTTTCCTGCGCAATGGGATTATTGCCGCTGTCATAGAGAATGAAGGAAACGCCGTAGATGCCCTCGCCGGTGGCCGAATCGACCTTGTGGATCAGGATACCGGAGATGGCTTTGTTGGTCACCGTTTTGGTCGTGGTTTTACCGTCTTCCACGGTGAAATAGATGGGCGTACTGTCGAGCTGGAAGCCCTTGCCCGCCTCAGTCTCCACGGCGTAATAACTGCCGCTTGCCAGCGGCACATACACGCGGCCGTCCGTTCCGGTGGTGACGGTGTCCACCAGACCGCCATCGCTGACACGGCGGATCTCGAAGGTGGTGTTGGGGATACGCTGGGTTTTGTCCGCCGCATTCACTTTCACCAGCTCCAGCCCACCGATGGGAGCATTATAATAGCGATAGGTAATCCACCGCTTTTATCCCAGTTGGACTGGGACAGTCAGGGTGGATTTTCCCCCGCTTCGCACCGTGCGTGCGACTTTCACCGCACACGGCGCTCCATCAATGCAAATTATTTGTTGCGTGTATGTGAAATAACCAGTTTGTCCCTATAACCGACAATTTTCTTTTGTGCTTTGACATCAAACTCACTAATGTCCTGATTCGGATTATTAACCGCGATGAAGCATTTCTTATGAAGCGAAATCAGATTGTTGACACGGTTCACCTTATCCAATGGGAGGTATGGATTTATCCGGTGTGCCCATGGCGTATTAGCGATTAACCAACCTCCACAGACCCGGCATCTGAGTTTATCACGGTTGAGAGCGTAAGCCCTGTTCATAATAAACTCGAAATTGTTGAACTTCCCCCATTTGCCATAGCTGATTGCCCGTGCCGACCTATCCGAATACATTTCATCCAGACGCGCCTGCATTTTCTTCTTTTTCGTACGTTCAAAATACAACTGCCGCCCAGTGTCGGTGTATGGTGTCTCAGCTTGGTTTTTAGGTGGAGTTCTTTCCCATCTACAAAAGGTAAGCGCTGTAAAGCCTACATAGATGTCCCGGTATTTGATAGAGGGAATTTTCTGTTTGTATTGTTGGTGTACTCGAGGAAGGTTCCGGGTTTGATTTGCTGGAATCCATTTCCCGTTGTACTGTTTCAAGCGGCGCCTTGCCGCAAGTTGCAATTTTCTGCTGTGTTTTTGCATGGCAATATTTACCCATGTACAGCATTGATAATATTGGATAATCCCTCTTATCTGACTGTTGATGCGGTTTATTGCACCAACCATTTGCTCACGGCTGTAATTACCGGGAATCTTTTTGATGTCTTCCGCGATTTTGTCAGCTCTGCGCTTTAATCGCTCACGGTCTGGAATCGTTCTTGGGATGTAGCCTCTGCGGGATTTCCCCCGAACCATTTTGAACTCGTAGCCTAAGAATTTGATGTACTTCTTTCTGATGTCTGTTATCAGCGTTTTTTCTTGGGATAATGTCAATTTCATTTTTCCCTGAAGAAAGGATTGCAAGCGAGCTTTCCAGTCTTCCGCATGTGCTCGGGTGTCTGTTGCAATGATGAAGTCATCCGCGTATCTGACAAGGTATCCGGGAACAAGAGTGGTTTTCTTGCGCATGACCGCGTACCTGCTCTGGTCCTGTACATACTGATGTCTGGTTCGTTTATTTTCCCATTGCTTTGATACCCATTCATCCATAATATCTAAATAAACATTCGCGAGTAGTGGGCTGATTAGGCCGCCCTGCGGTGTTCCTTCTTCGTTTACGGCGCATTCTTCCATGACCCCGGCTTTTAACATGGCCTTGATAATCTGCAAGACCCGCCTATCCTTGATACCCATGTGGTACAACCGCTTTATGAGTATGCTGTGGTCGATACGGTCAAAGCATTTGCTGATGTCACCTTCGACAATCCAGTAATTTCCCGTGTTGTGCATTATAATGTCAACTCGTTCTAAGGCCATAGCCGCATCTCGCATGGGGCGGAATCCATAGGAATGTGCAAAGAATTGTGCTTCTAATATAGGTTCCAGCACTATCCTCATACATTCTTGTACGATTCTATCCCGTATTGCAGGAATGCCCAGAGGCCGCTTTTCTGATTTTCCCGGTTTGTCGATATATACTCTCCGTATCTGCTGGGGTTCAAAATACTTAAATGCACGTTGAATATCTGCTACAACCCACGGGAATGGTTTTTGAAGATAATCTTTGCGCATGGTTTTGGAATCTACACCAGGGGTTTCGCTTCCATGATTGCCTTTGATATTATGGATTGCTGTGATAATGGTCGACTCTGCTGACATAATCTCCAGAAGTCCTTTGAATGCCGGACGGTCGCCAGCCTCATAGACTTCTTTGCTGTGCTGATACAGTGCATCTTGAATTTCGCGTAATTGAGTTTCGGTTTTTGGGTAGTCGAATTGTTGTGCCATACGCACCGCCTCCTCTCTGGAATTGGTGTTTCTGGTTTTAGTCAGGTATGCCTACGGCTTCCTCGACTTTCTGTTCACATACAAATCTGCATTGACTATGCCCCTTCGCTCCACTCCCATTACAGGAGTTTCATCACTACTACGGGCTGCTGTCCCGCGGATTAACAGGTCATTTCCTACCTGTGCGGACAGAAGTGTCATTCTGTTTACATCTTTGGATGTGTCCGTCCACGGTTCCTTTGTTCCCTATGCCTTAGCTTTACATATCGGTTTTAGCCCGTCCCTTTGACCCGGCTGCCGTCTTTGGCCTGTGTGATATTCTGCCAAAGACATTCGACCTTTTTGGTTTTCTGCCGTTTTCCACTACTTCAGATTTCGACGGCGACAGCACTCCACATGGGAGCGGATGGCTGTATAATCATCCTACGCCTTTACGAGCCGTACATTCGGGACTTTTGTCGGTTGCAACAAGACATTCTGGACATGACCGATTTATAGCCTCCTGCGGGCATAGCCGTCTCAGACCATGCTACCGCTCTTTACCGAGCTTCGTACAGATTGCATGACACTACAAATCTGCACGTCGGAGATTCAGAGTTTTTGTTACCCGTCACACCGGGTCAGGCAGGTTCTGCCCCTGCCGAATCAAGCATAGAGTTCAGATTCTTCGGAATCTGCCTTGTTTTGTTGCGTGTTTCCACGCAGATTGTCAAGGAACAAAGCGCACAAAATAGAGGGACTGCGTGTCGTTGGGGTTGACCACCACGGTCTGCGTGCGGGTGTTCTCGTCGATGGTGTAACCGGAGATGGATTTTTCCTCTGTCACCACCAGTGTGCCGGTGACGCCCTTGAGAATGATCTGCCCGTTTTCGTCGGTATAGTACAGACCGTTGGAGCTGATTTTTCCGTTTTCGTCGGGGACGAACTCGCCGGTAGCCGTAGTGATCTTGAAGGTAACGCCCTCCAGCGGCGTCTTGCGGTCCAGAGAGGACAGCTTGTTGATGACGAGCGCGCCCTGTCGCTCATTCCAGAAGGTCATGCGCTGGGGAGACTGGCTCTGATCGATCTTGATGCTTTGCGGCGTCCCGTCCAGCACGAATTCATCCACAGATTTGACCTCTTTTGCGGTAACAGTCATGCCGTCGGTCAGACCCTCAATGACGATCTGGCCTGCAGCGTCGGTGGTATAGTAGCCGTTGTTGGGGCCGACTACCGCACCGGAGGAGTCCGTCACAAGGAACTGTACCCCGGCAAGCGGTTCATTTTTCGTGCCGGAAATGTATTTCTGGAGAATCAATGTTGTAGTGGGTTTGTTGTAAAAGGTCAGCGTCTGCGTGTCATTGGGGTTGACGACCACCGTCTGTGTGCGGGTCGCTTCGTCAATGGTGAACCCCGGAATCGTCTTGGTTTCCGTCGCTACCACGGTGCCGACGATACCGGAAATTCTGATCTCACCGGATTTGTTGGTGTAATAAATGCCGTTGCTGGACAGTTCGCCGTTGGCGTCCGGGACAAAGCTGCCATCCGCATAGGTGATCTTAAACTCGACACCCTCCAGCGGCTCCCCGTTGGGGCCGGAGCTGACCTTGCGGATGATGAGATTTCCGGCAGGCTGGTTCAAAAACTGTAAATGGGCAGTCTCGCCACTTTTGATGAGCGCGTGCTGGGGGCTGTCATCCAGCAGGTAGCCCGTTTTTGCTCTGACTTCACGGGCGATGACCGTCATGCCGGGTTCCAGACCATCCACCAGAATTTCGCCTGCGGCATTGGTGGTGAAGCGGCCGTTGTCGTTGCCGAGATAATTGCCGCTGCTGTCGGTCAACAGGAACTCTACGCCGGAGAGCGGTTCGTGCTTGCTGTCGTCGCTCAGCTTTGTAATGAGCAAACTTCCCAGCGGGGCATTGCCGAAGCGGAGCGTCACCACATCCTGATCCTCGCCGGAGATCCACACCGTCTGGGGTTCGCGGTCGATGATGTGATTTCCGTCGCTCTCAATCTCCTGGCAGATGTAAGTGCCGCGTTTGAGGTTTGTTACGGTGAACGCCCCGTTGGGGCCGGTCACATAAGTCCCGATGACCGTACCGCCTGTTCCGCTGGTATTGCCGCTGAGATAACGCAGTTCAAAGCGGCAGCCCTCCAGTCCTTTTCCGGTTTTGGCGTCATATTTGTACACGACGAGGGCACTGTGAGGAACATTGTCCACGGTCACGGTCTTAGAGGTATTGGCTTCCAGATAGAACTCGGTGACCCCGCTGCCCTGAATGCCGAAGCCATTGGGAGCGGACTCCTCCACCAGCTTGTACCAGCCACGGTTTACATCGGTGAGGGTGATTTTTCCGCTCTCGTCCGTTGTGAACACGCCGAGGTCGTTGATCTCGCCGGTGGTGGTATTGTCCGAGCCGTAATAGATATGGAACTTGGCGTTGGCAAGATAATCTCCGGTGATGCTGTTTCGCTTTAGGATCGTCAGGGAGGGTTTGACCGCGTTGAAGAAGGTCACCGTTCTGGTGCAGCCTGCTTCCAGATAGACTTCCTGGGGGATCTCAGAGAGAATGACATGGGAAGGTACATTTTTCTCCGTGATGCGATAGCTGCCCACGGGGATGGAATCGAGGAAGATGCGCCCCGCGCCATCCGTGGTGGCGCTGGTGGAAAAGCTGCCGTCGATCTGCTCAATGAGATAGGTGACGCCCTCGATAGGCTCCCCGGTGGCAATGTTTTT
>OGOW01001785.1_pt1 | contig 18672 bp, 15 predicted proteins | sample 1552781 | NCBI WGS metagenome assembly OGOW01 (sample SAMEA2580145, study PRJEB22360) | human gut metagenome | biome: human gut; feature: human-associated habitat; material: faeces | place: Denmark | collected 2008/2010
TCCGGTGAGAAAGTGGTCTTGAACTTTACACCACATCTTGTGCCGATGAACAGAGGAATCCTTGCGACAGAGTATGCAACACTGAAAAAGAAAGTTACATATGAAGAAGTAAAGGCAGTTTATGATCAGTACTATGCAAAAGAAAAATTTGTCAGAGTGCTGGATCGGGATGTATGCCCGGAGACGAAATGGGTAGAGGGCAGCAATTATGTAGATATCGGATTCAAATTGGATCCAAGAACGAACCGTATTGTTATGATGGGAGCCATCGATAACCTTGTAAAAGGTGCAGCTGGACAGGCCGTACAGAACATGAATCTTATGTTTGGATTAAAAGAAACTGAAGGATTAGAATTAGTACCAATGTTCCCATAGGGCTTTGGTAAGGAAGGACTAGAATTATGAAGATCATCAATGCCGGAGTAACAGCTCCAAAAGGTTTTAAATGTGCAGGACTTCGTGCCGGAGTGAAATCAGGGAAGACAAACAAAGACATGGCAATGATCGTAAGTGAAGTGCCAGCAAAGATCGCAGGAACATTTACAAAGAACATTGTAAAAGCCGCTCCAGTTTTATGGGGAAAGAAGATCATAGAAGAACAAGAAGCAGTCAGAGCAGTGGTAATTAATACAGGAATTGCAAATGCATGTACGGGTGCACAAGGATATGAGAATGTTGTAACAGAAGCAAAAGAAGTAGCGAAATTGTTAGATATTAAACCAGAGGAAGTTGTCGTAGGTTCCACAGGAGTTATCGGACAGCAGCTGCCAATGGATGTGATCAAAGAAGGGATCAAGAAGTTAGTTCCAGAATTAAAAGCAGACAGACAAAGTGAAGAAGATGCATCCTGGGCTATCCTTACAACCGATACAAAACCAAAAGAAGCGGCAGTAGAAGTAGAGATCAATGGAAAGACAGTTACAATTGCAGGTATGTGCAAAGGTTCTGGAATGATCCACCCAAACATGGGAACAATGCTTGGATTTATCACTACAGATGCAGCAATCGATAAAGCTTTATTATTAGAACTGCAGAGGGAACTCATTGAAGATACATTCAATATGGTATCAGTTGATGGAGATACATCTACAAATGATACAGTTTTTGTATTTGCAAATGGAATGGCAGAAAATAAAGAAATTACAGAAAAAGATGCAGACTATGAAGCATTCAGAGAAGGATTATTATATGTTAACCAGTCTCTTGCAAAACAGATCGCAGGGGATGGAGAAGGATGTACACGTTTATTTGAAGTTCATGTAGCTGGTGCAGACTCCAAAGAAAATGCGAAGATCTTAAGCAAATCTGTCGTAACATCAAGTCTTACAAAAGCAGCAATTTACGGAAAAGATGCAAACTGGGGAAGAATTCTTTGTGCACTTGGTTATGCTGGAGTTGATTTTGATCCAGTCAAGGTTGATATTAGTTTAAAAAGTGCGGATGGTGTGATCGAGATCGTAAAAGACGGAATCGCAACAGACTATTCTGAAGATGAGGCAACGAAAGTATTATCTGCAGATGCAGTGACAGCAGATATTGATGTTCATAATGGAGTGTTTGAAGCAACTGCATGGGGATGTGATCTGACACACGATTATGTAACAATTAATGCAGATTACCGATCATAAGAATAAGATTATTATAGATAGACGACAAAATAAAAGGCATAAAAGCAGACAACTATGAAAGGAAGAATCAATGGAACAGATGAGAAATGAAATTAACGAATTGATCGAGCAGTCAAAACAAAAAGCAAAAGTATTAACAGAGGCATTACCATATATCCGTCGTTTCAATAACTGTTACGTTGTTGTAAAATACGGTGGAAGCGCTATGAAAGACAAGAATCTTCAAAAAAGCGTGATCAGAGATGTTGCACTATTAAAACTAGTAGGTATGAAACCAATCATCGTACATGGTGGTGGAAAAGAGATCAGTAAATGGGTTCGTATGTCAGGAAAAGAACCAGAATTTTACCATGGACTTCGTGTGACAGATAAAGAGACAATGGAAGTTGCTGAAATGGTATTATTTAAAGTCAATCAGGAACTGGTGGCCATGATGGCAGAAGTTGGGGTTAAAGCCGTAGGTCTTTCTGGAAAAGATGCTGAAATGATCCGTGTAAAGAAAAAAGAAATGCCTGGAAAAGATCTTGGATATGTCGGTGAGGTTAAGAGTGTCGATACAACACTTCTTGAAGCATTGATTGAAGATGATTTTGTACCAGTTATTTCCCCAATTGGTTTAGGAGATAACTATGAACCATATAATATTAATGCGGATGACACAGCATGTGCAGTTGCAGAAGCATTGAATGCAGAAAAACTGGTATTCTTAACTGATATCGAAGGGGTATTCGTAGATCCAGAAGATAAATCAACATTGATCTCTGAGATGGATCTTAAACAGGCAAAAGAATTTATCGATAACGGAGTTGTTGGAGGAGGAATGCTTCCAAAACTTAAGAACTGTATTGAAGCGATCGAAGGTGGAGTATCCAGAGTCCATATCTTAGACGGACGTTTAACAAACTGTCTGTTACTGGAATTCTTCACAGAAAAAGGTATTGGAACAGCCATCTTAAAAGAACCATTATTTGATAAACCATTATTCAACGAAGAAGATGAGGAAGGATGTTAAGATGAAAACTCAGCAGGAATATATTGAGCAGGGAGAACAGTATATCTTAAAGACATACAATCGTTTTCAAGTTGTATTAGAAAAAGGGAAAGGTGTCTATTTATATGATGCTGACCAGAAGAAATATCTGGATTTTGGTGCAGGAATTGCTGTATTTGCATTAGGATATGGAAATGAAGCATACAATCAGGCATTAAAAGACCAGATTGATAAATTGATCCATACATCAAACTTATATTACAATATTCCAGCAGTAGAAGCTGCAAAGAAGATTGTCGATGCTTCAGGGCTTAAAAAAGTGTTCTTTACAAACAGTGGAACAGAAGCAATCGAAGGTGCGTTAAAAGTTGCAAGAAAATATGCATATAATAAAGACGATTCCAAAGATTATGAATTTATCGCAATGAATCATTCATTCCACGGAAGAAGCCAGGGAGCTTTATCAGTGACTGGTAACAGTCATTATCAGGATGGATTTGTTCCAAAAGAATTTCGTGCTGTATTTGCAGAATTCAATAACTTAGAAGATGTTGTATCAAAGATCACAGATAAAACTTGTGGAATCATATGTGAAGTTGTTCAGGGTGAAGGTGGAATTTTCCCAGCGGATAAAGAATTCTTAGAGGGACTTCGTAAAGTCTGCGATGAGAAAGATATCTTACTGATCTTTGATGAGATTCAGTGTGGAATGGGGCGCTGTGGATCTTTGTTTGCACATGATCTTTATGGAGTAAAACCGGATGTCTTAACACTTGCAAAAGCGCTTGGATGTGGTGTTCCTGTTGGGGCGTTTGTTGTAGGTGAAAAGGCTGATGGGGCTTTAGTACCAGGTGATCATGGAACAACTTATGGTGGAAATCCATTCGCAGCAGCGGCGATCAATGCAGTATTTGACCAGTTTGAGAAGTTACAGGTTCCAGAACATGCAAAAGAAATCGGAGCTTACCTGTGGGATAAATTAGAAGAGTTAAAAGAGAGATATGACTGTATCACAGGACATCGTGGAATTGCATTAATGCAAGGACTTGAATTTGATGCAGATCATCCAGTTGGAGATATCGTTAAGAAAGCACTGGAGAAAGGATTGATTATAATTTCTGCAGGAAATAATGTCATTCGTTTTGTACCGCCGCTTGTGATTGAAAAAGAACATGTAGATGAGATGATTTCTATTTTAGAAGACTGTATTGCATAGAATGTATAAAAAAGACCTCTATGGAAAAACTATCCGTAAAAAGATAGTTTTTCATGGAGGTTTTTATATGTTTGGATTGATCATTGCATTGATTTCAGGAGCTTTAATGAGTATTCAAGGTGTATTTAACACAGAAGTAACTAAACAAAGCAGTACATGGACAACGAGTACATTTGTACAGGCAACAGGATTTCTCGCATGTTTGTTGATCTGGTTGATCGCTGAGAGGGAGCAAAGTTTTACGATGCTTTTAAAGGTCAGCCCAAGATACCTTTTATTAGGAGGAGTGATTGGAGCTGCAATCACATTTACAGTGATCAAAAGTGTGGCAAGTTTAGGACCTGCACAGTCAGCAATGCTGATCGTCGCATCACAAAGTGTTGTTTCCTATCTGATCGAGGTTTTCGGTCTGTTTGGTGTGGAAAAAACAGCTTTTGCATGGGTAAAGCTTTTAGGAGTGGTTTTGTTTGTCACAGGATTGATAATATTTAAATGGAAATCATAAATATCTCTTGTAAAGTATTATAATTTTCGCTAAAATAGAAGTTAGATTTACATGTTCCAGACTCTTTGCATAAGACCGGGAGGTTTATGTTGTTTAGGAGAGTTAAAGTGATAACCATTTTGCTGATGGTTTTTATGATGTCCATTGGATGTAGCCGCAGGAAGGAAGTATCGATAGAACCAAAGAAGGAGACAAAGACAACGGCTGAGAAGTCTTCTTCTAAGGAAACTATTTATGTCTATGTATGTGGAGAAGTAAAACATCCAGGAGTTTATCGTTTTTCGAAAGGTGAACGTATTGTTTCTGCTGTGAAAGCAGCTGGTGGACTAACTAAGAAGGCTTCAGCAGAGAGTATTAATCAGGCAGAGAAGATGAAAGACGGGCAGCAGATAACGATTCCGTCAAAGAAACAGACAGCGAAGAATGAAGGATCTGATTCCAAAGCAGTGCAATCTTCCTCTGGAAAGATCAATATCAATACTGCAGGTGTCAAGGAGTTGATGACACTTTCAGGGATAGGGGAAGCGAAGGCTTCTGATATTATCTCTTATCGAGAGGAACATGGCCCTTTTTCTGATATTTCAGATATTATGAAGATTCAGGGAATTAAAGAGGGGATATATCATAAGATCAAAGACAAGATAACAATATAATTTTAGAGGTGGAAAAATGAGGAAGGTCTTAGTTGTTGATGATGAAAAACTAATCGTGAAGGGCATCAAATTCAGTCTGGAACAAGATGAGATGCAGGTAGATTGTGCTTATGATGGAGAAGAAGCATTAGAGAAAGCCAAAGAGAATCAATATGATATTATTCTTCTTGATGTAATGCTTCCAGGACTGACTGGGTTTGAGGTTTGTCAGGCAATTCGTGAATTCTCTAGCGTCCCGATCATTATGTTGACGGCTAAGGGAGAAGATATGGATAAGATCCTTGGCCTTGAATATGGGGCAGATGATTATATCACAAAGCCATTTAATATTCTGGAAGTAAAGGCAAGGATCAAAGCAATCTTACGTCGAAGCGCACATCACGATGTGAAAGAAGAAGAATCAGCAAAGGTTGTAGAATGCAGAGGTTTAAAGATTGACTGCGAAAGCCGCAGAGTGCATATTCATGGCAAAGAAGTGAACCTGACAGCGAAAGAATTTGACTTGTTAGAGTTACTGGTATTTCATCCAAACAAAGTATACAGCAGAGAGGATTTGTTGAATACAGTATGGGGATATGATTATCCGGGGGATGCAAGAACGGTTGACGTGCATATCCGAAGATTGAGAGAGAAGATCGAAGTGAATCCGGGAGTACCGGACTATGTACATACAAAGTGGGGGGTAGGTTACTATTTTCAGTCCTAAGAAGAACAGATTTGCCTTTTTACATAGTATGCAGTTCTTTATTTTCTTGTCAGTTTTCCTTCTGACGACATTAATATCAGTTTTATTTAGTAAGTTGTTAAATGATGGATATCGTCAGAAAACATATGACCAGAAAGTGGATAGTGTGGTCAGTCAGTGTAGCTGGCTTGGTGATCAGGTAGTTGGAGTCGATTTTCATTTAGATGATGGCTCCAACTCTCTTTCTAATCAGATTGATGAACTTGCAGCAAGTATGAATGGGCGGATCATCGTAATTAAGAATAATTATAAGATCATCAAGGATACTCATACAGATTTTCAGTCTAGATTCTTTTTAAATGATAATGTATTGGATGTTATGGATGGAAAGAAGACAAGGATTGTATCAGAGAGTGGAAAGTATATCGAAGTGATGGTTCCGATCGTATCAAAAGCTGGAAAGCAGAATCATATCCTGGGAGCTGTGCAGGCGACTGTGCCATCTGAGGATATGATGGGAGCAGTTACGGAGATGGAGCATCGCAGGAATATGCTGCTGGTAGCATGTATCATCTGTGGATTATCAATGGCAATGATCATCAGTTATCTGCTGACGAGAGATTTAAAGAAGATTCAGAGAGATGTTGATTTTATTGCGGCTGGTCATGAAGATGAATCCATTGAAGAGACAGGATTTCTAGAAGTACGCAGTATTGTGCAGCGTTTTAATGAGATTCTTGGAAGAATGCAGACGTTGGAAGATTCAAGACAGGAGTTTGTATCGAATGTATCGCATGAGTTAAAGACACCAATGACATCGATGAAAGTTCTTGCAGATTCCTTAATTCAGCAGGGAGATCAGGTTCCAGCTGAATTATATCGAGAATTCATGCAGGATATCGTTGCTGAGATCGATCGTGAGAACGTGATCATTTCAGATCTGTTATCTCTGGTGAAACTAGACAAGAAAGCAGCGCAGCTTCAGATCACAACAGTAAGTATCAACGAATTGTTAGAGATTATCATGAAGCGTTTAAAACCATTGGCTCTGCAGCGTAATATCGAATTGATCTTTGAAAGTTTCCGTCCGGTAACAGCAGAGATTGATGAAGTGAAGTTGTCTTTAGGGCTTACGAATCTGATCGAGAATGGTATCAAGTATAACAAAGATGATGGGTGGATCCGCGTGACACTGAATGCAGATCATAAGTATTTTTATGTGAAAGTTGCAGATTCTGGTGTTGGAATTCCTGAGGATTGCCAGGATCAGGTATTTGATCGTTTTTATCGCGTGGATAAAGCAAGATCAAGAGATACTGGAGGCACAGGACTTGGATTAGCGATCACAAAGAGCGTTGTTTCTCTTCATAATGGAGAGATTAAGTTATACAGTAAGGTTGGTGAAGGAACAACATTTACACTTAGAATTCCATTAAAGTATAAAGGCTAGGAGGAAGAGATGAAGAAAAGAAAATTATGCATGATCTTTTTGCTTTGTCTGGCTTTGATGACTTTAGTGGCAGGATGCCGGTCAAAAAAAGAAACCAATGACCAAGGCAATCAAAAAGGAACAGCAATTTACTATACTAATAATGATGTTACGAAATTGATCATGAAGAAAGAAAATGTGGAGCTTGAAGGGAATCAGCAGCAGAAAGTGAAGATTTTATTAAAGAAACTTCAACAGACTCCAAAGAGTGATAAGATACGCTCAGTGATTCCAAAGAGAATTATGATCAATGGTGTATCAGTGAATACAAATATCGTTGAGATTGATTTTTCGACAGGGTATAAACGAATTTCAGAGAATAGAGATTTGATCTGCCGTGCTGGTATTGTATATACACTGACTCAGTTAAAAGATATCAATTATGTATCATTTTCAATTTCTGGAGAGCCAATGCTTGATACAGATGGTACAGCAATTGGTGCTCTTGGAAGAGATAGTTTTGTATTTGGTAAGTTGCCAATGAAATAATTTATGAAACAAAGACCGATGGTTCTTATATTTGCCGGAGTGTTATCCGGAACAGCCGTTGTATGGAATATTATGTCCATGACAGCGGCTTTTTACCTATTGACAGGTATTTGTCTGTTGGCGTCCTTGATTTTTAGTGATAGGCGTTATGGATGGGTTGTAGTTGGGATACTTGCAGGAATTTTATTATCGTTAGGTTTTAAGACTTCCATGAAACTTGATCTGATCCAGGTAAAGGAAAAGGCAACAGAATATACAATGGGAAGAGTTTTAGAAGTATCGAAAACAAAGAAGGGAAAGTTAGCAGTACTTTTAAAAAATAAAAATTTGGAGGGGAAGTTCCTTTTATATACACCCGAGGATGAAAAGATCATTCCAGGAGATATTCTTCGGTTTCAAGGAGAATTAGAAGAATGGGAAGATACAGCTAACCCTGGCCAATTTTCAAGCAGACATTATTATTTCAGTAAAGGAATTTACTATCATGTATATTCGAAAAATATTGAGATCGAAGGACATCAAAATATATATTTTCAGGAAAAGATCTTGCAATGTAGAGAGTACATGAAACATCAGTTAGAAATTCAATACAAAAATGAAGTAAGTGATTTCTTAAAGGGGATGTTAATAGGTGATAAAAATGGACTGAGTGATGAGGTTAAAGATGACTTTAAGGAAAGTGGATTAATTCATTTACTTGCGGTATCAGGACTTCATATATCGTTGGCAGGAAGAAGGGTATATAAATTGGTTCGCAAGTGGTGTGGAAATTTTGTAGTTGGTTCACTGGCAGGAATGACAGGCGCAGTGTTTTATTGTATTTTAACAGGTGGATCGGGATCGTCACTTCGTGCAGTGATGATGTTGGGTGTTTACTTCCTGTCAGAGATATTAGGAGAACACTATGATATGATGTCTGCAGGAGCTTTTGCAGGAATTGTCTTACTTATAATGTGTCCGTACAGAATCTATGATACGGGTTTTTTATATTCATTTACAGCAGTTTTTGTGATCGCAATCTATCAACTTGTTAAACCAAAGATGAAAGGTAAATATTATAAGTTGAAGGAATCTTTATCGTTTTGTATTTTTATCCAGATAGGGATGCTGCCATTGATCATATATTTTCAATATGAAGCTCCAGCTTTTTCTTTTCTTGCGAATGTAGCAGCAGTACCACTGGCAACGTGTGCTTTTACTTTAGCTTTTCTTTTGATTTTTTTGCCGTATACCGTATTTCATGAAGCAATCTCATGGATGATCCAAGGGGTTTTGTGGATTTCCAGACAGTCTTATGGGATGTTGACGATCGGACATGTACCATTTTTATGGGTACTCTTATTTTATTTTATGACCGGATTGTGGATATGGAAGAAAAATGGACAAAATCGACATATCAGGATCAGTCTGGCTTATGTTATCATGATCATTTTGATATGGATTCCAATGGCAAGAAGAAAGAGTCTGGCATTTCTTGATGTTGGGCAGGGAGATTGTTTTGTAGCAGATACGAAGTCTGGGGCGATCATATTTGATGGTGGAAGCAGCAGTGAAGATCAGGTTGGAAGATATCGGATTCTTCCGTATATGAAATATCTGGGGTATCAGAAGATTCAGATTGCGGTGATCAGTCATATGGATATCGATCATTATTCTGGGATCAAGGAATTACTTGAGATGGGGAAAATTAAGTATCTTGGGCTTCCAGAGATTCCAAAAGATGAGACAATGAAAAAGATCATAGGTATAGCGAAGAAACGAGGAACAACTATTTTTTATCTTTCAAGAGGAAGGCAGATCACTACAAAAGATGGAAGTTTGAAAGTGTTGCATCCTCAAAAGAACAGTCAGATGGAAAAGAATGCGGCATCGTTGGTAATGCAGGGAAAAATACTTGGATATCGGGTGCTGTTAACGGGAGATGTGGAAAAAGAAGGTGAAGAAGAACTATTATCAGAAGAATTGGAAAGAGCAGATATATTAAAAGCAGCACATCATGGATCAAAAAATTCCACGAGTAATGAATTTTTACAAAAGGTTCAGCCGAAACAGACGGTCATCTCTTGTGGAAAACAAAATAGATATGGACACCCACATCTAGAAACTATCCACAGACTACAGACATATCACACAAAGATTTATAGAACAGATCGAAGTGGTGCGATTATTTTTTTCAAAAGAAGAGATGGTTGAAAATCTTCCAAAAAAAAGGTATACTATCAAAAGCTATAGAAAGAGATGCAAAGAATATGAAGAAAATATTAGAAGATATCAAGACAAATACATACGAACGTTTTTATCTATTCTACGGGGAAGAAAAATATATGATCTCCCAGATGAAAAACCAGTTAAAAAAAGCATTAGTTTCAGAAGATGATACGATGAACTATTCTTATTTTGAAGGAAAAAGGGCTGATGCGATAGAGATTGTTGAACTGGCTAAAACACTGCCGTTTTTTAGTGATCATAGGTTTTTGATCTTGGATGAAACAGGACTTGGAAAGAAAAGTGATGATACGTTTATTGAAGGATTAAAGGAAGCCTCGGATACAAGTGTTGTGCTTTTTATAGAAGATAGTGTAGATAAGCGTTCAAAGATTTATAAATTTCTTTCGAAGGAAGGACATGCGGTATGTTTTGAATCTGCTGGAGATAAAGAATTATCCAGATGGCTCACCTCATTGCTTAAGAAAGAAGGAAAACAGATGTCATCTGCAACAATGCGAAGTTTTTTATATCGCTGTGGATCTGATATGTATACTTTAAAAAATGAATTAGAGAAATTGATCTCCTATGTTGGAGAGAGAGAAGAAATTACGATCCGTGATCTGGAAGAGTTGACATCTTCTCAGACGACAAATCAGATCTTTGTGATGCTTGAGGCAATTGCGAGAAAGCAAAGAGAAAAAGTATTGACACTATATTATGATCTGATCGAGTTAAAGGAATCACCATTTGGAATTCTGGCATTGTTAGTCAGACAGTGTAATCAGCTGCTTCAGGTGAAAGATTTAGATTGTCTTGGAAAGAGCAATGGGATGATCGCAAAGCAGATGAAAGTTCCAGCATTTGTTGCAGGAAAGTTAAAAGATCAAGCGAAAATGTTTTCAATGGATACACTCAGAGATATGATCGAAGCATGTGCAAAAACTGATGAATCAATTAAAACAGGAAAGATCAGTGACAGAGTTGGGGTAGAACTATTGTTGATCCAGTTCAGTCAGAAATAAATCAATCAATTTAAGACAGAAGTCTAGTATAATAAAAATGATGAAAAAAAAGAAGCCTGACGGTGGCTTCTTTTTTTCGGGTTAATTTTATTAAAATTCGTTTCTTGATATCTGATTAAGCAATAGCGTTAACGGCTTTAGATAAACGAGCAATCTTTCTAGAAGCTGTATTCTTGTGGAAGATTCCTTTAGAAGTAGCTTTGCTGATTTCAGAAATGCAAGCTGTTAAAGCTTCAGAAGCTGCTGCTTTATCGTTAGCTGCGATTGCTGCTTCTACTTTTTTGATATATGTTTTAACTTTAGTTTTGATTGCTTTATTTCTTTCTGTTTTTGTGTTGATAACTTTGATTCTTTTTTTTGCTGATTTAATATTTGCCAAAGTGGGCACCTCCAATATGATAACTTAAATTTCTTTCTTTTCTTGAATCTTGTCTATAGCGAGACACGGTTAGCTATACACAAAACATACTGTTATATCTTATAGAAAATGATTGAATTTGTCAATATCTTTGGGGAAAAAATGTAATATTTTTTTAAAAACAATTACATACTAGAGAAAAAAGGAGGCAAAATCAATGCAAAATCGTACAGATCTGGCACTGGAATTAAAAGAAGAGAAGAATATTGGCTCTGCACAGTCAGGAATTATCGTAAAGACAAGAATTGATACAACGAATCATATAAAAGAAACAAAGATCATCATCAAAAACAAAAAAGGGGAGGACTCTTTAGGAAAACCAAAGGGAACCTATATTACGATCGAAGCGAAAGATCTGTCGACAAACGATGGTAGTTTTCATAAAGAAATGAGTGAAGCATTGTTTTTAAATTTAAAGGAAATGTTAAACAAAAAGAAAAAAATACTGATTGCAGGACTTGGAAATGCTGATGTGACAGCGGATTCGTTAGGGCCTAAAGTTGTGAACAATCTATATATTACAAGACATTTGCAAAAAGAGGGGATTGGAAATTATCAATTTGAACTAAGTGCGATCGCACCGGGGGTTATGGCACAGACGGGAATTGAGACAAGTGAGATTTTAGAATCATTAGCAGACCGGATAAAACCAGATGTTGTTATCGTGATCGATGCTCTGGCGGCCAGAAGTTATAGCAGGTTAAATAAAACGATTCAGATCAGCGATACGGGAATTGCACCGGGTTCAGGTGTTGGAAACCATAGAAATGAGATTACACAGCATACGATTGGTGTTCCAGTTCTTGCAATTGGTGTTCCAACGGTAATTTCTGTTCCAGCGATCATTCATGACGTTTTTGGAGAAAAATCTCTGGAAAATGTTTCTGAAAATATTGATGAAGAATTTATTTCCATGCATGTTACACCAAAAAATATTGATGAATCTATGAAACGGATCAGTTATACGATATCTGAAGGAATCAATCATTTACTGCATAATTAAAATATGAATGAATACAATGAAAGTATGGAGAAAAGAAAGAGATGGATATTGAGTATTACGATCGGTTGTTTTCTGATCATTTTTTTCAGTCAGAAGATCAATGCGCAGGGAATGGTTTTAGAATTCATGGATAATTATTATCATGGGATCATGACAGGATTTTTTCCGGCAGTATCTAAGAAGGAAGTGACATTTTCGGGAAATATTCTATCGGACATGGTCTGTATGTATTATCAGGAAACAGTACCAATCTTACAATATCGCACAGATTATAAGGATAAAAAAGAAGAAGATCTAGTACAGCAAGATTATTATTTTCAGGATGATGAAACAACGGATGAGGTGGTAGAGGAGGTAAAAAAAGAAGAAAAGTTGTTTCATGCAAAAAAATGGGAAAATTCAAAATATTTAAGAAAATATATTTATCAGATCGACAGTACGACAATGGCGACAGAGAATGAGTTAAATGGAAAAGTTTTATTAAACACGAACTTAAAATTAAGGAAATCTGATGAACCGCAGATTTTAATTTATCATACACATGGGAGTGAGGCATACCGTGGCAGCAGGAAAGGAAGAAAATCAGATACTGTGATCGGTGTTGGAGATGTTTTAACGAAGAGATTGGAGCAAAAAAATATCAAGGTTGTACATGATCGTAACATTTACGATGTAAAAAACGGAAAAGAGGAGCGATCCAAGGCTTATAATTATGCAGCAACTGCAATTGAAAAGAATCTAAAAAAATATCCATCCATTCAGGTTGTGATCGATCTGCACAGGGATGGAGTCAATGAATCGACAAAGCTTGTGACGAGACAAAATGGAAAGAGAATGGCGCAGATCATGTTTTTTAATGGAATGAGCCGTACAGCAACAAATGGAAATATCAAATATTTAAAGAATCCAAATAAGCAGACAAATCTTGCGTTCAGCCTGCAATTGCAAGCACAGGCTGCTTTGAAATACCCTGGATTTACACGAAAAATTTACGTAAAAGGATATCGTTATAATCTGCACTACAGAGGAAGAAGCTTGTTAGTGGAAGTTGGTGCGCAGAATAATACGTTATCAGAAGCAAAAGCGTCTATGAGTTTACTTGCTGAATTATTAAATAATGTGTTATACTAAAATGGAGTGTCTGAAAAGACATATGTACTTGAAATATAATTAGGAGGAACTTATGGCAATAGATCAGAGTAAAATACGAAATTTTTGTATTATCGCACATATAGATCACGGAAAATCAACATTAGCAGATCGAATCATTCAGATGACAGGAACATTAACGGATCGAGAGATGCAGGAGCAGGTTCTTGATAACATGGATCTTGAAAGAGAACGTGGGATTACGATCAAATCGCAGGCAGTACGAATTGTTTATAAAGCTGACGATGGGGAAGAATATATTTTTAACTTGATCGATACACCGGGACACGTGGACTTTAATTATGAAGTATCACGAAGTCTTGCAGCATGTGAGGGAGCAATCCTTGTTGTCGATGCTGCACAGGGAATAGAGGCACAGACATTGGCAAATGTTTATCTTGCGATTGATCACGACTTAGAAGTTATGCCGGTTATCAACAAGATCGATCTTCCGAGTGCAGATCCAGAGCGTGTTAAAGCAGAAATTGAAGATGTGATCGGAATCGATGCAGAAGATGCACCTCAGATTTCTGCAAAAAGCGGACTAAATGTAGAACAGGTATTAAAGCAGATCGTAGAGAAGATTCCATCACCAGAGGGCGATAAGAATGCACCATTACAAGGATTGATCTTTGACAGTATGTATGATGCATATAAAGGAGTTATCATCTTTACAAGGATCAAAGAAGGAACGATCAAAGTCGGAACAAAGATGAAGATGATGGCAACTGGAGAGAGTGCAGAAGTTGTAGAAGTTGGTACATTTGGGGCAGGAAGATTCAATCCATGTGATGAACTGACAGCAGGGATGGTTGGATATGTTACAGCCAGCCTTAAAAATGTACAGGGAACCAGAGTTGGTGATACGATTACAGATGCAGATGATCCATGTGCTGAACCACTTCCAGGATACAAAAAAGTAAATCCTATGGTATATTGTGGACTATATCCAACAGATGGAGCAAAATATCCGGATTTAAGAGATGCATTAGAAAAATTACAGTTAAATGATGCAGCACTACAATTTGAAGCAGAGACATCCGTTGCGTTAGGATTTGGATTTAGATGTGGATTTCTTGGATTATTGCATTTAGAGATTATTCAGGAACGTTTAGAGAGAGAATATAACTTGGATCTTGTAACAACAGCACCAGGCGTTATTTATCGCGTATATAAGACGGATGGAAGTATGATCGAATTAACGAATCCTTCCAATCTTCCAGATCCATCCGAGATCGACCATATGGAAGAACCAATCGTAACAGCGGAGATCATGGTAACTTCTGAATTTGTCGGAGCGATCATGGGATTATGTCAGGAAAGACGAGGCGTATATCTTGGAATGGAGTATATGGAAGAGACAAGGGCATTGCTTCGTTATGAACTTCCATTAAATGAAATCATTTATGATTTCTTTGATGCATTAAAATCACGTTCCAGAGGTTATGCATCCTTAGATTACGAAATGAAAGGATATCAGACATCAAGACTTGTAAAATTAGACATTTTGATCAACAAAGAAGAAGTTGATGCGCTTTCTTTTATTGTACATGAAGATACCGCGTATGAGCGTGGACGTAAGATGTGTACAAAATTAAAAGAAGAAATTCCAAGACATATGTTTGAAGTACCGATTCAGGCAGCGATTGGAAGTAAAGTCATTGCAAGAGAAACTGTCAAAGCAATGAGAAAAGACGTTCTTGCCAAATGTTACGGTGGAGATATCTCCCGTAAGAGAAAGCTGTTAGAGAAACAGAAGAAAGGAAAGAAACGAATGCGTCAGGTAGGAAATGTTGAAATTCCACAGGAAGCATTCATGAGTGTTCTGAAGTTAGATGAAGACTAATACGATCGAGCTTTATATTCATATTCCATTTTGTAAAAGTAAGTGCAGATATTGTGATTTCTGTTCCTTTCGGGCAGAGGAGGGAACGATCCATGCATACCTGGGGAAACTAAAAGAAGAACTGATTTTCTGGGGAAAGAAATTAGCGGCACGAGACGTTGTAACCGTCTTTATTGGAGGCGGAACGCCATCATATCTTAGAAGAGAAGATATTCAAATGATTTGTGAAACTATATTTGAACATTTTCATATTTGTGAGGATGCTGAGATTACGATTGAAGCGAATCCAGGAACAGTAGATTTAAAAAAACTATGTACATATAGGGAAAATGGGATCAACAGGATTAGTTTTGGATTGCAGTCAACAGTCAAAGAAGAGTTGGAGTATCTGGGAAGAATTCATACCTATGAAGAATTTTTACAAAGTTTCGACTGGGCAAGACAAGCTGGATTTTTGAACATCAATGTTGACTTGATGAGTGCGGTGCCGAAACAAACATTAACTTCTTATGAAGAGAATTTAAAAAAAATAGCTAAACTTTCTCCAGAACATATTTCTGCGTATAGTCTGATCATTGAAGAGGGAACACCTTTTTACGAAGATAACAAGTTAGAGGAACTTCTTCCATCAGAAGAAGATGAAGTTTTAATGTATCGAATGACAGAAAAGATTTTAAACGAATATGGTTACGACAAATATGAGATTTCAAATTATGCAAAGCCAGGTTTTGAAAGCAGACATAATCTTGGGTATTGGTCCCATATTCCTTATTTGGGAGTGGGGCTTAATGCCTCTTCGTATCTGGATGAGAAACGTTTTGAGAATCCCTCCGATATGAAAGACTATTTAGAGATTCAATCGTTCGGAGATGCATATGAAGGAGCCCGTTCGTTATCAGTTTATGAACAGATGGAAGAATTTATGTTTCTTGGACTTCGAAAGACGAAAGGCATTTCGAAGAAAGAGTTTATAGAACGTTTTGGCTGCTCCATGGATTCTGTCTATGGAAAGCCATTGATAGAATCCATGAAACAAGGCATGATGAAAGAAGAAGGAGACCGAGTCTTTCTGACACAAGATGGTACCTTAGTCAGTAATCAGGTCTTATGTGAATTTTTATTTGACAAGGAAGTTTAAGGATACAAGTTTATCAAAGATCCATTAATTTTTTTAGATTGATCTGCCCCCAGCCCTGATGGTGTCTGGGGGTTTTTAATTTGTCGCAGTTTTTTCGCAGTTTCATTTTTATATCCTTATTGGTGTAAAAAGGATATTTTTCGAGCAAGAGAGCAAAAGAACCAGAGACGACAGGGGTTGCCATGGAAGTACCACTTTTGATAGTATAGCGGTTATTTAAGGAACACGAAAAAATATTTGTTCCAGGGGCAACAACATCCGGCTTCATAACGCAGGATGTTGTGGGACCGCGTCCGGAATATCCTGAAGAGAAGTGTTTTCTTCCGATCATTTGAAAATTATCGTCGCTGGAACCAACAGTGATGATTTTTGGACTATTTCCAGGAATTGAAATACTGTATGGTTTTGGACCATGGTTTCCACCGGCAATACAAACAACAAGACCATCATCCCATAGGGCGTTGACATGTTTTAATAGTTCTTTGGAGGCTGAACTATCCTCGGAACCAGGACTTCCTATTGAGATGTTAACGATACGGATCTGATAGGAGCGATGATACTCATGAATCCAGTCAAGACCCTGTAAGAAGGCGCTTTGAACACCGTTCCCTGAGGCATCTAGTACTTTTAAAGAAACGATATGGGATTTTGGAGCAATCCCCAAATAATCGGAACCAAATGTTGCAGAGGAAGCAGCAATGCCGGTAATATGAGTCCCATGTCCATTATCGTCATAGCTGAAAGATTTGGAATGAACAAAATCTACAAATTTGGCGATCCGTGTGGAATGCGGAGAGAAATCTTTATGTGGGAAAAGGCCAGTATCAAGATAGGCAATGCCGATACCTTCTCCAAGAAAACCATGCTGATGGGCAAGATCAGCATGGATTTGTTTTGAAACAGAAATCTGCATGGAAAGTTGCCTTTCATACTTTATATTATTAGAATACGCAGAATAAAAGATGAGGGGAACAAGAAAAAGGCCCTCTGCAGGACCTTTTAATGTAAAAATATTTAGTTAAATCCGATAAATCTACGAGCTGCTTTATACATAGCAATCGTAGCTTTTCTTCCAACATATCCAGGCAGATTTACTGCACAGCTTGTAATATTATGACGGATCTTACGATACAGACGTTTGTCACTATCATATAAATATTTCCATAATTCTTTTCGCATCTTTAAATGCTCTTTCTGCCCAGATTTTACAGAGATCACGGAAGAAATACACATGATAATGGAAAGATAATGTCTCATATAACGTTCTAATGGCTTACTTACAAGATTAAACTGAGTCATATAATCAATCATGATATAAGTAACTTTAAACTGCTGGTCGATACGTTTGATCATATTTGTCTCATTGACAGACTGATCATCACGTCCAATGAAATAACGATAGAAGTTAACATCCAGATAATACATTGTTTTTACATATGGAAGAGGTTTGAATACATAAATATTATCCACATAGAATGTATGCTCTGGAAGCTCTAGATCGCATTCACGAAGCAGTGCAGTACGATAAATGACAGAGTGCATTAAAATATACTGGCTGACAGGAAAACGTCCAACATCATCCCAGCAAAAGATCTGATCTTTTGGGATTGCATGACGATAATGAATAACAGTTTTTTTCTTGGCTCCCTGTTTTTCATATACATAGTTAGAAAGCAGCATATCAAGGACAGTTCCCTGTTTGTAGAAATTCGCAAGAGTATCAAGGATTTCTCCATAAGCATATTCATTTACCCAGTCGTCACTATCAACAACTTTCAGGTAAATACCCGTGGCATTTTTGATTCCTGTATTCACTGCACCACCATGCCCTTTATTTTCCTGGTGAATTGCACGGCAGATGTCAGGATATTTTTTTTCATAGGCTTGATAATTCCCATAATATATGTTATAATGAATATGTAAATTTGGGATAAAACCGACAGAATTTTCCGCAGCGGATACCCGCTGCGGGCTATGCGGAACGGCGGACGTTCCGGCAGTCGGACTTTCGGGAAAAACAGGATCGTTGCCGAAAAACAAAAGGAAGGATTATGGAAGGAGAAGTAACAAAACTCACAATGCGGGAAGCCGAAGCGGAAATAGCGGAATTCCGCAAGGTTTTTACCGTGGTAAGATTGCTGAAAAAGGAAGAAATAGCGGGTATTTGCGGAAAGGAAAATCTCCCGGATAAAACATGCCCCTGTTATTCTTTCTGGGAAAAAGACGAGCCAT
>OGOW01001787.1_pt1 | contig 18661 bp, 9 predicted proteins | sample 1552781 | NCBI WGS metagenome assembly OGOW01 (sample SAMEA2580145, study PRJEB22360) | human gut metagenome | biome: human gut; feature: human-associated habitat; material: faeces | place: Denmark | collected 2008/2010
TTAACGATAGTAGGATTTTTTTTACCATAAGCGTTAATCTATTAGTTAATTTTTTTAAAATAGAAAGCCAGCATCCTCTATTCGGGTTTGCAGATATTCCCAATGGTTTGACCTTCAGTACCGTTTTCGATTTTCGATGCCGGAAAAAGGCGCGAACGCAGGCACCTTTGCAACTATACGGTCACCTGAAAACACCAAACAACTCACTCAAGATCAACTGATTGAAAATAACCGAACAGGTAAGAACGTTACCAGAGCATAACCGCTTCGAGCTGCCTGAGGACTGAAACCGGAGCCGGAAACCGGGTGGAAAGTGCATAAAAAATGTGCGGCATCTAACGATGCCGCACATGGCGCCAGAGGGGAGCGATCCCGCCTGCGATATTCTACAAAAGCCGGATCGGAACCGTCCGGGAACTCTTCATTACGGCCGCTCCGTTTTTGACCCCGTCGGGAATCGCGGCGCGCACGTAAACGCCCGTCTCGGCGACGCCCGTGGCGCTGGTCAGCGTCAGCGTATTGCCCGACTCGTCGAAAGCGATGTCGTAAGTGCTGCCGAACGGCTTGCCGTCGCTGTATACGCCGCCGAGCATCCCGTTTCTGATCTCGTATTTTCCCGAATACTTCTGGTAGCCCACCTGCTCGATCCGCTGGTATATTTCGAACGAACGGTCCGCGCCGAAGGAGACATAGGCATCGAAATCCCGCGGAGCTTCGCCGTTCCACGTTTTGAGCTGCCATTCGCCGGCAAGCTGTTTTACCAGCGGCGACACCTTCTCCTTGTCCGACGATCCGCAGCCGGCGAACAGACACAGGCCCAATGCGGCCAGTACGATATAGATAGTCTTTCTCATAGTTTTCATACGTTTATATTATAACCAACCCCCGTTGCCGGCTTGTACCGCGCGGGCGATGATCGCGAACTCCTTGGTGATCTCCATGCCGCTCATCTCTCCGTTTGCCGAGGAACTTCCGGCCATGGCCTTGATTTTGATCTTGGCGACGCCCGGTTTGGTGCATTTGATCTGCAGTTTTCCGTACGAGAACGCAGGCGCGGCGGTGATCCCCAGCTTGTCCATGTCGGCCTGCGACATTTCGGCGCTCTTGTAGGTCAGGTTCGCCGAAGCCTGCCCGAAGAACTTGTCGAGCGAGAGCACCTGCTGTACGCCGACTTTAGCCGGCAGGCAGGGCGTGCCTTCGATCTGCATCAGCAGCTGGTAGGCATCGATCGATCCGGTGCCCATATTCTTGCGGTAGTTGCGGAGTACCATGCCGTTTTTGGTGCCGCCGATGATATAGGAGTCGATGTCGTTTACGGCGGTCAGGAGCATCGATTTGAACTCGTCCACCGTGTAATGCCTGCCTTTGGCCAGCGCGTAGGAGAGTCCCAGCGCGGCGACGCCCGATACGTGGGGGCAGGCCATCGAGGTGCCCTGCATGTAGCCGTAGTCGGCTCCGTCGGTGCCGAGTTCTGCGGGTAGCTCGGAAGGCAGTGTCGAAAGCACCTGCGCGGCGCTGGTTCCTGCGGGCGAGATGCTGGCGTCGCCGCCCGGAGCCGCGACGTTGCAGCCGGGACCGTAATTCGTGTAGTAGGCCGGCAGGTAGTCCGGGCCGAACGAGGTGACCGAAACGTAGCTGCGGTAGCCGCCCGGATAACTCGCGAAGTTGGTGGCGTCGTTGCCTGCGGCGAAGATCGCAAGGCCACCGTCGAGTACGTAGTTGTTCTTTTTCGAGACGAAGTAGTCGATCGCCTCTTTTTCCGCGGCGTAATTCCTTTCATAATAGCTATCCGACGTGAACGGCGACTGAGTGGGGTAGCCCCACGAACACTGGATGATCGAGGCGCCGTTGTCGGCGGCGTATTTGATGGCCTTGGCCGACGTGGCCGCGTCGCCGCCGTCTTTGTCGTGGAAAATCTGACAGGACATGATCTTCACGCCGTCGTTTTTGCCCGAGCCGCCTGCGATGCCTGCGACGCCCGTGCCGTTGTTGTTCACGGCTGCGACCGTTCCTGCCACGTGCGTGCCGTGGTCCGGTGCATCGCCTTTGGTGCTGATGGTCAGCGTCGTATTGTCGACGAAGTTGAACCCGTGTATGTCGTCGGCATAGCCGTTCGAGTCGTCGTCACGGCCTTCCGAGCCGTTCAGCTCGGCGGTGTTGGTCCACATGTTGGCGGCCAGGTCGGGATGGTCCCACTGCACGCAGTTGTCCACGACCGCGACGATAACGCGCGGGTCGCCCGTGCAGAGCTTCCAAGCCTCGTCGCAGTTGACATCGGCTCCCGCCTTGATCTTCGAATAGATCGACTTGTCGCCGGTGTTGATGTAGTGCCATTGTTTGCCCAGGTGGGGATCGTTGAACCCGACGGCCGCACGGGTCTGCGGCGCAGCGCCGGTTTCGGCCAGCGGGATGACCCGGCCTTCGTGCACGTGCATCAGCTGCTGGTTGAATTCCACCTTGCTCACTTCGGCGATCCGGGCCATGTCGAGGGCCGCCTTGTCGAGATCGGCGGCGGCGTCGAACTCCACAACGTACCAGCGGTGCAGACCGGCGGCGCGCGTGCGCTCCTCGTTCCGTTCGTCTACCGGGAACAGACGCTGTAACGCCTTTACCCCGATGCTGCCGAGCACGGCGTCGAAATCAGCGATGCCCGAACGGGTGGCGACGCCGCCCGAACGCGTAACCTGCATGACCGACGATTCGATGCCCGCTACGGCCTCTTCGCCGAAGCAGACCAGCAGTTCGCCCCTGACGGCGTTCTCCGACGAGAATACGAGTTTGGAGGCCGCTTTCGCTTCCGGTTCGGGACCCGTCGCCTGCTCCGTCGCATCCTTGGTGCACGACCCCAGGGCGAGCGCCGCAGACAGGAGCAGCAGGCTCCATAAAGTTGTTGTCCTTGTCATAATCTTATAATCCTAATATTAGTGCATGTCGTGACCGGTGTTTCGTTTCATTGGACCACAGAACCCGACACGGTCGCTCGGACTGTGTCGGGTCGTGTGGAACAATATGCGTCGGTTATTTCAAAACCGGAAGGTTTTCGCGGATTTTGAAATCGGCGCGGCGGCCGATCTGTTTCGGCAGCGGCTCGCATTTCGCCGTCTTCACGCTCAACGTGCGGACGCCGTGGTTCGTGTTGTCGCTGTTCCTGACGAATGTGGCGTTCATCTGGAGACCGCGGCTGTCGAGCGACTTCCCGATATGGGCCGGAACACGGACGCTGCTGAACGGGATCTTCGTGCGGACGCCCTGAACTTTGGCTGCGGATGCTGCGGATGTCGTTCCGCTCTGCTTCGTGATGGTCGTTCCGTCGGCATAGTATGCTGCCAAGGCTCCGACGATCTTCTTGACGGTGAAATCAGCAACGGGAACCTCGACGTCGGTCGTCAGCGCTGAAACTTGTTTCGACGCCGGATCGATCGTCAATACGATCGGATCGCTGCCTTCGCTCTCTTCGGTTGCGAACGAGAAGATACCGTAACCGCGGGTCCGGTCCGGGGTGAGCGCCTCCGTGAATTTGCCGAGCAGGTTGCCGTTGTCCTCCCGGCCGAGCTGCACGCCGCTCATCGTGAGCGTCGACTTGGCCGAGTCATAGGTTGCGTACCATTGGGTGCCGTCCTCTACGGCGAAATCCTTCACGAAAAATTCGGTGTTGCTTCCGACGGTAGGTATTACCTCGAATACATTTTCGAACGTGTCTTCAGCGCTGGCCGCGTAGGACATGCCGTATTTCCCGATGATCAACTCTCCGGTATAGGGCGGTATGTCCGTCACGAACGGTTCGCACACGATCAGTTTTTTCTTGCCGTAGTTGTTCGTTGCTTCGACAACCAGCGTATAGGATGCGCCCGGTGTCAGATTGATCATTATGTCCCAATGCTTTCCGGTCGTTGCAAGTTCTTCCATCGCATCGGCATTGAGTTCTTTACCGTATTTATCGACTACATCCTGCAGGGTCAGGCCTCCGGTTTGAATCTCGATATTGTCGATTATGGAAGTTTTGTTGAAGTAGGTTTTGATCTTCTTCATCTCCGTGCCGGTGATCTCGTACACGGCCGATGAGTAATCGGGATACTTCGATACATATGCTGCGGCATCGGGATAGGCGCTGACTTTATAGAGCGAGCCGGCGATGTCGTTGGGAACCGAGGTCCCTCCTATGCCCGGGAAGTAGAACGATGCTGCGGAAGCTTCGCCGGAAACCGGTTTTTGCGCTTTGTCAAGGGGCAGGGCGACTACGGTATAGGTTCCGGGTCCAGGCAGTACGGCTTCGGCGGAGACTTTCTCGCCGCCTACGGTGAAGTCCTGCAACTCGTTGATGTTCTCGGCTGATCCGTCGGCGATCGCTGCGACAAGCGTAGCGGTTTCGGCCTCGGTCAATTCATTTTCGACGAGAACATAGCGGATGTTCGTAACGTCGGCGCCGTAGGTGAAGTCGATGACGGCGCTCGCCGTCTCTCCGTCGGCGCTGACCTTCATGCCGTCGTATACGGCGGAGAGCGTATAGTCGACTATTTCGGCGCCCGGCAGCATGATGCGGAACGTACCTTGACTGTTAGCGGGAAATTCGCGATCCAATCCGACGAGTTTTGCGGTCAATCCGTCCTTCGGGAAGGTGATGACGCCGTTGACCAATGTGCCGGGTTCCGCCGAGGCGATCATAAAGTTTCCGTAACCGTTACTGTTTTCGGTAATACCCGACCATTGTTCTTCAATCGTCACTTGAGTCGCATTGCTGCAATCGATGACGATATTGGACGGAGTGTAGCTGAACTGCTCCGAAAGCTCCTCTTGCGTAGCTCCGAAGAATTCGGTCATATAAGGCCAGCCGAGCATCTCTTCAACCATGTAGATACCTTCTTTCGACTTATGGCTGTGTACCGTGACATCGATTTCGAACATATTGCCGGTGAATACATCGCTCAACCAGCCTTCGCGGAATTTGCCGGTTCCCATTTTCACCCACGGCCAGGGCATAACCGTAATATCGAGGCTGCGGTTGCCGTAGGGCGTCGTGTTGTCCTCGTCGTTGATCAGGAACGAAAGGGGGTATTCCTTGCCGTCTTCGAGTTTGGTGCGGTCGAAGGTGATCAGCAGTTCGGAAGTCTCCTTGCCGGCTGCGAACGATACCGACGACGGAATGGTGAACAGACCCGACTCGTCGCTGGCGAGAACCGCTACGGTCAGCGCCTCGTCCTTGGCGATGCGTTTTACCGGGATGGCGATGGAGGAGACGTCGTCGCTGATGCTATGCTGGGTGGTCACATTCTCGGGGAAGTAGACCTGTGCGCCGTCGACCTCGGGACCTGCTTTGAAGTCATCGTCGCTGCAGGCCGTGAACAGCCCCGCGACGATGGCGACAGTCGCCAGAAAGAATATTTTTATACTTTTCATAAATAGCGATGTTTTTTATTTAACAGACTTGACCGTTTGGGTCGGGTTGGGGTTGTTCTTGCCCGCAAGCGCCTTATTCTGCTGTACGGCGTTCAGCGGGAACACGCAGTTCCACCAGGGGGCGCGTCCGTCCGTGGAAAGCTGGGCCATCGGGGGAGCGTTCGTGCCGGTGTCGCCGTTGTGCATGCCGATGTTCAGACGCTTCAGGTCGTAGAAGATGACGCCCTCGCCCCAGAACTCGATCCGCTTCTGGAAAATGATCTCGTCGATCAGGTCGTTGGCCGCCGGAACCGTATAGGCCGGATCGCGGTTGGCCATGAACGACTGCAACAGCGACTTGCCGGTGGTGGCGTCGTAGTGCGCCGTAGCCTCGGCCTCGATCAGGTACATCTCCTCGACACGCATCATCGGGATGCTCGTCACGTTACCCGTGGAATAGTTTCGTTTTTCGCCGTTGGCCGCGTGGAACTTAAACGATGCGTAGGGGGCTATCGTTGCGAACTCCTCCTCGGTCAGGGTCGTATAGGGTGCGATGGCGTCGAACGAGCGGTCGGCTCCGACAAAGCTCTTTTTGCGGAAGTCGCCCGACGAAATGCGGTTGTAGCTGAATACCGAGATACCCGGCTGCGCTCCGTAGCCGTAACCCCAGATAGACTCGGTCGCCATGTGGGCCGACCACGACAGCAGGTTGTTGAGCACGGTGTCGGTGGTCTGGATCATGGCCCACATCCACGACGAATTGACCGTGTTGAACCCGGTCTTCGGGTCGAGCCACTGGCTTTCGGTCATAATCGTGCAGCCCGAAGCGTCGATGGCCTTGCGGGCGTATTCGGCGGCCAGACGGTAAGCGGCGTCGCCGGTCGGAACTTCCGCATACGATTCGGTGAATCCGCCCAGCCAGAGGTAGGCGCGGGCCTTGAGTCCGTAGATCACGGCCAGCGAGGGCAGGTTTTTCGTCGCCGGCGTATAGTTGGCCAGCAGGGTCTCGGCGGTGTTGAGGTCCTCGAAGATGAACTTGAACATCTCCTCACGCGATACGCGCGGGTTGTTTTCCAGTTCCTCCATGCTCGTATCTTCCCGGACGATGGGAACGGTCAGCCCCTTGACGGCTTCCAGCTCGGTCTCGTAGGCGGGACGTTCGGGAGCCTTGGCCGGCAGCGCGTCGTAGAGACGGGCCAGGTCGAGGTAGCAGAGCGCGCGGAAAGTCTTGGCAATGCCCATCATCTCCTCTGCGCCTTCGCTCTGGTTTGCGATGTCGATGGCCTCATTGGCCGTGAAGATGAACTTGTAATAGTTGGTGTAGAAGAACGGGGACATCTTGCCGTTCGCTGCCAATCCGGTCGAGTTGCCCGGATAGAGCCATGCCTGCCAGCGGTCGTAGTACTGGTTGCCGCCCGGCAGGTTGCCGCTGACGGGGAACACCTCGCCGACCATGCGGTCGGTGGCGCCGAAGATGCCCGGGTAGCCGAAGTCGATGTGCTCGCCGAGGTCTATATAGTTGGTGATGAGCACCGTCGGCATCGCAGTGATAAGACCCTCCTTTGCGAACGGAGATTCGGCAGTCTGATCGCTGGTGGCGTATCCGCTTTCGGGGAAGGTCTCCTTGATACAGCCCGAAAGAAGCACGGATGAACCGAGAAGCAGCGCCGTTGTTTTCAGTATGTTGTTCATTTTCATAATATTCGTCGTTTAACAAATTAGAACGTTACGGTTACACCGCCCGAGAAGGTGCGAATCGGGGCGTAGTAGTACGGGTTCGTGATTCCGTTGATGGACTGACGCGGGTCGAGACCCTGACGCTTGGACCAGTACCATACATTGTCGCAGGCGAGGTAGATACGCAGATTCTCGACGAGGAACTTGCGCGTGATACGCTTGGGCAGCGTATATCCGAGCGTGATGTTCTGGATGTTCAGGTACGATGCGCTGGTGAGGAAACGGTCCGAGACGGCTGCCTGATTCGAGTCGTTGTAAGCAAAACGCGGAATGTTCGAACCGGAGTTCTCGGGAGTCCACGAATTGAGCAGGTCGTGGTGGTAGTTGTTTCCGGTCGACGTTCCTGCCGGGGAGTTCATGTAGAACCTGTAGCCCTGGTCGAGAACCTGTCCGCCGAGCTGGTAGGTGAAGCCGATCGAGAAATCGACGCCGTAGAAGCGCAGCGACGTGCCGAAACCGCCGTAAACGTCCGGCAGGGCGTCTCCGTGCATTTCGCGGCCCTCCTGCGAGGCCACCGAGTAATCGGAGGTCTTGATGCGCTCCTTGTTGCCGGCATCATCGGTCTTGTAGGTGTACCACAGCGATTTTCCGGTCTCGGGGTCTACTCCCGCGTAGGTCGGAACGTAGAACGAGAAGACGGATTCCCCTTCGGTGAGGAATTTGGTGTCCTGCCAGCGGCCCACGTGTTTGCCGTCGGCCGTCGTGTTGTTTTTGAACTGCTCCGGCAGGTGGGTCACCTTGTTCTTGTAGTGGGTCATGTTGAGCGAGAAGTCCCACACGAGGTTTTTGGTCCGGATCAGGTCTGCGTTCAGTTCGATTTCGAGACCGCGGTTGACCATGTCGCCGATGTTGGTGAAAATGGTCGTGTAACCCGACTCGATCGGAGTGGCCAGCTCGAACAGCATGTCGGTGGTCTTGCGGTTGAAGACATCGATGCTACCCGACAGACGGTTGTCCCAGAGGCCGAACTCTACGCCGACATTGAGGTTGGCGTTGGTCTCCCAGGTGATGTCGGGGTTGCCTTTCTGGTAGAGTACGCTCGTAACGCCGTCGCCGCTGCTCAGGATCTCGCGGTAGTCGGTATAGCGGTAGTAGGATTCCGCTTTCGATCCGAGGTTGTCGTTACCCTGCGAACCGTACGATGCTTTGACCTTCAGCATGTTGACCCACGAAGCGTTGAACCAGCTCTCGCGGTTGATGATCCAGGCTGCGCCGAGCGACCAGAAGTTGCCCCAGCGGTGGTCGGGGTGGAAGCGCGACGATGCGTCGCGGCGGTACGATCCCGAGAAATAGATGCGGTTGTCGTAGTCGTACTGTCCGCGGAAGAAGTAGCCCTCGTTGTTGTACTCCAGAACCGACGAACCCGACCGCGACGAGTCGACGACGGCGCCGCTGAGTTCGGTGTTGTCCGGCGAGAACATCATGGTCTTCGAGCCGTACAGACCGTAGGATTTGCGGTTGTACATTTCATGGCCGAAGAGCAGGTCGAGGTTGTGGACGTCGGCGAAGGTGTTGGTGTAGGTCAGGAACTGCTGCATGTTGTAGGCGATCTCCCGACTGTGGCTCTTGAAAACGGCGCCGCCCGATTCGGCGAACTGTCCGTAGTAGGGGTTCGACACCTGCGTACCGCGGGTTTCGTCGAGCGATACGCTTCCGTTGAGGGTCAGTTTCAGGCCCTTGTACAGGGAGAAATCGGCAAAACCGTTGGCCATGAAGGCATTGCCCTCGTTGATGTATTTGTTGAGCTGAATGTCCTGCAGGTCGTTGCTCTTGCCGCCGTTGGTGCGCAGTGCGCCGCCGTTGCGGCCGTCGCCGGTATCGTACATCTTGAATCCGTACTCGTCGATCATAATGTTGCCGTTGCCGTCGCGCATGTAGACCGGATAGATCGGCGCCATGCGGATCGCCGTGGCGAATGCGTTTCCGCCGTCGGCGTTGCCTTCGCCCTGACCGTCGCCGTCGTCGTTGGTTTGGTTGCCGTTGTTCCAGACGAAATGGGTGTAGGACATGTTACCGCCGACTTTCAGCCACTTTTTGGCCTGGTAGTCCGCGCGCAGACGGGCGGTGTAGCGCTCGTTGCTCGAACCGTCGACGATACCCGTGTTGTCCAGATAGCCGAGCGATGCGAAGAAATTGGCGCGGTCCGTCGCGCCGGAAACGCTGACGTTGTACTCCTGACGGAACGACGACGATTTGTAGATTTCGTCGAGCCAGTTGTCGGGTTGCAGGTAGAACTGCTGGCCCTTGGCGTCGGTTACCAGGCGGCCCTGCTTCGCACGCGGATTGAGACGGCCGTTTTCGCCGATGAGGTTCTGGCCGTCGGGCACGGTGAAGACGTTGTAACCCAGACCGCCGGGATCGTTCGACGTCAGCAGCTTGTTGGCGGCGATGTTGGCGGCCAGGGGAGTGTACTTCTGGTCGAGCGTGTAATAGTTGTACAGCGACTTGTAGTGCATCTCGTAGTATTCGCCCGCATCCTCCACGATGTCGTAGGTCTGCAACGCACGGGTGTTGATGCCCCACTTGCCGTCGAAAGTCACGGTGGCCTCGCCGGCCTTCGCACGCTTGGTTGTGACCATGATTACGCCGTTCGCGCCGCGGGAGCCGTACAGGGCGTTCGACGCGGCGTCCTTGAGGACGCTGATCGACTCGATGTCGGCAGCGTTGATGTTGTTGATGTCACCTTCGTAGGGCACGCCGTCTACAACCCAGAGCGGGTCGTTTTTGGCATTCATCGAACCGTAGCCGCGCACGTAAATCTTCTGACCGGAACCCGGACGGCCCGAGGCGGAGGAGAACTGCACGCCGGCGATTTTGCCGACGAGGGCATCCCCGACGTTCGAAGACTGCGTTTTTATCAGATCGTCGGATTTGATCACCTTCGCCGCTCCGGTGAAGGCGTCTTTCTTGGCTGTACCGAAGGCCACTACGATCACGTCGTCGATGGCCTGTGCGTCTTCTTTGAGCGAGATGTTGATTCGGGTCTTGCCTCCGATGGCCACCTTCTGGGTTTCATAGCCGATGAAGGATACGACCAGCGATCCGTTTCCGGGAGCCGTGATGGTGAAGCTACCGTCTCCGTTTGAGGTCGTGCCGACATGCGAGCCGTCGACCATAACCGTTGCTCCGGCGACCGGTTTCCCGTCGGGACCGGTGACTGTTCCGGAAATTTGCTTACTCTGGGCCAGCGAGAGTAATATTCCCCCCCCCAATAAAGCAATTAACGATAGTAGAATTTTTCTTACCATAAGCGTTAATCTAATAGTTTTTTTTAAAATAAAAAAGTTCACAAGCAAAGGTATGAAATTGCTAACTCGTTTACAAATAAATTATTAAAATAATTTACCAGTATAACATATGTGTAGAAGATTGGTTGATAACGGTTACGATTTTGAAAATATCATCTCAAGGGGATTACAAATTGTAATCCCCTTTTCGGGTGTTTTCGGGTGTTTTGAGCGAATGTGTTAGCTGCGTGAACTTCTGCGTATATGTGAATCGGTCCTCAAAGGCGCTCCCGGACTTTTTCCAGGTCGGTATCGCGGTACAGCGTATCGAGGCGTTTCGAGAGCCGCTCCATGTCACCGTCGAGTTTCGAGTGGGTGATGGTCGCATAAATCTGCGTAGTCCGTATGTTCTTATGTCCCAGCAGCTTGCTGATCGTTTCGATCGCCATTCCCTGCGAAAGCGTGATCGTCGTGGCGAAGGTGTGCCGGGCCGAATGGAACGTGATGTGCCGGGGAATGCCCGCCAGAGACATAATGCGTTCGAGGCAGATGTTGCACCAGCCGTTGCTCGGCAGGCGGAATATCCGCGCATTCCGCTGCATCGGTTTGTATTTCAGCAGAATGGTGTACGGTATCGCGAAGATGCGCACGTTGACCGCAGATCCTGTTTTGCGGCGGGTGGTGCTGATCCACAGCTGTTTGCCGTCCTGCTGGATATGCTGCGGGGTCAGCGTGCAGAGGTCGATGTAGGAGAGTCCCGTGAAGCAACTGAACAAAAATGCATCGCGTACCAACTGTAAGGTCATGTCGTCGAGGTCCAGACGGATCAGCTTGCGGATTTCGGTCATGGACAGGTAGTTTCGCGCGACGAATTCGCTGCGCAGTTTGTAATTCGCGAAGAGGTCCTTGGCCATGTGGCCCCGGCTGCGGGCCAGCATGAGGATGTGCTTGAACGCGATCATGTAGATCCACGTCGTGTTTTTCTTGTGTCCGCACTCCTGTGCGATGTAGTGGTGAAACCCCGTCAGGAACTCTTTGTCGAGTTCTTTGAACAGCAAATCCTTGCGGTTGAATTTGTCGTTGACGTAGTTTTCGAGATGCTTGTAAACACACCTATATTTATAGTAGGTCGTTTTGCTGCGGCTGATGCCCACCATCCGGCTGAACTCCTCGTTGTGATGCCTGAAGAAGGCCAGCAGCGTTTCGTTGCGCTGGTCGTTGCCGAAATACATCTCCTTGACCATTTTCGGAGTGACCAGGGCATGCTCGTAAAACAGCGTGTTGTAACATCTTTCGATGTGGAAACGAATCTGCGAGAGTTGTTCGTTGACATGTGAGGCAACCGCGCTGCGCCCTGCCGCCCGTCCCATACTCACATCCCAGAGATTCGGATTCACGGATAGTTGCGTGGACAGCTGCGTTCGCTGTCCGTTGATCGTAATGCGTCCCATGATCGGCGTGTTTCCATTGCGTAAAGGCGCATTCTTCTTGATGTAAAACAGTACTTTGAACGTGTTTCTCATTCCCTTCCTAACCTTTTTTAAACAATAAACAAACCGCGATAAAGGTAATGATAAAGTTACTGCCAAACGGTATATCAATTGGACCAAATAGCTTATACTGCACGGTTTAACCCTTCTTGTCCGGTAACTCTCTGGTAACACAACCCGGACGCACGGAGGTGTCGTCCGTATATCTTACACGCTTAATACCAAACTATTAGGCATTTCTCGGAAAATGCGTTCCGGAACGCTGTAATTATCCTATATCCAGCAGCTTATTATCCGGAATCCGGGGCGATCGTTTTTTTATTTTAAAAATTTTATTAAAATTAACGCTTATGGTAAGAAAAATTCTACTATCGTTAATTGCCGTTTTGGGGCTTTGTGTATATGGATACGCCCAAAACCGGCAGGTTTCCGGTAAAGTTGCCGATGCGGAGGGTAAGCCTGTCGCGGGCGCAACCGTTATGGTCGACGGCACGTCGACCGGTACGACCACGGGCACGGATGGTAAATTCACCATCGCCGCACCCGCCGACGCTACGCTGGCGGTTTCGTTCATCGGTTACGAGACCCGGAAAGTGGCTGTTGCCGGAAAGACGCATGTCGAAGTCGTGATGCACGAAGATGCGCAGGCCATCGAGAATGTCGTGGTGACCGCTTTCGGCACGACGACGAAAAAAGACCTTACGGGATCAATCGCCACCATCCGCGGCGAGGAGCTTGCGAAGCGTCAGGTTTCGACCGTTTCGAAAATGCTCGAAGGAGCGGTTCCCGGCGTGCAGCTGACTACGGCCACCAACCAGCCCGGTACGGACGCTGCGATCTACGTCCGCGGCGTCGGTTCGCTCAATGCGGGCACCGGCGCGCTGATCGTGCTCGACGGCTCGCCCTATCAGGGCAGTCTGTCCGACATCAACCCGGCCGACATCGAGTCGATCTCCGTGTCGAAGGACGCCACGGCCAACTCGCTCTACGGTTCGCGCGCCGCGAACGGCGTGGTTTTCATCACGACCAAGCGCGGCAGCCTGGACAATCCCACGATCAGCGTCGACACGCGATTCGGTATCAACACCCGCGCTGTCCCCGAGTATGACATCATCACCGATCCGGGCGAATACCTCGAGGCGCAGTGGCGCACGATGCGCGACACGAAGTGGGCGGCGAGCCCCGAAGAGGGAGGCGGCGATCTGGCTGCCGCGGCGCTCTATGCCTCGCAGGAGGTGCTGGGTGCACACGGAAATTACAGCCCCTACAAATATTCGTCGACCTACCTGATCGACCCTGCGACCGGCAAACTCGACCCGTCGGCCCGGCGCATGTACAGCGAGCGCCTGCAGGACGAACTCTTCAAGACCGGATTCCGTAACGAGACGAACGTTTCGGTCAGCGGCGGGAACGAGAAGTCCGACTATTTCATCTCGCTGGGTTACCTCAAGGACGAATCCTATGTGATCGAATCGGATTTCGAGCGTTACAGCGCCCGCGTGAACGTCAACACCAAGCTCCGCAAGTGGATCAAGGTGGGCGCCAACCTCTCCTATGCCCACACGGTGCAGAACAACATTCTGGAGGGCAGCAGCCTTGCTTCGTCGGCGTTCGCCACGGCGCGTTCGTGGGAGCCGGTTTATCCGGTCTACGCCCGCGATGCCGAGGGGAAAATCAAGTATGACGAAAACGGCGACAAGGTTTACGACCTGGGTACGGGGCAGACCGACGGCACGACGACCCGTCCCGGAACCTCGGGCCAGAACATCATCGCCACGCTGAAGATGGACACGCGCGACATCAAACGCAACAACTTGCAGGGCCGCGCTTACGGGGAGATCTATTTCCTGCGCGACTTCACCTTCACCTCGAGCATGTCGCTGGGCTATCGCGCCTCCGACGAACTGCTGTTCTATAACCCCACGATCGGCGCCGGACGCGGTTCCAAGGGCCAGATCAACAAAAAGTCTACGGACGTTTACGATCTGAACCTGATCCAGATGCTCAATTACAAAAAATCCGTCGGACGCCACAATATCAATGCGCTGATCGGACATGAGTACAACAGCTGGGTGCGCGATTACGCCGAGGTCGAGAAGACGAACATTTACGATCCCAAGAATCCGCAGCTGAACAACGCCGGCGAGATGGGGTCGATCAACGGCTATCAGGACGTGCTGCGCATTCAGGGTTTCTTCGGCAAACTGGAGTACAACTACGACAACCGTTATTATTTCTCGGGCGGTATCCGCCGCGACGGAACCTCGCGTTTCAAATACAATCCCTGGGGCACGTTCTGGTCCGTCGGCGCTTCGTGGCGCATCGGAGCCGAGAAGTTCATGGAGAGTACGCACAGCTGGCTTTCGGAGCTGAAACTCCGCGCCACGTACGGTACGCAGGGTAACGAGGACCTGACCAACTACTATCCCTATACCGACCAGTATACGGTTACCATTTCCGAAGGTAAGCTGGGTACGGAGATCTATTACTACGGCAATCCCGATCTGACGTGGGAGAAGCAGAAGACGTTCGATCTGGGCCTGGACGTGGGTCTGCTGAACGACCGCATCAACCTGACGATGGACTACTTCATCCGCGTGTCGGACGGTCTGCTCTTCAAGCGTACGAAGGATATTTCGACGGGCCGCGCCTACGACTGGTACAACGTCGGCAAACTGCGCAACTCGGGCTTCGAATTCGACCTGAACGTCAAGCTCATCCAGAAGAAGGACTGGTACTGGGACATGTCGGTCAACGGTTACACCTATGCCAACAAGATGCTCAACCTGCCCGACGAGTACAAAGTCTCGGGCATGCCCAACGGCAACCAGCGCATTTACGAAGGCAAGGACATCTACCGCTGGGAGATGCGGCAGTTCGCAGGTCTGGATGAGAAGGGCAACTCGCTCTGGTATATGGACCGGGATCTCACGGACGGTGAGGGCAACGTTGTGGGCGTGGAGAAAGTCACGACCGGCGATGCTACCGAGGCCACGCAGTACCTGCTGGAGAAGAGCGCGCTTCCCGATTTCACGGGCGGCCTGAACACCACGCTGCGTTGGAAGAGCCTCGACCTGACGATCATGACCAACTTCCAGTTCGGCGGCTACGGCTACGATTACGACTTCTCGGCGTTCAGCAGTGCGAATTTCCCGATGAACCGTCTGAAGAACTATGCCGACGCCTGGAATCCGGAGACCGGGAAAGGTTCGGCGCCGATCTGGAACACGAACGACTCGAACATCAACGCTTCGTCGGATCGTTTCCTGATCAGCAAAACCTACTTCAACCTGCGCAACATCACGCTGGGCTACACCTTCCCGGCGAACTGGATGAGCAAGATCGGCATCAAGAGCGTTCGCGTGTACTTCGCCTGCGACAACGTCTTCTTCGCATCGAAGCGCAAGGGCTACGATCCCCGTACGAGCATGGGCGGTCAGGGCGCGACGGTCGCTTTGAACAGCGTGGACGGTACGTATTATTCGCCGATCCGCACCACTTCGGTAGGTCTCAATATTAACTTCTAAGCAGCGACATTGATATGAAAAAAATACTGATATTTTTAATGAGCGCGGCAGTTGCGGTATCCTGCAGCGACGATATCTTCGACGTGGACCCTTCGGGAAAAGTCTCTTCGGAGACCCGTGACGAGGTGGCCAAGGAGGACCCGGACAAGGTGCTTCAGGGTATCGAGGCGTCCATTTACACCCACTATGCCACCTATTACAAGAACGATCTTCAGTGGCTGACCGGTTTCAAAGGGTTCGAACTTGCGTTCGGCATGACCGGGCAGGACATGACCCTGCTGCTGCAACACAGCATGAACCTTTACATGTATATCAACGACTACTGGCAGGAGGAGTATACGCCGACTTTCAACGTGTGGAACATGTTCTACATTCCGATCGCCACGGCCAACGAGATTCTCGCGACGGCTACCCTCGACGCTTCCGCCGAGTCGGAGACGATGAAGGCCTACCGCGCCCGTGCGCTGACCTCCCGCGCGTTCGGCTACTACCACCTGATCAACGTGTACCAGTATCCCTACTCGGCGGCGAACAAGGACCTTCCGGGCGTGCCTCTGGCCACCGAGGAGACCCTCGGCCAGAATCTGCCGCGCGCCACGATGGAGCAGGTCTACAAACGCATTACCGACGACCTGGACGAAGCGCTGCGTATTTTCGAGGAGATCGGATACGACGACACCGGTTCCCGGACCGATTTCGACGCCAGCGTGGCCGCCATTCTGCGCGCCCGTGTCGCATTGGTCATGGAGGACTGGGGGAAAGCCGTCTCGCTGGCCGACGATATTCTGGCCAAATACACGCTCGTCTCCAAGGAGAACTACAACAGCGGCTTCAACCGTATCGAGAACGTTCCGAGTCTGATCTTCGGCTTCAAGATGACGGCCGACAACTGCCAGACATGGGCTACCTGGTGCTCGCAGATGGACCCTTACATGAGCGGTTATGCGGGTATGTGGGCCGAGCATCCGATCCACTCCTACCTCTATGCGCGTCTGAATCCGACCGACGTGCGTCGCGGCTGGTGGCTCAACAAGACGGACAATCCGGACCCGGACGCTGCGACGAGCGGTTATGCCTGCCTCCTGCCTTCCAACCTGCCCAATACGCTTGCTTCGGGCGTGAAAGCGCGTTCGGAGTACGTCTCGGTCAAGTTCCGCAGTTACAACGGCGACTGGAACAATACCGATCTGATCTATATGCGCGCCGAAGAGGCCGTCTTCATCAAGGCTGAAGCCGAGGCGCACAGCAACATCGCCGCGGCCAAGAAGACGCTCAAGGATTACGTGACGACCTACCGCGATCCGGGTTATGACATCACGGCCGCTTCGCTCGACGATGTCGTCGAGGAGATCATTCTTCAGAAACGTATCGAGATGTGGATGGAGGGCGCTCTGGAGTGGCTTGACCGTCGGCGTCTGAATATGCCGATTGATCGTCGGGACGATGCCGCGATGACGGCGGCAGGCGTTGCGAACAACCACATTTACAAAGCCATGTGGGAGCAGAACGAATCCGGCATGCGGTTCCAGCTGCCGCGTTCCGTCGTGATTGCCAACCCGGAAATCGGCGAGGCGAACCAGAATAAAACGAATTAAGCGTCTCTGTATCATGCCTGTCAAGTCCGCTGTCCGTTTGGGTAGCGGACTTTTTTCTGATTTCCGGGTCGGTAGTTTTTTTGCCAGGCCGGGAAAAATTTACCGACAAAATTGCATAAGGCATTTGCAGTATTAAATTTTTTGCTTATCTTTGCACCACGATAACAGGGAATACCCCGTTTTTCGCGGATGGTGCCATAGCTCAGTTGGTAGAGCAAAGGACTGAAAATCCTTGTGTCGCTGGTTCGATTCCCGCTGGTACCACAAAGAAAATCAACCACTTACAGCAATGTAGGTGGTTTTCTTTTTGTCTTTTTCGTAGCGGTTTTACGGTGGTTTAAGTCTTTGAGTTAAACCGAGAGTTAAACCAAAAATCACTATGGATGCAGGTGTTAACATTCTCTGTTACAAATCAAAAACTCTTGCCAACGGCGCACATCCGCTAATGATTCGTGTCTGTAAAGACGGGAAAAAGAAATACGTCAGCCTCGGCGTGTCTGTTTTACCGCAGTTTTGGGATTTTACGAAGAACCAGCCGAAAAAGAATTGTCCCAACAAGGCATATATCGAAAAGATTATTGCGGACAAGAGTAGCGAGTTTGCCGAGCGCATCATCGAACTGAAAGCAGAGAAGAAAGAATTTACGGCTACAACGCTAACCGAACATCTAACAGACGGCACCCGTGCAAAACGCACCGTTGGCGAGGTGTTCCAATCTCAAATCGAGAATTTGAAACAAACGGGGCGAACGGGCTATGCGCTTTCGCACAGAGAGGTCTACAATTCCTTGTTGAAATTCAACGGACATCTGAATATCTACTTTTCAGAAATTGATACCGTTTGGCTGAAACGCTATGAAACATGGTTGCGGGGACAAGGTTTTTCAGAAAATACAATAGGCCGCCGATTCCGCACTTTACGGGCAGTCTATAATGTAGCCATTGAGGAAAAGTGTGTGAAAGCGGATTATTACCCGTTCAAATCCTACAAGGTTTCCAAACTGCACCAAGCGACGGCAAAGCGAGCCATAAGTAAGGCGGACATCATGCGGATTATCGAATACCGCAGCAATGATTTCTACAAGCAATTTGCAGTCGATTTGTTTGCGTTCGGGTACTTTATGGGTGGCATTAATTTCGTGGACATAGCCTACCTTAAAACGGATAATATCGTGGATGGACGGCTGATTTACACACGGCGAAAAACGCACAAGTTGATAAGGCTACCTTTACAGCCCAAAGCGCAGGAGATTATAGAGCGTTACCTACAAGATGGTGCGCTCTTTTTGTTTCCTATACTTTCTGCATTTCATAAAACCGAGCAACAACAACGCAATCGAGTTCATAAAGTCATTTCCAAAGTGAACGAACGATTGAAAGAGGTAGGGAAAGAGTTGGAAATACCTATCGACTTAACGACCTATGTTTCGCGGCATAGCTTCGCTACCGTATTAAAGCGTGAGGGTGTCAGCACTTCGATAATTTGCGAATCGTTAGGTCATAGTTCGGAAAAGGTTACGCAGATTTACTTGGATAGTTTCGAAAACAGCCAAATCGACGCGGCGATGCAGAATCTACTTTAATAATGACAAAAAAGCGAGGGGCGCAATTCCACAGTCTCCACTTGTGGATTGCCACCCCTCTAAATGTTTTTGTTTCGTCTGCGTTCCCATCATGGAAACGAAGCAATGAACGTCCAAGACTAAACGTGTC
>OGOW01001800.1_pt1 | contig 18537 bp, 18 predicted proteins | sample 1552781 | NCBI WGS metagenome assembly OGOW01 (sample SAMEA2580145, study PRJEB22360) | human gut metagenome | biome: human gut; feature: human-associated habitat; material: faeces | place: Denmark | collected 2008/2010
GGTGAAAGGGAATCGGGATAATTATTTACTATTACTTTTACTTTTTTATTACTTGCAAATGTTTCAAGTATGTTGTCCGAAAATTTAATAGTACCATTGGTTATAAAAATAATTTCTTTTAAGATTTTATCTGAATAACAATATAACAATTTTAAAATAGAATCTATTTCCGGATTTAGTAAAGGTTCACCTCCCGTTATTGATACTTTTTCAACTCCATCTACAATTTGAAAATACCGTTCAAAAATTATTTTAGCATCTTGTAAACTCATTCGAGTATATTTTTGATAATAAGGTACAAATGCTAAACAAAGTTTGCATTTCAAAGTACATGCTTCTGTAACCATTATTGATGTACTGGGTAAAATTATACTATTCATTCTTATCCTCATTTCTGCGTGCATTTTTTACACATACCTAGTTTGTGCTCAATATACCCAAACACAAATCTAATGTATACAAAATTCTGATTTATTCCCCTTTTTCTATTTTATATAAATCCATCATATTCACAATTTCCTCAGGAGTACAAAACATCATTACATCAAGAATAGACAATCCTGGAACAAATTCCTTTACTCTTTGATTATATTCCTGTATTTCCTGTGTCAGGAATTCAAGTTCTATATTGGCATTCCTATACTTATCCGCATTAAAAAAGGCTTTTCCTCCTGGTGGATTTACATAGGTGTCATATTTCATTGCCTGAGTAATCTTCAACGCCCACTCATCAGGTGCCCCAACCTCAAATAAGGGCAAATTCATTCTTGAATATATATCATAATCAAGACCTATCCCCAGATATTGACAGGTTTTGATTACACTATCTATTGCCATTTCAGAAATGTATTGTGTATCGCTGTTCAGAACATCCTGAACCAGTTGCATTACCATTGGATAATAGGGCGCTCTTTTTTTATAAATTGTAAGCTGCCCCATCCATTTTTCTTTCCAGCTTTCACGATAAGAAATTTTTACATCTTTAATTGGAGTTTCTCTTGGACATTTTTCAACAGGTACTGTAAAATAAACATCCTTCCCATTTGCTCCCAATATTCTGTTTCGGTTAATCCAGCCTTTTCTTATATACTGTGGTGTATCAAAAAAGACAAAATAATCTGTATTTCTTATCAATGAAAAATATCCAATATAAGGAAATAGATACGGCTGCATAATAGCTATTTTCATAATTTTATTCCTTCATTATTTTTGCAATACGGTCAATACTCTCCAGTTCCAGTTTTTCATAAAAGGGCAATACCAGAATATGCTTTGAAAGCCATCTGGCATTATCCAATTCACATTTCTTATATTTATTGCGGAAACATGCCTGGTCTGATGTCAGGGGATAAAAATACTTTCTGGAAAATATATTATTTTCTTTCAACTTATCGTATAGTTCATCTCTGGTCATAGAATATTCATCTGAAATCATAATTGGAAAATAAGCATAATTCTTTTCTGTATCCAAGTCATCCTGAAAAAATTGAATTCCATGTACAGACTCCAATCGTTCCCTGTAATAAGCATACCTGAGTTTTCGTTCTTCTAATGCATGCCCTAAGTATTTCAAATTGCATAATCCCATAATTGCCGCAAATTCATTCATCTTAGCGTTTGCGCCAACTCCCACAACCAGTTCCTCTCCACGGATACCAAAATTTTTAAGATTATACAGCTTCTCATATAATTTATGGTCTGAAACAGCTACAGCCCCGCCTTCAATCGTATTAAATACCTTTGTAGCATGGAAACTGAATATAGATGCATCTCCATAATTTCCAATCCCACTTTCTTTATATTTTACCCCAAAAGCATGTGCTGCATCATATATCACCTTAAGATTATATTTATCTGCAATTTTTTGAATCTCCTCTACACTGCACACATTCCCATACACATGAACTGGTACAATTGCCACCGTTTTTTCCGTAATTAAATCTTCAATTTTTGTTTCGTCAATGGTTCCATCTGACATTTTTACATCACAAAAAACAGGTTTTAATCTGTTTCTTACGATAGCATGCGTTGTAGAAACAAAGGTAAATGGAGTAGTAATCACTTCTGAACCTTCCGGGAAATCAAATGCCTGTATCGCCAGTTCCAGTGACATATGTCCATTTACCATGAGCGATAATTCCGGTACATTCAAATATTCCTTCAGTTTTTCTTCCAGTTCTCTATGATATATTCCCATATTAGTCAGCCAATGGCTGTCCCATAATGGTTTTATTGCTTCAATATACTCTTCGTAGGGCGGCATCGAAGATTGTGTCACCAATATTTTCTCATTTTGTATCATTGTATTTTCCTCTTTGATTAAAATTTAACTGCAACAGACCTATTGATTAATTTCTTCCAATACCGAAGAAACCATTTTACTTAATTTAATCGCACCAGAATCACTTAAATGATCCGTATCATTGAAATCCAAACTATTATCAAAACTGCTGTCATCTGCCACATCCAAAAGATGAACCGTTCCGTCTATATTATCAAGGACAGAATAGAATATTTCTTTATATTCCCTCGTTAAATATTTTCGATATTGACTGGATGCCGGCATTACTGTCAATAAAAGATTGATTCCTTTATTATTACAAAAATAAACAAATTTTTGTAACAACCCAATATTTTCATTGAAAGAAGCCAGATGCTTAATAATCTTATTGTGACTTTCTGCTCTAATCTTTCCGGCATTTTCTTTTTCTTTCGCTGATAGTTCACTCCAACTCTTGTGCACTGCATCCCATACTACCGTAGCGCATTGCCTACGAGGACGCTTTTTATTAAAAAAACCTTCCTGATAGTCACTTATAGAAAATGATTTCAAAATTTGCTCAAAATTAACTATATTACTTTGTACAGAATAATCCTCTTTCGGTGGCAAAATAAGACAATTGTGAGAATCCTGAAGCAGTGGATAATACACCTTTGATATTCTTTGTAATTCAGCAACATTTTTCGTCAATGATAAATCACTGAAAAAGCAGTAGTGCCCAACACAAAGGACTATATTTCTAATGTTATTATTCGATTTACATGCCTGATAAAGGAGTTTTGTTGAATAATACAGGTCTTGGGAAATTGAAGACAAATTTACAGCACTGTCAATATAGGCTAAATCAATCCCAAATGCGCCATATGATGACCCGGATACTAAAGTGGTAATATTAGTATTTTGAGCATCCTGTAAAGCATTTTTCAAATAGTAATAATCGTGGTTATTATAGTACTCTTGATATACTCGTGTATAAACTTCCTGAAGGAACTGTTCATAGATAACAGCATGATATTCTTTCAATTCTGTCGTAAAAGCAGCCGCAGACTGAGGCACAATAATCAAATCATTATATGAAACATTTTTCAAAGATAAGAGTGGCTCAACCGTTACTGAGTTATAGAATAGTAATGACACAGTTTGTACTGATATTGTTTCTGCTTCCATAACATATATTTTCATTAATTTTCCTCTCCTTAAGGGCAAATATAAAACAGATATAAAAAATACCACTATTACACATTCATGCAATAGTGGCATCTATGCCTAACTGATATTTTTGCCTCCATGCAACCTGTCCATCCTGTGATATACCGCACACTACACGATACATCTTTTTATCTACTTTATTTTACATATATATCGGACAGTTGACAAGAAATGCTTAACAAAAAATTATATAATAAAATTTATACCCGTACAAAATTTCCTCTTACCCCATCGCAAGTCTGTCCTTCACCCGTTTCATATCGCTTTCCAGCATATTAACCCGCACATGGATAAGCTCATCTTCTCCCGAAATTTTTAAAGCATCCAACAGCTTTCTGTATAAATCCAAATGTCCTTCTGCAATCCTGCGAATCTGTGCTTGCAGATGGTTTTCCTGAAACAGACGGATATATCGGATTTCTTCTTCCTGTTTATCCAGCCTATTTTCCACAGCATCCAATCGTTGTTCCACAGCATCCAATCGTTGTTCCACAGCATCCAACCGCTTCTCAACTGCATCCAGACGTTTCTCTACGGCATCCATTCGCTGTTCAAGTCTGTCCAGGCGCTGCTCCACAGCATCCAACCGCTTCTCTACGGCATCCATTCGCTGTTCAAGTCTGTCCAGGCGTTTTTCTACCCTGTCCATCCTCATTTCAAGGTTGTTCATCCCCTTTTGCAGTTCTTTGATGTCTGCACGCATTTCTCCGAACTGTTCAATTAAGTAATCAAGTTTCTGTGAATCTGTCATTTGTGTTTCTCCCTTCTGAAAGGTGCCTTCAAAGCCTCTTTCTGTGCCAGGCAGGAGGTACGGTTATCTGCTCTTGCAAATTATCTAATCCTGCAAATTCTTTCACCTCTGCCTTTTCCTGTTAAGTTGTCTGTTTTTGCGTTGTTTGGCAGAGTGTGCCGGAACATTGCATAGAAATAAATGATTATGTAAAATAAAAAAACTTGTATAAATAATATACAAGTTTTTTTAACGAAAGTCAACACTTTTTATAAACGAATTTTCGTTTATTTTTTCTGCCTTTTATTTTTTGCTGTCCATAAACTGGGGCGGTACATGATTGGAATTGTTCATGTTTCTGTAATAGTTATATGCCGCCCTGGAAACGGTACGCCCTTCTTTGATGCCCTGACGCTGCTTTACAAAATAACTCTCTATGAGCTGTTTGTTTCTGGCTTCCTGGGTCTGGACTGCAACGCTCATTTCTGTTACTCTGGAAATTTTTTCCTGTAACAGGCGAATCTGTGCTGCATATTTGTCCCGGTTTCCCTTCAGTTCTTCTGCCAGCCCCTGATAAAGGCTTTCAAATCCGGCATCCAGACGATTGATTTCTTCAATCAGATTCCCCTTTTCCTCAATTGCCCGGTCAAAATCTTCCAGTTTTATTTTCGAGGAAGAAAATGCTTCCTCCTGGCATTTATTATAATCCTGGATTTTTTCAAGAAGCTTTATCTTTTTGTCCAGACTTTCCGCCAAAATATTCAGATAATTCTCCATCAGGGAGTTCCTTTCTCACGGTTCACCTGCATAACTTCCTTCCAGGTATCCCGCATAGAGTGCAAATGTTCTGCTACCTCTTCCAGAATTTCCTTATCCTTTTTCAGATTTGCTTCCACAAGCCTGCGTCCAATGTACTCATATACCCGGTCAAAATCCTCCGCCACAGGATACTTTGTATCCAGTGTCTGACGGAAATAATCAATAATCCGCTCCGTCTTGATAATATTGTTATTGGCTTTCTCTATATCCTTTTTTTCCACAGCCACAATAGCAATATTGCAGAACTTGATAGCACCTTCATAGAGCATCAGGGTCAGTTCCGCAGGCGATGCGGTTAGTACTTTGCTGTTATTATACTGTGCATACGCATTTGGTAATGCCATAGCCTTCCTCATTTCTGCGTTTCATGTACGCATCAGGTAACTGTTCAGAGCCAAATGAATAAGTTCTGAACAGTTACCGTGTTTTTATGTTATGAACCTCCGAGAAGACTGGTAACGGCACTTGCATTGTTCTGCATTTTTGCCATAGCAGTTTCCATCGCGGCAAACTTATTATACCACTTGTCCTCATAGTCTGCCAGCTTTTCTTCCAGGTCTTTTATCTTTGTTGTATAATCGCTGTAATCGGATTTCATCTTTTTGTCATCATAAAAGCTGCCAAAACTACGATATCCTTCTACCGCCGTAGAATGTTCATTCATGGATGTATACAGATTCTGGGAAAGTCTGGTAAAGAAATTGACTACCAAATCCGGGTCAGAGGCAATAAGCCCCTTTAACTTATCCGCATTTCCGGAGGTATCGGAATCATCCGGGTCGCCGGCAATATGGTAAGCATTCTTTTCATTCTCTGCCGCTGTAAAATAGCTCAGAGTTTCAATGCCAAAACTGCTCAGATAATAGGTCTGTCCGTCTATTTCTATTCCACCACTCATTATCTGCTTCAAATCAGAGCTGATGCTGTATACAGTACTGTCCCGGCGAAGCAGGGAATCCTTTATTTTATTCTCATATTTCTCGATTTCGCTCTCAGACATGGATTTCTTTTCCTCATCCGTCAGAGGTTCATAGTCGGATGCAGAATCTGCATTGTACAGCTTATCCATCTCATTGATGATGGAATTGTACTCCTTTAAGAAGTTCTTAATCATATCATAAATGCCGTCTGTATCCTGCTGTGTTGTAATCGTAACATTCTCACCCTTTGTTTCATTCAGGGCGGTAAAGGTCAGGCCGTTAATTTCAAATACATTATTATTGCTTTCAAACTCTGCTCCGTTCAGGGTAAGCTTGGCATTCTGACCCTTGATATAGGTCGCCCCTTCCTCGCCGGAGCCTTCTGCCGGAATATTAAATCCAAGTGCCTTCAGGGCATCGTCATCATCACAGGTTATGGTAAAGTTTCCGTCAGCGCCGGATTCCTTCGCGCTGATAAAGAAGCGCTTCTGGTTTGCATCAAAGTTTGCATTTACCCCTGCTTCCTTTAAGCTTGTCAGCACATCGGAAATTGTTGTCTTGGAAGTCAGGGTAATATCTACGCTTGTTCCATCCTTCTTTGTAAAGGTCAGGGTCTTTGCAACCTCGTTGCCATCTGCATCTGTTTCAAACTCCATCAGGTTCTTCATTTTTGTTAATGCAGTCACATCCTGAGAAGCAGCAGAATCCAACGCAGTTACCCTGCCGCCGGTCAGATATGCTGTCTTTGCCAGCTGGTCCACGCTCAGGGACTGCACACCATTTACCGCATTCTCTCCTGTTATAACGCTTACTGCGCTTTCGTTGGAGACCTTTGTGGTCTTCTGGGTATAGCCACTGGTAAAACGCATCTCATTCAAGTACTTGGACTGCAGATTTTTCAGCTTGGTATTCAGTTCTTTCCAGACATCCTGTTTCCAGCCCAGCTTGGTCTGGTCTTTTTTAGCAGTTTCCACCTTGGTGCTCTTTGCTTCCACCAGCTGCTGAATCATGGATTCTGTATCCATGCCGGACATCAGTCCCGTTAATCGCATTGCCATAATAATCCTCGTTTCTGCGCCATACCTTTATCAGCGCCTTTCGTCTACCAGAATTCCCGCCATGTCCCAGACCTTGGCAATCATATCCAACGTCTTTTCCGGGGGAAGTTCCTTGATAACCTTCTTTGTTTCCTTATCTACAATCTTAATCATGACCCGATTGGTCTTTTCATGGATTCCGAAAACAGCCTCTGAGTTTCCCATATTTTTGTTAATCTGCTCTACTGCTTTCCGAATCTGCTCATTCGTGGCTTCCTTTCCCTGGGAATCCTCTTTGCCGGAGAAACCCTTTTCCTGGGAATTTTCCACAATGCTTGTTGTTTTGTCTACTGCCTCTGCAGCCTGGACAGCCTGTCTTCCTGCCTCTGTTTCATCTGTCTTTTCCGACGGTACAGAAGTCTGTGACTTCGATATTGCACTTCCCTGTGCCTGTATCGTCATTACACTGGATACCGGTTCTACTGTCATTTCACATCCACCTCCGTGTGTTCTTTGTCAACGCAGGTACACCCTACTGTGTATCTAAATGCTTTATCGGCTTTTTATATACAAAAATTAATAGTGAATTTATCCCAGAAGATTTTTCAGTGCTTCCATGCCGTCTGCAGCCATGGCTTCTTTATTCGCTTCCTGAATCTGCAGGTAAACCTCCTTGCGGTAAATTGGCACTTCCTTGGGTGCATTGATACCGATTTTTACCTGATCGCCCTTTACCTCCAGAATAGTAATTTCAATATTATTATTGACAACGATTGCCTCGTTCTTTTTCCTCGACAATGCCAGCATTCTATGCACCTTCCTTTCCAGCCCTCAAGATGTCATAGACAGGAAACTTCACCGGACAGTCCTTGCTTTCCACAATAACCTGACATGCTTTATGTTCTTCCACGTTAATGACAATCGGCCCCTGTAAATTCACACTCATTTTCTGAATTTCCCTGGGTACGGAAACCGTTACAAGCACCAGAATATTATCCGGCGTAATATTTCCGGCGGCACTGAGCAGTTCATCATTTACCTCCGGGTCATAGTCCGGCTTTACCAGAAGCGGATCCATCACCGGCATCGCGAAACCGGGTTCTTCCACAGACTGCAAAAAACGGATTCCTGCATTCGTTCCCTCTTCCGCATCATGAATCAGGGCAAAATGCTTTAAATCCGGAAATCCGATAATTCCGTTTTCAAATACAATTATCTTTTCTTCTTCGATTTCAATTTCCCCGAACTTTTTTGTGTTTATTTTCATGCTTATACTCATTTCTGCGCACTTCTCCACCGCATGACGAGTTTGTGTCAAGTGCGCGCAGACACAAAACGTGATGGAAAAATTTTATTTTTCAATCTTCTCTCTCTGTTAAATGAAATTCAGCAGACTGGTCTGCGTTACCTTTCCCGTTGCCATCAAGGCTGCCTCATAAGTCAGCGCTGCGCTCTTTAAATTAATAGCAACCTCTGTAATATCTACGTCCTCGTTCTCACTCTTTAAGGTTTCAAAGGTTGTCTTCTGGTTCTGCATCCTGTTTTTTACCAGACTTAACTTACTGCTTCTTGTACCGCAGTTTGTAATGCAGAGGTTTGTATCGTCCAGATATCCCTGGAAGCTGGTAATCCCCTTCTCAAAAAGCTTCTGCTCCTTGTCTTTTGCATAGGTCAGCGCTTTTTCCACAGCATCAAGCTGATCCTTTAATACCGTCTGCTCATTGCTGCCCTCCTGCGCTTTACTGTAAAGGGACTCCAGATTCGTTTTTACCCCTTCCAAATCCAGCACATTCTGCATGGCATTTACCAAATCATCCGTTTCTCTGCCAATGCCATGCTGAAAGCACTCATCTGCTGTGGAATTTACCCGGATTGTCTGATTGAATCCCACATCATACTCGATATCCTGTCTTTCCGCATTTCCGGTCAGGTATGCGGAATTATAGGAAATTTCATCCGCTGTTCCGGGATTGCTCTTGCAGGCAAAATAGTGCTCCGGACGTAAATCTCCCTTCTGCCAGCTTGCCTTCTGATAAGTTACCCGGATTTCTCCCTCATTCTGCTTTGTGGCATCATCATCCTTCGTTGCCATCAGGGTTTCATAATGGTTCTTACCCATCAGGATTTCTCCCGTTTCCGGCACATACACCAGAGCATCATCATTTTGTGCCACAAAGGTATACGGATCCTCATAGGAGTGCATCTGCTTCATAGCGTTTGTTCCGCCTGCCTGCTGTCCCAGGGTTTTTAATTCATATTGTCCCGTTGGCGCACCAGCTGCATCCAGTATTGCTCCGTAGTACTGAACCTGAGGTAAAACGCCATCCGCAAGGCAGCTGTCATAAGCCAGCCGAATCCGGTATACATCCACAGATGTAATGTCCTGCTCCTTTACCTGCTTGTCCGCGTCCATATAATTCTTGGAATTGATATTCAGAAGCTCGTCCGTATTGACCTTTGTCACACTGCTGATGGCACTGCTGTCGAGTTGTTCTGTGATGCTATAAGTCAGATTCTGCTCCTTGTCAAAACTTAAGGAAGTATCGGTGCGATACCCTGTAAAGACATATCTTCCCGCATAATCCGCATCTCCCGTGGAATAGACCTCATCCGCCAGCGCCTTTAACTGTTCCAGAATAATCTGTCTGTCCTCCGTCTTTAATTCTCCGCTGGAGCCCTTGGTACACTGGCTAATCATACTGGTCATAATCTGGGAAAGATTCTTCAGCGCATCCTCCGTTACATTCAGCCAGCTCTCCGCATCCGGTATGTTTTTGCTGTAATACTGGGTTACTTCTGTTACACTGCTGCGCAGTCTCAGGGCACGGATTGCAACCACAGGGTCATCAGAAGGACGGTTGATTTTCTTCTGGGTAGACATCTGGGTGCTTAAGGTATCCTGATATATCTTGTTTGTATTGATATTAGAAAGATTGTTGTTCTGAATAATTTTATTGGTAATTCTCATGAAAGCCTCCGTTTCTGCGCTTCCTTCTCAACGCAGCCTGTTCTGACTCTTTTTAAACGCCTGTTTCCAGAATCAGCCTGTCATAAATTTCCGTCAGCGTCTGTATCATTTTGGATGCCAGATTATAGCCGTTCTGATATTTTACCAGACTGACTGCTTCCTCATCCTCATCCACGCCGGAAATAGAAAGCCTCTGGGTATCAATTGTATTTGCAACATCCTTAAAGCTTTTCTGAAAGGTTTCCGCACGCTGCGCATTCAAAGCAACATCCGAAAGAATACACTGTAAAAATTCTGATGCGGAAGCACCTCGAAAGCTCATCTGCTCCTTATTCGTTGCCAGATTTTTCAAATCCTGCAGCAGGTCACTCTGCTCCACGCCATCCCCCTGGTCATAGCGGTTTGCCATTCTGCCCGGGTCAAGCTCCATAGCTGTCACAATGCTGAAATTAGACGCTGTCAGGCGGTAATAGCTGTCACTGGAATTTTTCACTTTCATCGGCTTTTTCCCGCCATTGATATAGTCCTCATAGGTAAAGGAATCATATCTGAAATCATCCGGAAATTCGTACTGGGCATCTGTGGTTGTCTTATTACCGGTAAACATCTTGATACCCTTTTCATTTCCGGAGGCATAACCGCTTGTGAGAATGTCATTAAATTTCTCAGAGAAGGTTCTTACCCACTCATTCATCTGGTTCATATAATAGGGAACACCCTGATAGGAAAGGCTTGCACCGATGGATGCTGTTTTTCCCACCCTGTCATTGGTCAGCCGCAAATCATTCTTTTCAGAATCCGAAAGCGTAAAGGTATAGGAATATACCGGCTCTCCGTTGGCATCATAGCTTATTTCGTATTCCCAGGAATCATAATAAAATTCCTGATTTCCCAGATTGATAATACCACCCTGGTCGGAAAGATTACATTTATTCAAATCTGTCAGGTATGCCTTGGAAACCTGAATCGTTACCATATCATGAATCTTGCCCTGACCATCTACGGAAGTCCCCGTCCCGGTAACTTTTCCGGTAAAATTCTCTCCGTTATTGCCATCCCGCATCTGTACCAGTCCCCTTAAGGAACCGCCCATGGCTGCATTATACAGATTAAATTTCTGTCCGTTTTCCCAGTAAACATCATACAGTCCGTCAATATCTGTCTGGTTTACCTTTTCATAGGCTTCTCTTGCCACGCATTCCAGACCGTTATATTCGCTGTCATCCACCAGAATCTGTCCCCCGGCAATCTTTACGATATAACGGTTTGCCCCGGTAAGCCTGTCCGGATTATTGGTATCCACCACGGGAGTTTCCGTGACATCCACATCCACAATTTCTGATAACTGGTCAATCAGAAGGGTTCTTCTGTCCCGCAGTTCGTTTGCTTTTACCCCTGTCAGTTCAATGGTGTTTATCTGCTTATTCAGGGTTGCAATTTCGCCTGCCAGAGAGTTGATTTCGTCTACCTTCAGCTTCAGCTCCTGATTGACATCCTTCTGCAGCTTCTGCAGGTTTCCCGCCAGCCCGTTAAAATACTCCGTCAGGGCTCCCGCATATCCTACAAACTGGGATTTTGTGGTCGCATTGTCCGGATTTTTCAAAAGCTCCTGCATTCCCGTTACCATCAGCTGATCGAAAATGGTCTTAAAACCGGAATTTTTACCGTTATCATCAAAATAGGATTCTATCTGGGTCATATAATACTGCTTCTGGTTATACTCCCCGACCTTGGAATTATTATCCCAGTATCTTCCGTCATAAAATTCATCCCGCACTCTTTCGATTGCCAGGGTTTCCACACCCGCTCCCGCGCAGCCGTAGGTCTGAAAAACCCGCAGTGCGCTCGCCGCCTGCTGGGATACCTGCTGCCTGCTGTACCCCTTTGTCTGCACGTTTGCTATATTGTTTGCCGTTGTATTCAAAGCCGCATTGCTTGCCAGAAGCCCTGAATAGGAAATACTTAATCCAAAAAACTGTGAAGGCATCCTGCTTCCTCCCTGTCTGCTTTATACACCCAGTGTATTGATAATATGCTCCAGCATCTCACTGATAACGTTAATGTACCGGCTGGATGCGTTGTAGGCATTCTGAAACTTAATCATATTGGAAAGCTCCTCGTCGGAGGATACTCCGATAACCTGTTCTCTGGCGCTGGAAGCCGATTCTACCGTGTCCGTCTGATTCTCATAGATACTTCTGTAAACAGAACCGGAATTTGCCACCTGGGAAACCAGGTCTGTATAATAATCCACAAAGGTTGTTTTCTTCTTTACGTTGGGATTTAAGGTATAGCTTTCCTCTGTAAATGCCGCTTTCAAAGCCTCCGCTGTCTTGATATCCTCAGAGCCGTCTGCCAGCCTGAAACCCAGCTTGGAAGGGCTCTGCATCAGCTCTGCATCAATTTCCAGATTACCGATGGTATACAGGGAATCTCCCTGGGAGGCATCTTCTTCGTTATATACCCAATAGTCCGTTTCAACACCATTTTCATCCAGCGCCGTCACTTTTCTGTAACCATCTGTGGTTGCCTTTGTAAAAAGCTGAATCGGACTGCCATCCTCTCTTCTCAAATATCCATCCGGCTCTGATTTACAGTAGCTTACGTTTTTAAGCACCGTTCCATCCTTCAGTGTCAAATCCCCCGTCTGCTGTCCGGAAGCCTCTGCCAGAATGGAATTTACTTTTGTTACTACATTGTGAATCAGCTGGTCGAACTCTGCCTGAATGTTCATCAGAATTGACTGGGAAACCTTATCATAATTGCCCCCGGTCACGTCCGTGTAATCCGCCCGATGGTCGCCTCTTGCCAGAAGCATGGACTTTAATCCGCCAATATCCGTATTTAAATCCGTGGATATTTCCCGGTTTAAATTGAATACCTCTGCTCCGTCAATCACATATTTTCTTGTGCCATCCGCCTGAACGGTATATTTTGCATTCTGCGGCCAGAAAGGTGTATAGAAGCCGTTGGTTGCATCCACATCCAGAGCGATTTCATAGCAGGTGCCTCCCTTTACGAAATCCACTCCCTCAATGCGGACATAGACGTTTCCATACAAGTCCTCTCCATAGGTAATATCCGCCATTTCAGACAGTTCATCCAGTATCTGGTTTCTGGCATCCCGAAGGTCATTGGCATGTTCAATCCCGCCTGCTTCGATTGCCCTGATACTGTCATTCAATGTCAGGATTTTCTTACCGTAATCATTGATTGTATCTACCTGTTTTTTTATCTGAATATTGAGATTATCCTGATAAGAAGAAAGTCCCGAATATACCGCACCTGCACGCTCTATAAATTCTGACGCTCTCTGTACCAGAAGTCCCTGCGTGACAGAGCTTGCCGGGTCCTTTGCCAGTTCCTGAATTGCCGTCCAGAAATCTTCAATGGTTGTCTGGAACGCTTCTCCCTGCATTTCTCCAAGCTGGCTTTCCACCTGTTCCAGAACTTCAGTTGATACTTCATAAAACATACTTCTTCCGGACTCCTTCCGGTATGTTTTATCCAGAAAAGTATCTCTGACCTGTTTTACCCTGGAATAAATAACCCCAAGACCTGTCTGCTTATTGTTTACAGATTTCGGGTCTATGGAAAGGGTTACATAGCGTCTGTCAGACTGCTGTACCTGCTGTCTGGTATATCCGGTTGTATCTACGTTAGAAAGATTATGCGCTGTTGTATTCAGCGCATTTTGACTGGTCTGTAATCCGGATGCTCCGATATATAAACTACCCATTAATGGCATGTAAATCACCTCAACTACTGTTTTGCATCAAATCCGCCGTTGTATACTCCCATGGTATCTCCGGCATTGTACGCACCTTTATTGTAATTTGCCGTTTCCGGCGCCGCCTTGGAGGCCTGCAGGAGATTCATTTCAAACTCTATCATCTCCAGCGCATTGGTCAGAAGCTCTCTGTTCTGCTCATTTACCCGTTTTAATCCATAAACGGATTTTTGGAGCCTGTCATGAGCTTCCGCCAGCTTTGTCTGTTCAACGGGCCTTGCTGCCAGCATTTCAATCAGATTTGCTAATTTTAAAGTGTCAACATCCCTGTTTAAAACATTGGCAATATCAGCAACCACCTCTGTACGCTTTTTTTCCAGCTGGTTGATTCTGCTTACAATTACCTGTTCATCATCCGTGATTTTCTGTAATTTTTCCAAATCGCTGCTCACGATTATAGGTGTCTTTTTCTGAGATAAGCTCAGAAGTCCCTCGTATTCTTCACTTTCCTGTTCCAATACCTGAATCAGGTTTTCCATCAGACTTGCCACGGGACTTCTTACCTCATTTCCTCATATTTTTTCAAAAGCTTTTCTGCAAAGCTTCCTGTTTCCACGCTGTAGGTTCCATCCTGAATCCGTGTTTTGACAGATGCGACTACATCCTCCCTCACATCGGGAGCCGCCGCTACTGCTGCCTTTGCCGTCTGGATATCCTTTCCAAGACTGCTGATTTGTACCTGGTCTGCATGGGATACGCTGCCAGCCTGCTGTGTCTTTGTAACCTTGCGGTTCTGATACAGCTGCTGCACCTGTGTATATGCTTCGATACGCATAGGAATCCCTCCTTCTACTGCCATCTGTGTTTTCCTTACTAATACTTTTATCGGCTAAGAAGCGGAATACTTTAGCCCTTTACAGGAAAAAGCGTGGTTCTCCGTCTATTCCGAAAATCACATGGCGCAGCATGGCATGACGATTCGGATTATACAGCGGGTCGCCTTCGATTTTTTCTTCTGTCCTGGCATGAAAAACCAGAACCGGATTTCCCTCTGCATCTGTGGTAAAGCTGTTATGTCCCGGGCCGAAAATTCCCTTTTCCCTGCAGGTAGCCAGTACCGGTTCCCGTTTTTTTGACCACTGCTCCGGATCCAAAAGGTCCGCATTTTCATCCGCCGTAAGCATACCCATACAATAGTTCACTCCGGTATCACTGGCTGAATAGGTCAGATAAATTTTTCCCTGATGCTTTAAAACAGCAGGGCCCTCATTTACCCAGAACCCCCTTCTCTCCCATTCATAATCCGGCGTAGTCAAAAGCACCTGTACGGTTGCCAGCTTCACGGGGCTTTCCATTCTGGCAATATATAAATTGGAAATCATTTTTCCGACTCCCACCTTTTCTGCCCAGACATAATAATATTCCCCATGGTTTTCAAAAACAGTGGCATCCAGAGAAAAGGAGCGAAAGGAAAATTCATCCTCCGGAGCACACTGCATCATCCCCCGCTCCACCCAGGCATCCGTCATGGGGTTCTGCCCGGTACATTCCAGTACATACGGTCTGATATGCCACTTGTCCTCCGCATCTCCTGCAGCAAAATAAATATACCAGTGTCCTTTTATATAATGAAGCTCCGGTGCCCAGATATGATTTCCCATAGTCCCGGTTTCATGCTTCATCCAGATTGTCACCTCTTCCGCATCTGCCAGTTCTTCCAGTTTTTCTGCGCTGCGAAGCACAATCCTGTCATATGCCGGCACGCTTGCCGTAAAATAATAAATACCGTCTGTATGACGGATAACATAGGGGTCTGCCCTTTGGGCAATCCAGATTTTCTTTTCTTCTTTCAGCATAAGAGTTCTTTCCTTCCTTTTATTCAACTGTGTACTCTGTCCATCCAGTTCATTATAAACTGTTTCTTCCTGTTTCTACCAGTATAATTTCATATCCCGCTCAATTTCCGCCTCTTCCAGCCCAAACCTCTTTTTCAGCTTCCCTGCCGTTTCTTCAAAACTTGCCCCAAATTCCTTACAGGTGGCTATCAGCGCCCGGACTCCCTGTTCCAATCCCAGTATTTTTCCCTGTTCCAGCCCTAATGTTTTTCCCTGCTCTATTCCCTGTTTCCTTCCTCTGTTCTCCGCTTCATCTAACAAATCACACATTCCTGTTCCCTCTCTTTCCTCCATAAATTCTATATTTTCCAGATATCTCTCATCCTCCGACAAAGCATACAGCATCCTCATCACTTCCTCCGGATTCTTTAACTTCTGGTTCCTTCTTATCAGGCTTTCCCTGTCCGACAGATAATCCAGCACCACCCGGACATCCCCTTCAAAACGCTTCCTCACCTCTTCCGGTAAAAAGCGCATATCATACACCGCTATCCGGTTTCTGTCCAGATAGGGCTTCATTTCCTCCGGCACCTCCACCGAAGAGTTATCCACAAGCTCCCTTACAGACCTTGCTCCATCCCAGACCTTTTCTCCCCAGTTTAAGACAATACTCACCACCGGATAAATCTCCTGACCTCTCTTTTTACGGTACTGGCTTCTGTACGCTGCACCGTCATACCCGGCACACCGCAGGGGCATCCTCTCATCCGTTATACTCTGGTTTTCCAGATTATACAGGGCATGCACCCTTCCGTGCTGCATCTGATACATGCTCAAATCCCGGAACTGGTTCCTGATTTCATCCTGTCTGCCGGTATAAAAACTCTCTGTTGGCCCCGGCAGCAATTCATTTTCTTCTAAAACTTCCTTTCCTCCGTACAATAATCCGTTGATGAGTTCTGCAAATACATCCCTGCAGCCCACAAATACTTTCTCTACCCTGTCCTTTTTTCCCATCTTTCCTCCTGCGGGGCTTATCTGCCCTCTGTTTCCGGCAGACGGGAATTTTCTAACTTTCCGGGAACTTCCGCCCGCTCCGCCTGCCTGTTCTGTTTTTTCGTACTGGAATCTGTGGCGAATCGCCTGACGTGTTCCTTAGATTTGAATTAAATATATCATATCAGTAAACTTTTTGCAAGCCTTTTTTGATGATTTCAGACAATTCTTTTTCTTTATCCTCCACCAGGACTTGCAGGATTTCCGCCGGTACCGTATACTGAATGGCAGACAGTTATAATCCTTTTTATCAGGAGGCATTCCATGACAAATTCCTTTGAAGTTCCTTCTATTTACCGGACCATACAGAAATCAGAGTTTACAGAGCACACGCCTTTACAGGTTTCCGTTCCAGGCTCCAAAAGCATCACAAACCGGGCGCTTTTGCTTGCCACTCTGGCGCAGGGAACCTCCCGCCTGAAGGGTGTTCTCTTTTCCGATGATTCCAGACATTTTTTAGACTGTATTCAGACGCTGGGCTTTTCTACCGGTGTGGATGAGGAAAAACGGGAAATTACCGTCACCGGTCTGGGCGGTGCCCTTCCCAAAAAGGAAGCGGAAGTCTACGTTGGCAGTGCCGGTACTGCCGCCCGCTTCCTGACCGCCTATCTGGGAATTTCCAATGGGATTTACCATATGGATGCCTCTGAGCAGATGCGGAAACGCCCCATGGCACCCCTGCTCGCTTCCTTAAAGGAGTTAGGATGTGAGATTACAGGCGAAAACGAAGGACATTTTCCCTTTACCCTGCAGGGACATGGCTTCCGGAAGAACACAATTTCAATTAACATCGATTCCAGCAGCCAGTTTTTAAGCGCTCTTTTGATTGCCTCCGCTCTTTCCTCCGGGGATTTTACCATTCAGATAGAAGGGGAACACGGCATGTCCTATATTGACATGACCGCAAAAATGATGGCACAGTTCGGCGTGACAACAACTCCTCTGTTCTACTGTGGAGGAAATGCCGGCAATCACGATTGCAGCGGCTGCATCAACAGTACAAGACCCTACGCCTACCGGACGGCTGCCGGGCAGCACTATCAGGCAAAGGATTACCCGGTAGAACCGGATGTTTCCGCTGCCTGCTACTTTTATGCCATGACACCCCTCCTTGGGGTTCCCATTCTGGTACCGGATGTTCATTTTTCCTCTCTGCAGGGTGATGTGGCATTTTTACGGTTTCTGGAAGAAATGGGCTGTTCTGTGACCGATACCGCTTCCGGTATCCTCGCGCTGCCGCCGGAAAACGGCATTTATCATGGTATTCACGCTGATATGTCTGCCTGCTCCGACCAGGCAATTACATTAGCTGCACTTGCTCCCTTTGCCGACAGTCCTACTACCATCACAGGCATCGGGCATATCCGTTTTCAGGAAAGCGACCGGATAACAGCCATTGTGACAGAGCTTCGGAAAATGGGAATCCAATGTGAGGAAACTAAGGACAGCATCAAAATTTTCCCCGGTACTCCAAAGCCCTCTCTAGTGGATACTTACGAAGACCACCGGATGGCAATGGGGTTTTCCCTGATTGGATTAAGAAGCGCCGGTATCGTCATCGACAATCCCGGCTGCTGTAAAAAAACCTTTGAAAATTATTTTGAAGTACTGACGGAGGTTGTGCGCAGTCTTTCTGCCACCTGAGCCCCTGTCGGTGTCGTAGCCAGCCCTTCCTGCCCTGTTTCCTTTAAGCAGGGAGGAAGCTGTCTGCCGATTCGCCGCATGGAATCCACAACCTCATCCGGGGGAATTGCACTTCTGATTCCCGCCAGAACCATCTGGGAGGACGTTACCGCATTTACCGCTCCCGCTACATTTCTCTTGATACAGGGCACCTCTACCAGCCCCGCCACCGGGTCGCAGGTCAGTCCCAGCATATTCTTAAGAGCAAGTGCTGCCCCATGCACAATATCCTCTTCATCCCCGCCTTCCAGAAACGTAACCGCACCTGC
>OGOW01001802.1_pt1 | contig 18517 bp, 16 predicted proteins | sample 1552781 | NCBI WGS metagenome assembly OGOW01 (sample SAMEA2580145, study PRJEB22360) | human gut metagenome | biome: human gut; feature: human-associated habitat; material: faeces | place: Denmark | collected 2008/2010
AATGTTTCATTTGCATATGCATTTACAAAAATTTAAATGTTTCGCAATTACCTATTTTCCTCTGTGCAGAGTTCTATTTCAATAACATCATATCCATATTTATCAAGTACAATTTCTTCCTGTGCCTGCCCGGATAACAGGCTTGTTCCTTCTGTTGTTAAAACTATATTCTGTTCTTTTTCGCTGTAATTCATCAGGAATAAATAATCTTGTTTGTCGCCACAGCGTCTGGTAACAGACACACCGTCCGGTATCTCTTCTATCGGTGGTTTTGTAAGTCCCAGCTCGTTTGCAAGTTTCCGGTAAAAATCTTCCAGAAATGCATCTTCTGTCCGGGATGCAATGTAATAACAACTGCCTTTTCCATAGGTATGCTTTGTCACTGCTGCCATTCCCTGATAAAAATCGCTTCCATAAACAGCCAGTACCTCAGTATCCACCTGCGGATGAATAATCTCGCAAAAATCCTTACATTCATAGGATGCCTTTGAAAATCCGTTCTGTCCGTCCGCGATTTCGATGGTATTCCGGTCAGTATCATATAACGGATCTACTTCTTCCATCCAGATTCCCGCTATATCCATCAGTCCATTTCCCGGAAATCCACCCGTAAAGCAGAGATCTGACTCATCAACATTTCCGGTACAGTAAGTAAATACCACGGTTCCGCCATTTTCCACATAAGTGCGGATATTTTCTGCGACATCCGGTTTTAACATATAAAGCATTGGAGCTACAACCAGTTTATACTGTGAAAAATCCTGATTCATATCATTGACGTCCGTAGAAATACCCATGTTCCAGAATGGTCTGTGGTGCTTCTTGCAGGTCTGCTCATAATTTCTTCTGTCATTGAGTCCCTGCAGATTGTCAATCGCCCAGCGGTTGTCCCAGTCATAGATAACTGCTACTTCCGTTTCCGGATAAGTACCGACGATTTTATCCATCTTTTCCAGATTTTCGCCCAGTTTTGCTACCTCACGAAATACCCTGGTATCTTCTTTTCCATAATGGTCCACAACCGCTCCGTGGAACTTTTCACTTGCCCCGCGGCCCTTTCTCCACTGAAAATACTGTACACTGTCAGAACCATGTGCCACTGCCTGAACAGACACAAGTTCATGTACACCCGGCCGTTTCAACTTACACACTCTTTGCCAGTTTACCTGACTCGGTGCACTCTCCATTAACAGGAATGGTCTGTGTTTCAGGGAACGGTTCAAATCATGCAGAAATGCAGTCTTTGCCGCAGTATCCGCAAAACTTTCATAATCATTATGCCAGTCCGGATAACTGTCCCACGAAACGACGTCTATGTATTTTGACAGATACCACTGGTCAAATCCCGGAAATGTTCCCATCAGATTGGTCGTAACCGGTATATCCGGTGTAATTTCTTTCAGTGGTGCAATCTCATTTTTCATAAAATCGGTTGTCTGATAGGTGACAAATCTTAACCAGTCAAGATTTAATCCGTGAATTTCTCTTTCTCCATGCGGGCATGGCGACTCAATTTCCTCAAACCGTGAAAATTCATGACTCCAGAACCTTGTCCACCATTTGCTGTTTAATTCATGAATATCATTGTGGTAGCGTTCTCTCAGCCAGTCACGGAATGCCTCCTGACACAGCGGGCAGTGACATTCCCCGCCATATTCATTGGACACATGCCAGAGCTTCAGTGCCTTTCTCTTTCCATACCGTTCTGCCAGCATACGGTTCATCTGTGCTGTCTTTTTCCTGTAATAAGGTGATGTGTAGCAGTGATTGTGACGTTCCCCGTGAAGATTTCTTACACGGTCTGCATTCATTCTCAATACTTCCGGATGATTTCTGTCCATCCATGCCGGTCTTGCTCCGGATGGCGTGGCAAGAAATGCACCGATGCCATTTGCCTCCAGACGGTCAAATAATTCATCCAGCCATTCAAATGTATACACACCTTCTTCCGGCTCCAATGCTTTCCATGCAAAAATGCCAATCGACACAACATTGACATGTGCCAGTTTCATCAGTCTTACATCTTCCTTTAATACCTCCGGCACTTCCAGCCACTGATCCGGATTGTAATCCCCGCCATGCATGATATGCGGCATATCCTTGATAATAGGTTCAAACATAGATAATCTCCTCTCTCCTGTGTTATTTCAGGTCAGATTCTTTTGTTATTTTACCATATTCATGCCGATATCTCAACAACTAAAAAGGACCGCTTGCGCGATCCTTCTTCTTATTTTACACTCTGGCCAAACTGCTGTCTGGTTTCCTGCACTTTTTTCTCTTCCGCCGCCGGCGTCGGATAAAATCCCTGGCTATGCATCATATTGAAAACGTCCTGCTGGATATCATGCTCCTGCGACAGGATATGAAGCATGGTCTGCCGCACATCTTCATGCACACACTCATTGGCAAATGTGTTAAATTCCCCGGTTGCAGCTTTCTGTGCAGCCAGTGCATCCCCTAAAATTTCTTTTTCTGTATAAATATCTGCCATTTTTCCATCCTCCTAAGATAACTTTGTGTAAAGCTCATTAAAATGTCCCTGATGCTGATTGGATATCTGTGTCATTTTTTCTTTCAATTCCGGTGTCTGTGCGTGTTCTGCCAGCATCTGGAATTTCTTTACCAAAAGTTCTTCCTCGGATAATAAATCCTTGATTGCAGATAATTCTTTTTCTGATAACTGAGTCATTGCGATACCTCCTTGAGAATTGATTACCCTTGTAGTATTCTCAAAGAGCATTGTTTTTATACCACATTTATGGTTCGTTTCTGCTATCTGTTACAGTGCAATATCACCAACCACACATTCCAGATTTCCGCCGAGGTTCTTATAATAAGTCATAACAATCTGAAAATTCTTTTCATCAATATCTTTCGCCCAGAAAGTAAAATTATGTGCCAGGCTGTTGTTGTCACTGACGATTTCCTTTTTGAAATCACCAACCCGGAAAGAATCCACAGTCTGCGTAGGTTTTCCGGAACGTGCCGCCGGATTCATGTCAAAAAAATCATATTCTCCGAACTGATGGGAAACGGTATGCTCAACCGCTAAAACTACACCCTTATATTCTATATATTCTCCATTTTCATTTGATTTTACTTCTAATTTCTGCATAAATGATACCTCTTCCTTCTGTTCTCTTATTAAAATATATTTTCATGCGGATACTTCAACAAACCGGTCATAAATCTGACTTTATGCTCTGACTTCTGATGCTTCTTTAACTGTTCAAAATCTATCTCTTTCATTTCGCCATCTGTAAATTCATAATACTTGCAGTCGTTTATTTCGACACTGGACGGATTTTTCTTCTTATTCGCCGTTCGAATAAAATATTGTGTTTTTTTATTCAGTGTTCTCTCTAAAATTGCTATCTGCATCATTGAAAAATCTATGATTGTACCATATTGTATATGCATTAAATTCATTTTGCTCATCTGTGCAATCTTAAATCCCAGATTACTTGTCTGAGTGACCTCGGACAAATCCTGCGTCTCCCAGTTCTGATAGAGAAAGAACGGACAGGCATTCATGCCGAAAGGATTATCTATTACTCCCTTCATAACAGAAACTGTTTTGTCATCATAAAACAATACCACGCATCCGGACATTCCATTTTCATCCTTTGTACTGCTCCATTCTTTTATCTTTGCATATTCAGAACTCTGGCTTTCATAGCTGCGTACTTCTCCGTCTAATTTCATCTCACTGGCTGAAACATCATTCTCACTGACTTCCAGATTTAGTTTATATACTTCCCCGCAATATATTTTATATAATTCGTCATCGCCTAATTCCCATGGGTATCTGCCACCCTTTTTCTTAATCTGTTTCCTCCTGAATATATCCTGTCGCAAGAGAATTTTTCCCATCATGCCCCTTCCCGGACCCAGGATATGTCCTATGTATCCTATGTCTTTTCCTTCTCCTGTCCGTTTTCCGCCATCTTTATGGAAGGTTTCAAAATACCTGCGAAATGCATCAAGAATTGTATTCCTGTCATAATCTATCAGGTATAATGCTCCCTCTGATGCATCCGACTCTGTGCTTAAGTCCAGTGCAAGAAGTTTCTTTCCTCCACAATAACGTCTGACAACTTTATAATCCGAGTTTAAAATTTCCTCTGCAAAAGCCAGTTTTTCTTCATCACTCCAATGTTCTTCCAGAAATTCATCTTTCGTATCCGGTGCTGATTCCGGAACAATCTCCGGAACCTTGCTTCCACAGTTAAAACAGAACTTTGCTGCATCCGGCAGCTTCTATCCACAATTCATACAAAACATATTTCATTTTTCTCCTTACCATGCATATCTTAAGCTTGTCAAAATATTATTGCTATCTCTATTATAACTGATTCATCCTGTTTTTACAACCAAAAACACCGCTAAAATCCCCTAAAAGAAAAACGGTCGATGATATCCATCAAAGACCGTTTCTTTTACGATTTTATTCAAATTTTTTAAGCTTCCTCATTCATACGGCTTAATTTTCTGCCTGGTCGCCATCGCAGAGCAAATACCTCTTAATACATAGCAGCCCTCTTAGTATAATTCATAATTATAAATTATCTGTCAGTTTCCAAATATCATATTGAACAAGATTGATATCATGCAAATTTCTATACTGGTTACTCCATATCCTCCTAATATTCCTGTTATAAATCTTGCAAAATTAGTAGATTCTAATATTTTTATATATTGAATAAACCAATCAGAAAACATTACCAAACAATATAAAATACACAGTAATAATTTAGGCTTCTCTATCCACCAACAAATAAATGCCGCAATATTTCCAACAAAAACGCCAGTGCATCTTGCACAAACTGGAAATTGTTTTCCATGGATAAAAAAACTTCTATCTGCTCTTTGGTGGCACCCGAACTTTCCTATATAAAACATCATTTTTTCATATCTTTGATTATTCATAAATCCCCCTATATTTGTTTATTTGAATCCTTATCAATAATCTCTTTCCGTCTTTTCACATCGGCTCTAATTTTCGCACTATCATTATAAATGCTTTCTTTTGTTCTCACATCCTGCATTAATGTATTTAACCTTTCATATTCATTTTTTAATCGCTCGTTTTCCGCTTTCATTGCATCAAGTCTTTGGGAGTTTTCACTTGCAATTTTATAACGTGCTTTTTCAAAAATATCATCTGCTTTGGCAAAAATGAATATACTAAATAATCCAAATCCAATAGCAAATAAAATATCATCTGTAATCAGAATAATAGATATAAGTATATTAACCCCCATCAACACCCAAATAGAATTTCTAATATAACGATATATTTTTATTTTAGGATATCGCCTTTCCATATCCACTTCATATTCTGTTATATATTTTGCATTTAGTTCATATAATTGTTTTGCATCTAATACCTGCTTTTCCAGTTCGTTAATATCTCCGCTTTCCTGCTCCCATTGCTCAATTTTCCTTATTTTATCATTATATGTATTTAACATATCTTGATTTTTATTTATCATGTACTCATTCTCTACAATTACTCTATCACTATCTGACGTTGTAAATTTATTTCCACAATTTTTACATACCCAATAATCTTTTGTTTCAGTATGTTGACCACATAAGCTACATAGTATTCCTACCGGACCTAATATCACACTTCCACAACACCCATTTAACAATGAGGGGCCATGATATTTTGACTCAGTATAAAACTGCACATTTTCGCTCCCACACTTTGGACATCTAATACCCATTTTTTATCCTCTCTTTCTACTCTTCTTTTGCCAGAAATTGTCTGATTCTCCTCTCCGAATATCCAAACTTCCTTCCCGGTTCTCCTGCATTTTTCCGTCATAATGCTCTCTGACATAGTTTTTAATAAATTCCAGATTATAAATCCGCTGTGGAAATAACACCTGCTGCCATTTAAAATGATGATATAATTTCATCGTTTCCTCTATACCGATAAGCTCTGCCATTTCCTTATAGAGCGGAGTCAGGTCGCTTTCCTTAAATTTCATTTGTATCACCTCTACATTCCCGATAAAAATACCACTTCTTCATCGAAAAATCTATGTGCGTTTTTCAAAGTTATTTTCCAATCAGAAGCTTTTTGTTTTCGTTGTCTTTATTGTACTTACATCTTACGACAGAATCTGTCATTCTGAAATTTTTTGTTGTAAGAGAGCCATCCGAAGATGGCTCTGTCTTTTAACTCTGTATACATTATTCATTTCTTAACTGCATATAATAATCTCATGCATTACTTTTGATAACTTATAATCCATTGCAACATATCCTCCGCTCCTATTTTAGCAGATGCCAAATCAAGGATGGTTCTTTACAATTCCAAAGCAAAGCTGTGCTGTTTTTGCCTGTATACTTGGATATAATTCTTCGTCTCCAAATGACTGAAATAGATTAGCCAGTGCTGCATCCAACATACCATCATCACGAATGCCATTACCACCGCCAGTAACTTCAATCAATCGCTCATGAAGTAAAATGACCTGCTCTTTGCTTAATCTTATCATTTGGCAAGCACCTCATAAGCCTCCATATTCTGCTTGATAAGACGCTCTGATATAGCAAATACATCCTCTGTGGATGCTATTTTTTCCTGCTCCGCTTTGCTAAAGTCAATCACAAGATATCTTGGTACGTTGTTTTTAAGGATAACTGCTGTGCCATGTTCATCAACAACTCTGGCAACCTTTGAAAAATTCTGATTAGCTTCGGTTATGGAAATCATCGTACTTGTATCAACTATTATAATATCTACCTCGCTTTCATTTATATTTTACGCATATTGTAAGATAAATACAACCTATTTTATAAGGGGGTGCCGCATATCTCCCGCTGCACCCCCTTATTTTATCTTTATTCATTAAAAACCGCAAGAACATCGCTTCCGGCTCTGACAAATGCGATAAACTCGCTTAGCTTGGCTGTAACCTCGTACTCCTGTCCCCCTGTGTATACGCAGCCATCCTTTGTCAATATCCAGCTTCCTTCCGGAAGATATACCTTTCTTAAAACCTGCCCCTGCTTTGTTATAGGTGCAAAAAGTATATCACTTCCAAACATATACTCATCACCTATATGATAGCATTTTTTATCGTCCGGATAGTCAAAAAACAGTGGACGCATCACCGGCGCACCGGTCTTAGAAGCTATGTCCATATGTTTCTTAATATATGGCACAAGACGATATCTGAGTCTTACAAGGTCTGACAGTATCGACAGATTATTCTCGCCGAAGCTCCATATTTCATTGTCACCGCCTGTCGGCTCCTTGATATCCCTGCTTCTGTCAGCACCGAGCCTGCTTCCATGGAGTCTCATAACAGGACAGAACACTCCGTACTGAAACCATCTTACTATAAGCTCTTTAAAATAATCGGATGTAATATCTCCTCCGTAGAAACCACCTATATCCGTATTCCACCACGGAATACCGCACATTGCCATGTTAAGTCCGGATTTCACCTGTTCCGTGAGGCTCTCAAAGGTAGATGCCACATCACCTGACCAGACTACTGCCCCGAACTTCTGTGAACCAAGATATGCACAACGCGACAATGTAACCACATCTTCCATTCCTTCGGACTTCATTCCATCATATACCATCTTCTCATAATAATACGGATACAAAAGTGCAACCTCATCGCCGGTTCCCTCATAAAACACCAGATTGTCAAAATCCTGTGGATGTATCTCCGGCTCAGCCTCATCAAACCACATACAGTCAACTCCATTGTCAAAGTAGTTCTCTTTCAGCCTTTTCCACACATATTCCCTCGTCTGCGGATTCATTGGGTCAATCTCAGCCTGTGAACCATAGAATTCAAACACACGGTTAGAACCTCTTGCGGTGCGTATTAGCATATTGTTATCGAGCATGTATGCATAATTCTCGCTGTTCTCGTTTATAGTAGGCCACATTGACACCATAAGCCTTGTCCCCATCTTATGCAGTCTGTCAGCCATAGTCTTTGGATTCTTCCAGTATTCAGGGTCGAACTTGTAGTCACCCTGCTCCGTCCAGTGGAAATAGTCAATGACAATGACTGACAATGGCATCCCCATCTGTCTGTATTTTTCTGCAACCTGAAGTACTGTCTTATCATCCTCGTAACGCAGCCTGCTCTGCCAGAAGCCCAGTGCCCACTCAGGCATATTCGGTGCGTGTCCCGTGAGATTGGCAAGCTCTGCTGTGACCTGTCTTGGATTTCCGCCTATCACAACATAATCCATGCCCTTAGCGCAATCGCTGTTCCATCTTGTTCTGTTACAGCCTAACTCTACTGTTCCGGTTGATGGCATATTCCATATAAAACCATAGCCTAGCGAGGAATACACATACGGTATGGATGCCTTAGTATTCAGGTGGCGCAAATCGACGGTACAGCCTTTCTTACTGAATACATTCATTCTCTCATGTCCAAGTCCGTAGAACTCCTCACCCTCGCGCGCCTCGAATGTAACGCGCAAATTCCATAAATTACTGTCCTTGCTCTTGTAATGACGGTATCCCATATTGAAAGTGAGTTCGGGCTGCTCGCGCAATATCTCTTCACCATTTCTAAAATAGGTTACACGCCCACATTCCTCAAGCCTTGCTCTTAGATTTCCTACCTCAATAAATGCCTCTTTAGCTGAGTCTTTATTCTCAATCCATGCATTTGCAACAGCCTTTCTTGGCATAAGCGTCCAATCCTGCTCAACAAGCTTTCCGGATGCACTTGCTTGAAACCTTATACTGTTTTCACCGCAGGCACTTAACCGCCCTGTCTCTCCTGCCCTGCAAAAATATATGCTGTCATCCTTAATTTCAAACGTCATAAACCTGCCCCTTCCTTTGCATCACATTAGCTAATTGCAAAACCCACTTTATATCCAACGAACATTATACAATTCCAGTTCAACAGTCGCCTGATTATATCACCCGCGTCAGCTTTGCACCATTAAAACGGCAGCCTTTTTTCGGCTCAAGGTCATAGTAAACCTTGTCATCAAACGGATATACCTTAAGGACAAGCTTTTTTGGGAAACCATATCTTCTCAGTGCAACCCTCCATACCTCACCGTTTGAGAACCAGTCATCAATAAGTCTGCCATCGGCATACAACTCAGCCTTATCACCGCCAAAATCCAGCTCTAAAAATATATCACTTAAGATTCCATCTGACCGCTCATTTGATTTATCATCAGGTGTGCTTTCTTTTCCGCAATCAGAAGCTGCATTTCCACAGCTTTTACATACTGCATCATATTTTAAGCTCAGCTCATATTCTCTCACGCATCCGCAGGCTTTTCGATGTTCACATTCTTTACTTGGAGCATTGCCATCAACAGGCAGCTTGAAAGTATCTCTTTCAGGCTTTACGTCCTTTTCGACAAAATCAACTGTTCCTGCCTTCTCAAATGCCAAATCCGGAAGCATGCTTATTTTTTCGTTCTTACCGACAAGTAAATGTTCCGCATCATGTGTTGTAAGAAGCCTTACAGCCCCTGAATGGTCAGCATTATCACTCCACTCAAAATATACATCTTTCTCATTTTCATCCGAATAGAAATAATACACTCCGCCAAAACAGCCAAGGTATGAAGCATTGGTATATCTGAGCCTGATATCTTCGCCGTCTATCTTAACCGGAAGATTGTACGGTATCACAAGAACCGCATCGGAAGCTACATAAATATTTTTAAATGTCACCTTCAAATACTCATCATCCGTATTTTGCTTATTTTTGTCAGCAGTTTCGCCTGCTTTATCATTAAAGCCATAAGCCTGATTCACATATTTTCTAATCGAAAATTCCAACGGCTTGTGTGATGTAATCCACTTCTGTGTCATGTGGCGTTTTCTCTGATGATTATTTATGAATAAAAATCCACAGTCAAGCTCCCCATTGTATCTTAAGCAGGCTCTTAATGTCTCCATGTCCTCCGCACTCTTTGGCTCGGAAACATTAGACGGAAGATACACCTTTGCCGGAGCGAGAATATCTTCAACCGATTTTATAAAGGTATGGTATTTTCTCAATTTATAAAAGCTCTCCGATGGAAGCCCATTTTCCCTGAGACACGTCTGGAAATCGTAGCTCTTTACAGGCAGGTCATTGTTATAGCCTGTCGCTTTCGACTCCTGAAGCGTGGAATACTTTCCGTCAGGATTTACGCCGCCGTGGTACATATAGTAGCCTATGAGATTTGCGCCTGCGCCAAGCATGCAGACCGTCTGCGCTTCAATATCCTTCGCATAAGGATATGTGCGCCTGTGTGCCGTCACCTGAAGTCCTCCTCCGAGCTCAGCCGTGAGATACGGAACCATATTCACATCAAAAGTAAACGCTGATTCACCATCCGAAAAATCCGAACCGATATTGGCATCATCGCAGAACGGCTTGAACAGAAAGTTCTCACTTGCATCAAGCTCATGCGTATGCTCCGCCCAAGGAGCATCCACATACCCGCCGAGCATAGCAAGAAAGCCTTCCGGAACATACGCTCCTCCCCAGCCTGTAGCCGAGTAGTAAGGTGTTATAAGCCCCTTCTCCTGCGCCATTTTCTTGAGCATGCACATATGTGCCATTCCTTCTGCTCTGTCGGAAGGTCCGCCACAATGCCCATACTCATTCTCAATCTGTATTCCGATGATCGGACCGCCATCCTTATACATAAAGCCTGCTGCCTGCTCACCTATCTTAGTGTAAAACTCGTCCACAAGCGCAAGATATTTGTCATTATTTTCACGAAGCCTAAGCTCTCCTCTTCGTTCCATATCGATAAGCCAGTCCGGAAAACCTCCGTTTCTGCACTCTCCGTGCGCCCAAGGCCCGATGCGCAGCCACACCTTCATTCCGGCTCTCTCACAGCAGGCAAGAAAATCACGAAGGCATCTGTTATCTTCAAAATTCCACTCACCCTTTGCTTCCTCATGATGAATCCAGAACACATATGTCGCAACAATCTCTATTCCACCATTCTTCATATTGTAAAGTGCACTCTCCCATTCTTCTTTGGGATACCTCGAAAAATGAAATTCACCCATAACAGGAAGAATAGGAGCACCATCACACATCAGATAATTCTCGTTATATGAATACATAACACTTCCTCATTTCAGCTATACTAAGTCAATGCGTAATTCTCTTTCGCTTTTTGCCTACAATAACGAATTCTGCCTTTCAGAATTCTCCGCCTGCTGCGGGTCGCATAAGCGACATAATTCCGCTTCGCAATTACTATTTATAAATATCTTTTATTTTTCTCCATGCACTCTTATTCCCTGATGTGCATTGTCCATCGCAAGCAGCTTATCAGCACATTTTCTGTACTCTTCATTCATTCTAAGCCCCTTATAACCGAGACTCATCATAAACAGACAGTGCTTTTTGTTTCTCTCACTTAAATTCTCCTCAAAAATCAGAAGATCAGGAAGTGATACGGCAAAATAATCTGTTCTCACATCATCATCAATATGTTTTTTGCCGTAATCTATGAGCTTGTTAAATCTTATATCCGCCTGTGCCCTATCACCAAGCTTATCAAATGCAAGTCCCTGATAATAAATCATCTCTGGCGGCTGGTCGTTGTAATACATCATTCCAACAGGCTCACTAAGTCCATCCCCCGCCTTCACAAAGCACTCTCTTGCATAAGCCTTCTCACCTAACCTATCACATACAGCTCCAAGAAGATAGTAAAGATTATTCTCCTGTGCGCTCTCAAGCTTTCCTTCGCCGAGATTATGAGGGTAATCAGCCGTTGCCTGAACAAGAAGCTTCTTTGCTTCGTCGTATTTTTCTTCGTCAAAAGCCTTCTTCGCAAGCATGTAAAGCGATGTAAGATACTGTGCGGCAACCTTGCCTTCGCCACCCTCCCACTGATGAAAATGTCTTTTATTTATGAGTTCTAGTGCTTCTTTATTCCTGCCTACCGTGTTAAGCACAGTCACATATTCAAGATACATATCGTCTCTGTCGCACACAAGCTCCATGTGCTTTTCCATATCGGCAATACGCTCCTCAATAGGAAAATTCATTCTTCGCCTTAACTGGTCAAGCTCCATATAGACTCTCGAATCGCTCTCATCAAGCGTAAATGCCTTGACAAGCTCTAAGTAAGCCTTCTGCGGCTCGTTATATACATTGTAGTATGCAAGCGTAAGGTTTCTGTGTACTGTAGGAAAATCAGGACACTTCTCTCTTGCAGCTTCATAGTCAGCAACAGCCTCATCATATACTCTCTTGTCATATAAAAGACAGCCAAGATAAAAGCGTGCCATTCCAAGGTCGAATTTTTCTGCGAGCGCAGACAGCACTATGTAATCCTCCATTCTATGTGGGAAACAGCCTGCTGCGACAGCATCCTCGGCAAGAAGAGCGTACTTTTCTGCCATGCTGCAAGCTGTCCCATCGGTTTCGTCCTGTGCCTGCGCAACTGTATTTTGTACTGCATCAGCCTGCATCTGTACATTTTTAGAGTCAATCAAATTACTTACTTGTACACTTTTGGCATTTTCAAGCAGCATATATCCATAAGCAATATAATAATATACGAGCGGATAAATATCCTTATCGTCAGTACCTCTGCCTTTCTGTGCTTCAATCCATGAAAGAGCAAAATCAATTCCCTGCTTGTAAAGTCCTGCTTCATACTTGTCGTTTACAAGCTCAATAAGAGTATTATGATTAATTTTCTCAGGTCTTCTGTCATACAGATGGTCTATTTCCATGCTCTCGGCTCTCAATCTATCCGCCTGCTCATTTTTTCCTAAAAGCCTTAAAATATCCTCCTTAAGCGCTCTTGCCTTCATGCAGTGGTATTGCCTGAAAATCGACTCATCAATGTGCTCAAGGGCAGTTTTATAACCGCCTCTTTTTACATCTATGCAGGCAAGCTCATAAAAGCCCGGTGCCTGAAAGCTTCCGCCCCAGATTGATTTATAAAATGCATCATATGCCGCATCCGTCTTTCCCTGATATTTTAGTGAAAGTCCAAGATTATAATATGGCTCAAGGTCATATGGATTAGGGTTTGAGCGAATCGACTTATCGACTGCTGCCTGAAAGTATTTCTGTGCTCCGGCAAAATCACATTTTCTGAGGAGGCATAGACCATATGCATTGTTAAGCCTGATATCGGATGGGTCACGCCTTAAGCCTTCAAGATAATAATCCTCCGCATGGTATGTCGCATGACGGTACTGCTCTATATGCCTTCCGTATAGGAACAAATCTTCCGTTGTCTTACAGTCACAAGGAAGCGGTGCAGCCTTAGCAGGCTCAGGAATCGGTGTCTCCTGCTTCTTCGTAAATGTGTAAGCTACAAGCTCATTTCCATCGGCTGAGCTGATGCTTACCTTAGTTCCGAAAATTTCGCCATCCTTGTCACCACATTCAATATTGCTATGCTCTTTTTCTGTAACACTCTCGTTATTATTATCATTTTCGATATTATTTTCACGATTTTCTGATTTCTTTAACAGCTCGTCAAAAGGTAAATGTGCCTCATAGGTATGTGCGGGAGATATGTCAACGCTCTCTTTAAAAATAAGCTTACCGTTCTTTTCCACCCTCACGACAGCACCTTTCTGCTCTGAGGTTGTGTATGCGAAAATATTTAACTTTCTTTCAGACTCGTCATAAGAAGCATTTACTGCCGCATCGATTGTAGCATTTTTGATATATCCGATATTCTTGTAAGGCATGAAATACTGTTTGAAATTCTTAGTCTCCTGCGGAAGCATCCATGTAAAATCAGGCTGATTGTCCGTATAGCAGCCTGTCATAAGCTCTATATATGGGCCATCCTCATCGGTAAGTGCTCTGTCCCATGCCTTTCCAAAATCACCACAGCCCCATGTCCACTGCTTCTTTCCCGGTGCAATATGATGGTCAGCTACGTGTAAAAGCCCGGCATGTTTTCCATAGTCATACTCACCTATGAAATTGTAATCCGACCTGTATGCCATATATGAAGTAGGCACAGGAATATTCTTGTACTGCGCTATATTTACATGGTCATACTTATGCTTGTAATATGTCCCTTCTGCGTAAGGAAAGCTTATGACATCTCTCTTTCCGTGGTCATACACAGCATTCACGTCCTCGGGAAATACCGATATTGTGTCATCATTTACCGCAACGGCAGGATTTGCCCACCATAGAAATGTCTGAGGGACATTCGTCCTGTTATAGAGCTTTGCAGACAGCTCAATATAAGCCTTGTCAGGATACAGAGTCACTCCAAGCACGCCCTCCGTGCGGAACATATTCTCAATCTCGCCCATCCAGACAGTCGCACTTCCGTCCTCATTCTCCTTATATGAATACTCAACAGGGTCAAAAGTGCTCGGTCTGTGATGCTGCGGCCAGTTAAACTCAATTCCTCCTGAAATCCACGGCCCTGCAAGCCCTACAAGCGCCGGCTTAATCACATGGTTATAATATATAAAATCATATCCGTTGGTCTTATCATATGCTCTCTGTATTCTTCCGCCGAGTTCAGGAAGCATCATAACCTTGATATAATCGTTCTCAAGATACAGCGCTGTGTACTCCTTGTCGGTCCTGGTATCACTTATCTTCTCAATAACTGTATGCGGATATATTCTTCCGGAGCTTCCCTGATATACTCTCTTTTCAAGAAACATCGGATTCTTGTCAGGCTTTCCCGCCTCATAAGTAGGTATAACAACCTTCTCCTCCCATACATGTACTCTGTTCATATGTGCACCTCCATATAATCATCTTTAACACAATAATACCACTTACCTGTGCGGTTGACATTGCTGTGATTTGCTGTTATATTTATAAAAATTGCTCTTTTGGAAATAAAAATCCATAATCCCTGCAATAAAATATCAGACAGTCAGCTCTGTACAATTACAATATTTTTATATACTGGTTCAGGTGTCAAAACATGCCGATTTAGTCTATGAGTGTATAACGAATTATACATGGTTAGGTTCACAAAACATGTTTTGACACCCGAAGCATATACTAAAATAATGAAAGGATTCTATGAAAGTAACCGAAGCGCTTGTAAAGCCTGCATCTGAATATTTTATCTACACACCGACACAGGAGGCTCTCTCAACTTACCTTTACCCTGTGTGCATCGGACATTTTACATACTGTGCCGGCTATGTGCTTAACAGAAACAGCTATGACAGTATTCTTATCATGCATGTCAAATCAGGCAAATGCACAGTACATGCAAAAAATACCGACACACAAGTATCTGCCGGAAACACAGTTTTGATAAATTGCTATGAAGCTCACGGTTATGAAAGTGACTGCGGCTGGGAGGCTGACTGGATTCACGTTGACGGCGCTGCCGCCCTAAAATACTACGACTATCTTAGCAAAAAATATGACTGCGAAATTCCTATTCTCAACCAGGAGCCCTCCGGACTTGCCGCACTTATCGGAGACTTTTCAAACGGAAATATTCCTGCCGAAGCAGCCATGTCAATGATGCTTACAGGAATGCTTGCGGATTTTGCCGTTGTGGACGGCAGCAGCGGCAAGCAAAACGGATGCAATGATATTGATAATCAAACAGACAGTAATGATTCCATATCCCTTGTAACAGGATATATCAATTCACATTTTACCGAGGAGCTCTCCACTTACGAGCTTGCTTCTCTTGCGGGACTTAGCCGTTATTATTTTATAAGGCTGTTCAAAAAGCGCACAGGCTGCACTCCTCACGAATATCTTATAAACACACGTCTTAACCACGCAAAATATCTGCTAAAAAATACCGGTCTTACAATAAAAGAAATCTGCTTTGCCAGCGGTTTTGCTGACGAAAGCAGATTCTGTACATGTTTCCGCGGCTGTGTAGGTGTAAGACCATCTGAATACAGGGCGGGATAACGTGGGACACAGGGGTCAGACCCTGCGTCCCAGCTTATTGGGACACGGGGTCTGACCCCTGTGTCCCAAATCTGAACCATTCCTTCATAACATCAAATATATGCACCAGTTCATTCTCTGTTATAATATATGGAACCATAGAATACATATATTTTAAAAATGGACGGCTGAATACACCCCTCTGATAAGCGAATTGCTGAAAGCCCTCAAGTTCTTTAGAATCATATACCTCCACACATGTACAGCCGCCCATAACACGCACTTCCTTTACACGCGGATCTGTGAAACCATCCATCTCACGGTGTGATATCTGTTCAATTCTATGTATCTTGCCCATATAATCTTCACGCTCAAAAATCTCAATTCCCTTTAATGCAGCTGCACATGCAAGTGCATTTCCCATAAAAGTTGGTCCATGCATAAGGGCAAGCCGATCATTATCACTATAAAAAGCATTGAATACTTTATGATTTGCAACAGTGACAGCATGACCTATATACCCTCCTGTCAATGCTTTTCCAAGAACTAATATATCCGGAAGAACAATATCTGAAACAAAACGATTTCCTGTACGCCCAAATCCTGTTGCCACTTCATCAAAAATTAAAATCACATCATACTCAGTACATAATTCCCTGGCACGTTTCAGAAAAGAAATATCATACATTCTCATGCCGCCGGCACCCTGCAAAAGCGGCTCCACAATAAAGCAGTTCAATCTGTCATGATACAATTCAAACGCCTCTTCAAGTGCTGAAATATCTGTCGGAATATGAATGACGCCTTCCTTTTTGTCAAACGCAAAATGATAATCTTCATCATCGCCAACTTCCATCGCCTTAAACGTATCTCCATGATATGCATGTTCAAGTGCAAGCACCAATGGTCTTTTTCTCCCTTGGTTAGTATTGTACTGAAGTGCCATCTTCAAAGATACCTCCACAGCAACACTTCCAGAATCTGAAAAAAAGCAGTAATCCAAGTCTCCCGGAAGAAATTCCTGAAGCTTTGCTGACAGCCTTTCAACCGGCTCATGTGTAAGTCCACCAAGCATGACATGGCAGAAATGATCTGCCTGTTCCTTAATTGCAGCTGTAAGCTCCGGATGCTTATAGCCATGAATCATACACCACCATGATGATACTGAATCAATCAGCTTTTGATCCTTTGTATACAGGTACACTCCCTCCGCATCAAGTATCTTATAAGGTTCTTTCATTGTTTTCATCTGTTCATAAGGATACCATATCATTTTATCTTCACCTCTTCATAAATTTCTGTCAGTGCATCCACATCCATATCAAGTTCCACATCCTTGTCCTGCACTTTTGCAAGCGTAGGAAGTCCTGTCAAATGTTCACACATAAAAATATTATCTTCTTCCATTATATTTCCAGGATGATAATGATTAAATATAATTCCCTTGATACGAAGAGAATGTGCCCTCATATACTCATAAGTCAATACAACACTGTTGATTGTGCCCAGTCCTGCATCAGCAACAAGAATGCATGACAGCTGGAGTTCATTTATTATATCCTCAAGCTGTATTCTCCGTTCATCAAAACATAGCGGACAAAGTATTCCACCGCTCCCCTCCATCGTTATATAAGCATACTTACTTGAGACATCCAAAAATCCTTTGCGAACAGTATCCATATCTACAGGATTACCTTCAACTCTAGAAGCCAGATGCGGCGACCAGGCATTTTCGTACACATATGGGCACATTTCATCAAGTGGCTGTTTAATTTTTGACATCCTCTGAACTGATAGTGCATCACCAGGGATAAGACTGCCATCCTGACATCTATCATTTCCACTCATTGCAGCCTTATAGTAAGCAGGATTCTTTCCTTCCTGTGCAAGCTTCTTCACAATCAATGCTGATATATAGGTTTTCCCTATATCCGTTCCCGTACCTGTAATAAAAATCGCTTTACTCATGTTATCACTCTTTCTTCCAATATTCCGGTGTTACATCTCTTCCCATATCTTCAAGCATCTGTCTATCACTTCGAATAGTCGCACAAGCTGCTGTTGTCAGCATGTTTCCGGTTATTGTCGCTGAAGCTCCAGACTTAAATGCCTTCTCACCATCATTCGTAAGAAGAGCACGTCCCGCCGCAAGACGAATATCAGCTTGTGGATTAATATAACGGAAAAATGCTATAGTGCGCAGAATATCAGGCTCGGTAAGCTGTGGCAGCTTTTCCAATGGAGTTCCCGGAATCGGCATCAGGGCATTAATCGGAATAGAGTCAACTCCAACTTCCGCAAGACTGACTGCCATATCAAGCCGATCCTCCCAAGTCTCACCCATGCCAATAATCCCGCCTGAACATGCATACATGCCTTCTGCCTTAACTTTTTTCAAAGTGTCTATTTTCATATCATAGGTATGTGTAGTACATATATTAGGAAAATTCCTACGAGAAGTTTCAATATTATGATGATAGCTTGTCACACCTGCTTCATGAAGCCTATGAAGCTGCTCTGCCGAAAGAAATCCCATTGAAGCACAGAGGTCGATTCTGCATTCTCTATGCATAGTTTCATATGCATGTATTGCCTTATCAAATTCCTTTCCGGTCAAAGCTTTTCCTGCCGTGACAATAGAAAAGCGGTCAACACCCTCCGAT
>OGOW01001808.1_pt1 | contig 18478 bp, 14 predicted proteins | sample 1552781 | NCBI WGS metagenome assembly OGOW01 (sample SAMEA2580145, study PRJEB22360) | human gut metagenome | biome: human gut; feature: human-associated habitat; material: faeces | place: Denmark | collected 2008/2010
TTCCGTGGGTTTGTCCGGTTCCTCCGGCTTGTCGGGTTCTTCCGGCACGTCCGGCGGGGTGGTGGGCGTCAGCGTGCCCACCTTGGGCAGGGCGTCCACATCGTAGAGGTACGTGTCCTCCTCCACCAGCGGCACCGACACCAGGAACGGGTTGATCTTCTCATACCCGGTGGAAGCGGTGCTCTGGACGACGAGATACAGGCCCAGCGGCAGCCGTGAGAAGACGGCCTTGCCATCGGTGTCCACGGTGAGCGTCTCCCCTTTGCTGTCGGCCGGGCGCTTGTCGTCCAGGGTCCGGGCCAGGTCGCTCTCCGAGAGATCGCCGAGGGAAACGCCGCAATTTTCAAAACCATTTGTATAATCGTAGCTTAAATTTCCATTTTTGCGGCTGATGGAGGCCACCTGATACAGGGTCAGCTTGCCGCCCGAGACAGCGCTCCCGCTCTCGGAATCCCGGAGGGTCACGGTGATGCTGCCTTTCCGGGTGAGCTCAATGCTGGCGGCCGTGGCGGCGGCAAACGCCGGGGCCGCGCACGCTGCCGCCAGGGCCACGGCCAGCAACAGCGCCGCCAGCTGTTTACGAATTTGTTTCATGGGGGTCACCTCTCGTCGTTTTCTCATGTTTGCCTGATTTCGGACGCTTCCGTGTGGTCACCAGCAGCCAGATCAGCAGCACTGCCAGCATGGGCAGGGCAATGACAGGCGCCGTGATGATGGGGTCGATCCGTGTCGCGTCCGCCGTGACACGGACATGTTTCTGGCTCTCCCGCGTGTTGACACGGTGGCCGCGCACCAGCAGGCGGTGGGTATTGATGCCGTAGGGCGTGCAGGTCATCAGGGTAACGTAGTCCTGCCCCTCTACGGGCTGTAATAAATCCGTCTCGGTGGGGAGGACAATGGAGATCCGGTCCACCTCATAGGTCAGCACCCGGTCCAGCACCGTGATGGTGAACGTGTCGCCCGCTTCCAGCTCGTCCAGATTGGTGAACAGCTTGGCGCTGGGCAGGCCGCGGTGGGCCGAGATGACCGCATGGGTGCCCGCCCCGCCCACGGGGAGGCTGCTGCCCTCCAGATGGCCTGCCGCCACCTGCAAAACACCATCGCTGGTGCCGTGGTAGATGGGCAGCTCCACGCCGATCCTGGGGATGGTGATATACCCCATAATGCCCGTGCCGGAGACGTCCAGCGTCTCGTCATAGCCGGAGACCTGCTCCGGCGTGAAGAACGAATTGGGCGTGGCCGCCAGCCGTTGGTTGTAGGCGTCCGCCGCCTCAAAATAGGCGGTATAGTCTGCATCCGACATCTCGTTGACCGTCTCGTCATAGCTGGCCAGCGCGCGGGACTGGTGGCGCTGGTTGACATAATCGCTGACGGTGGGATATAACATCACGGATAGACCCACGAGAAAGATCAGGATTAAAATTATGGTACTGCGGTTCTTTTTCATGGGCTACTCCCTAATGTTATCAGGATATTTTTTGCTTTGGGGTTTGGTTTAGCGCTTGTTCTCCATCCGCTTCTTGGTCACCAGCAGGACCACCGCCACAGCCATCAGGCCGCCGCCAACGACGTAGAAGACCGTGGTGCCCATGCCGCCGGTGGAGGGCAGGGTGGTGCCGGCGTTGTTGATGATGTGAATACCCGTGGAGTTTTCCTCAACCCACTTGTTGTTTGTTGCGCTCAGGTTAGACGAAATATTTGCACTTCCAATGGTGAATTCAAATGCATTTTCCAGCTCATTGTAGCCCTTGGGGGCTTCAATTTCTTTCAGGTAGTAAGTCGTTGTCCCTTTCAGGCCTTTGATCGTCAGTGCACTGGTTGCCTTGGTCTCAATATACTGGACTCCTGCTTCTCCCGTTGTTGCAACACGATAGCCATTGGTTCCATCTGCTACCAGTTTAATTTCACTTGCGTTTGCGCAATTTTGGTCAGCATAGAGTTTGAACTTTGCGCCAGCCAGCAATGTTCCATCGCTGTCGGTTTTTACAAGATCAAAGCTATAGCTATAGGTTGTGGTTTCGCTTGTAACACTGCCGCTATTGCCGTATTTCAGCCAGGTATCATTCTTATTACCCGTTGTGCCAATTACAGCACTTTCATTCAGTGTTGCAGAATATGTTACTTCGATTTGTGTACCTGTTGCAAGTCCTGCAATATAACTGTCCTTAAATTCGATTTCAAATGTACAGGGATCACTCGATTCCGTGCCAGACTTTTTCAGAGTGTAATTATCTTCTGTAACATCAGCACCGCCAACTTTTACTTTCACAGATGTTTCATTAAACGTAAGGCCTGCATCCATTTTATCGTGGAGAACAACTTTTTCCACACTGCCATTGATCGTGATCGTAGTCTTATACTCTACCGTATCACCGATCTTTGCAGAGTTGCTGCTATCGTAACTGTCTCCGTTCTTGACTTTTTTCTCCACGGACGGGACTTTATTTTTTTCACTAATCGTAGCAGTATTTCCGGTCACATTATCAAGGCTGCACAGTGCACCCAAACTGGTATCCACCAGATAATAACCATTTGTAACACCCGTAAATGTTACGCCACCTTCGTTTGCCGTCTTGCTTTCCGTTGCTTTGATATTATGAGTAGAATCTTTTGCCCACTTAATCGCAGCAGCTGCAAATTCCGGAGCAGTCGAAGAATCCAGCATAGTGCCGCTGATCTGCTTTTTACTATCCAGCGTAACATAAGCAGCACCCGGTTTTCCCTTTTCAAAGAACGATGCCCAATCATCTGTTACTTTATAGGCAATCTTATGAGGTTTCGTCGTCGTATCGTAACCCGTTACATCAAAAATCTTATAGATGCTGTAGCTTTCTCCATTGACTGCACCTTGAACGGTGATACTTCCCGTCTCTTCCTCCGCAAACGCCGGGACGGCCATGGCCAGCACCAACGCAAACGCTGCAAGCAGCGCCAACACGCGTTTTACTCTTTTCATATTTCTTTACTACCTTTCTTACGTTCCCTCTCTGAGACGCCAGAGAGGGGATTTATTTTCCTACGTTCGGTTTGTTGCCGGGGTCAGAGCTGCAGGAGTCACTCTTCCCCCCTTTTCCGCTTGCGCCTGGAGTTATATCCACACAGCACCGCGGCCAGCGCAATGGCCGCGCCGCCTGCCGTGTAAGGAACCGTGCCGCCCGGGGAGCCGGTGGAGGGGAGCTCGTAGGTGGGCTCTTCCTGCTCCGGGGTTTTGGTGTTGACCATCGTGATCAGGCCGCTGGTCACACCGTTGGTGGTGCTGTAGCTGACCTGATAATCCGCGCTGGTGTTGATTTCTTCCACTTTGTAGCTGTAGTAGACCGTACTCCCTGCCTCATCTTTGTCAGAACGCGGCAGATTAGGAATCGTCATACGCCACTTGTCACTGGAAGAGAGCGTATAGGGTATACGTTTTACCTCTGTATTAGTTGGCTGCGTCGGCGATTGATAAGTTGCCTCAATGTTGTGGCTATCGCCATTATGCACAAGCTTACCATAAATCTGGTTTTCGCCCGCTTTCAGTTTACATTCATAAACCAAGGTAATGCCCGATTCATTTTCAGGTTCTTCTGTTTTAACAGGGCTGATCGTCTGGTTGTTCCAGTATATGACCGGGACGATACCTCCATTATACTGAATCTCACCTCTCTGTGGATAAGTAACCTTAAGCGTCATGACCGTATCTTCTGTATACAGCGTATCTCCCGCAAAAGTCATCCTTACCTTGTTGTTCGCCGTGTTGACAATTTGGCCTATTACAGTAGCAGACTTTCCGCTGACAGGCTTCTCCTTACTGGAATACATTACCAACTCAAAATCAATTGAATCCGGCGGAGAAGCAAGCGGCGTACCATCGGAATTATTCCACTTCTTTTCCACGGTTACAGAGGTCAGGTTTGGCTCGTTTTCCACATAGACCAGCTTGGACTCGCTGTTCAAATCCACTGCAGACGCCGGGATATTCTCTGGCAGAATATGCGTTGTATCCGAATCATCTTCAAAGTAGAAGTAAACGGCTTCCTCTTCCGGATTTTCCGGCAACGCATAACCGTTCGGCGGAGTAATTTCTACCAGACGGTATAGCGTATTCGTAAGGTAACCCGCTCCGGACTTTTCTATAGTAAACTGGCCTTTCTCGTTTGTCGTATAGGTTTTACCCTCTACGTCCACGAACTGCGTACCATCGTATTGTTGCAGCTTAAACTCTGCACCCGGCAATACATTGTAGTATTTGCCGCTTTCCACTTTTTTGATGGTCAGGGCATGGTCTCTGTACACACCACCACCGGCACCGGCGTTACTATACTCATGCTTGTCTCGATACTCCGCACTCTTATAAGAAGTACCTTCCAAGCTTGCCGTATTGGTTACAACACCGTTCAAATATCCATAGCTCCACCAGTTTGGATATACCGTGTCAATATTGCTTTCGAGCTCATAGGTATAGCTGAGGAGCATGGCATAGCCGTCTGGCAGATCACTCAGCGTGATCTTATACAGCATTCTGCTGCTATTTTGCGGGTCTGTGTAGGTTTTGATCTCCAGCCCATAGCCCTGGACAGCACTTCCCGCTACCAGATTTCCATTTGCATCTTTGCTCGCATAGCACAGCTTGATGTTCTTTTCATCCAGTGACGCATTTACAGTTACTTTTTCACCCGTTGTCGTTTTTCCATCTCTCAACCAGATATAATCCGGGTGCACTTGCACGGAGAGTATATCCGTTACGGTAAGCGTAGAGCTGTTCTCTCCCTGCAGGAGGTTCACTCCATCCGGGTTGATTGCCACGGTATAATTCATTTTTCGGCCGCCGTACTGGTCACCCGCCGATTGTGCGCTCTTGCTCAGGGGCTCCACTTCTGTCTTGTTTTCTTTTTGAGACCAGTTCTGCGTCTGAGAAACTTCCCCAATCGGGGCATCATTCTGGGCATCAAACCAGCCGGAAGCTTTGTTTTCAAACTCGTACGCCTCGCCTGGAACAATTGTGCCGCCCTCTTTGTCGGAGACGACTTCGCACCGGACGGTAAACTCATAGGTAAAGCCTTGCTTCAGCTTTCCATCAGGGTTTTCCAGCACCATGGTCAAGACATTCGTTTCCGGATCATAAGTACCTGTTAGTTTATCTCTATTATGATTTTTCGTGACCGTCGTTTTATCTGCACTAAATTCCAGCGGGCCAATACTTCCGTTATAGGGCAAGCTGACCTGGATGGATTTGAGCTTAACACCTACGGGCAGCACATCCTTGACCGTGAGTTTTTCATGGAGGCCGACCGAGTTGGTCTTGACTTTGATCTTCCAGGTGATCGAATTATCCTCGCTGACAACCGTTGTCGTCCCCGTTTTGCCCTCACCGTCCGTTTTGGTGATGGTCGATTTGCTATAATTGTAGCTGTACGGGATATTTTCAAAGATATTTCGGTAATCAGCTTTATCTTTCACATCCGAAATATCAGCCGTTGTACTGTAGTTGATCTTCAGCACCTTTTTGCCATCCGGCGGCGTGACATCCTTGGCCGCGATGATCCGGAATCCGTAAATTTTGGCATCGTCCGCAAGCTCAGATAGTTTTTCACCAGACTTTTTACCGCTTAAGTCACTACTGACCGAACTGGCATTGGTATAGAACTCCACCCGGAAAGCATCCTTATCCACATTCGTATCTGAGGCACTCTCGCTCAGGTTTCCACTTGTGTATGCTGTATCGGACCATCGCAGGCTTTCTACCAATTTCTCTGCCTGCGCTTTGGTCAGCCAATGAGTATTCCGTATCTTAGCGTTATCGCAGAAAGCAGTTCCTCGGGCAATGGATGCCGTATTGGTAAAGTCGATTGACATTTTCCACGGAATGGTCAGGCTATTGTTTTCTTCCGTAACACTCGACTCATCCGCAAACTTTCCAACGTTGTACTTAGGGACTGTTACGTCCTTGTTCGCATCAACGCTTCCTTTATCGGGCAACTCTGCATGAGCCGTATTGTTTACTTTGTAATCCGAACCAGCCTGATCATGCTTCGTGGTATAGGTGATCTTATATTTTTCGGTGTTTGTTTTTCCGTCTTCTGCAGTAAACTTGATACCGGTGATTTGGCCATCTGCATCTTTGATATATTCCCAACCTGTTTCGGGCTCAATCTTAATGTCCTCAGCCGTAGCAAACACGTCAGAAATCTTTCTACCGTTTACCGTCATGCTGTCGCTCAGGACTGCACCAGCGATGTCACGGTTATTTTCATTGAACGTGATGGTCCACTTGATCTTACCATCTTCGTAGCTTGCCGTCTTCTTGAGGGTATACTGATTGTTGATTTCTACAGTTTTATCTGCATCTTTCTTGATTTCAACGCCGTTATCATTCTTAGAAGACGTCGATACTTTATTTTTCAGAGTATAATCCTTATCGCCCAGCTTCTTTACATCATAGGTATAAGTAACTTGATACTCTGTATAGGTACGCCCCAGACCATTCTCAGAAACTTCTGTTTCCATCTTCGGGAGTGTACCGCTGATCTTGCCATCTGCAGTGCCCTCCAGCGTATCGCCGGTTGTAGCCGCCCAGTCTGATGGAGCACTATTGCCCCACTCGTCTTTTTTACTGGCGCGGGTCTCTGTAACCGTACGCTTTTTCACTACAATGGTCGGTTCTCCAAGGGTCAAGCCGTCCAGATTTGTGATGGCATCCGCATAGCTGACTTCGCCCGGCGTGCCTTTCTTCGAGACGACATTCACCGTATAGGTCAGCTTGCCATCTTCTGTATAAGAGCCTTTTTTGGTTACACCAATATCGTAGATATTCGTTTCATTATCCGGATGCTTAATTTCCTTTGACTGAATTTCGAGCTTCGTTTCCTCATTAAACGGAATTTCTACCGTACCCGTTTTGGTTTCATATCCAACGCCGAATTCGCTCCAGAAATTGATATAGCCGCTGACAGTCGTCGTATGATCGAGATAATCTCTGTTAAATTTCAGGAGGATCGCATAAGTTCCATCTTCCTTTTTAACAAATTTAAAATATCCCTCTTTTACACTGCCCTCTCCCGCGATTTCAAGCTCTTGTCCCAAAAGCTTATCCGCCACACTGGAGTCAAGAGCCACACCATCCGGCAGCTCAAACAGATATTGATACTCATCTGCAACAAGTCCCTCTTTGGGGATTTTAAAATCCATTTTGAGGTTGCTCTTATAGCCCTCTTTTCCGTCTGATTTATAAGATGTTTCCGTTGCGGTTACGTTTGTAATGCAATTCGTCAGATTTTTTGCCCCCGCTACCAGCGCAGCATCGTCCTCCTCCATCAAATCGCTGATACCATACCCCTCCGCTGCATTGACGGACACAAAGCTGGTGACCTCGCTCAGGGCAACTTCCACCTCGGCCACCTGGTCGATGGTGGTCTCGCCGTCGGACTCGCAGCCGGTGGCGACATCACCGGAAATGACGGTGAGGGCCGTGGTCAGATCGGTCTCCTCGTCCACCGCCGCGTCGGACACCACGCCAATGGTCTCGCGGCCCTCGGCATTTTTGTACATGACGATATCACCCGGCAGGATGGAGGCAAACTCCTGCGGGTCATCGGTATAATATTCAGAGTTCATGCGGGCAAGCTCGCCACGCAGGGCGCTGATGCTGGCGTACTGGGGGATGATATCCTGCGGCACGCCCGCGTGGTACAGGCAGTAGGCCACAAAGGTGCTGTCCCAGTCGGCATACACCATGGGCTTGTCCTTATAATACTGGTCGGCATACATGGTGTAGCCGTTGCCGTCCTCGTCCACGTCGGCCTTGCTCTCGGTATAGCCGAGCTGGCTCCGGGCCACGAGCACCATGTCCTGGGCCCAATCCATGCTGGTGCGGTCTGGGGTCTTGGCGTCGTACTCCGCGTCGATCTCGGCGTTGGGGTTGACGAGGCAGGCGGCAGTATGCTCGTGCTCTTCCTTGCCGCAGATCAGCACCTTGCCATAGCACTCGGCGGTGTGGTGGTGGACGGTATAGCCCGTGTCGATCTCGTCGTCCGTTTCGGGCTTGGTGGCTTCTTGTTCGGGTTCCGGGTCGGCTGCTGTCTCCGGTTCCTCGGCAGAATCGCTCTCCTCCGCGCTGTTTTCGTCCATGTCGTACAGAGCGGCGCCGTCATCCGTTTTCTCCGGCTCGCCCTCTTCCTGGCCGCAGACCAGAACCTCTTCGAGGGTATAGCAGTCGTCGGTGTGCTCATGCTCGGTGCAGAGCAGTTCGCCGGTCTCCTGGTCGTAGCAATAATCCTGATGGACGTGGTCGCTCTCGATGCCGCAGGTCAGCACCTCTTCTTCCTCGTAGCAATCCGCGGTGTGGTGGTGCAGCACCACTTCCGGCTCCGGCTCTTCCTGCGTGGCGGGCTCACTTTCCGGCTCGCTCCCGGCTTCGTCCCGGTCCGCAGCGCTGGAGTCACCGTCCCCTGCGTCATCAGCCAAATCCATCGTTTCTTCGATGATTTCGCCCTCTTCATAGCCGCAGATAGGCTCGGTGCCCTCGATGTAGCAGTCGTCGGTATGCTTGTGTTCTTCTTTCCCGCAGTAATAGCGCGTGTCATCGGCGGCAAGCGCGATGCCATCCTGATGCAGCCGCCAGCTGACGCTCATGGCGGTCAGCATCGCCAGCACCAGAACCATTGCCACCGAACGCCGGGCCAAATGACGCTGCCGCTGGACGTTCTGAATGGCTTCCTGGAAGCGATTCTTCATTCCCATAATGGATTCCTTTCCTCAGTGGATCAACGAAAAACCGGACAAGGGCCAGACGCGTAAAAAGACCTTGCCCACGATTTGACTTTTTTCGACACAGCCGATCACGGTACTCCGGCTGTCGATGGAGGTGACGCGGTGGTCGCCCATCACAAAATAGCGGCTCTCCGGCACCTGATAGGGGAACTCGATGTCGCACTCGCCCAGCGCCAGCTCATCCACATAGGGCTCGTCGAGCACCTCTCCATTGACGCTCACGACACCTTTGGTGTCGATGGAGATGACATCGCCCGGCCCGCCGATGATGCGCTTGAGCAGCAGCTTGTTCTGCCAGTAAAAGCCACACAAGTCGCCCGTCTTCCAATCGTCCGTTTTTACCAGCAGGATCACGTCCCGGTCCTGCAGGGTGGGGTTCATGCTGTCGCCCGACACCTGCAGCACAGGCAGCAGCAGCGTGGCCAGCAGCACCGCAATGGCCGCCACCACGATCAGGGTGCTCACCGTACCGCGCAGCACCCGCCAGAAACGCCGCCGTTCGGTCAGGCGCTCCCGTTCCGCATCCACCCGCTGCAAAGCCTCGGTTTCCTGCGGCGTTTCATCCTGCCGGAGCGTGTCGATGACGTCGATCAGCTCCGTGCGGCTCATCCGCCGCAATTTCCGCTCTGACATAATTCCTCCGCAAAGTCTTCTGCAAGGCTTTGTCTTTCATTCCATTCCCAATTTATCTCAATCGCCGCCCTCTGCAAAGCGCGGCACAATCCACGAAAACATTTTCGTTCTTTTTCCACGAAAAAAACGTTATAAAGATAAGTGGTATTAGCAATAGTATAGCACCAATATTTCCTGTTTTCAATCAATTTTCCTAAGATTCTTTGCCACGATTCCTGCTTTTCATGATTTATTCCTTTTGCAAAACATCTTTTTGTATTTTTACAACAAAAGAGCACCCCAGGGCAGGAAACCCGGAGTGCTCTTTGATTACACAGTGTTGAACCGCGCGTTTTATTTACTTCTTGGTGCTTCCCATATCGGGGACGAAGCTATTGATCTTCTTGACGGTGTCCACGATGGTGACCACGTTATTGATGATGGAGCTGCCGGCGGAGAAGACACGGGCAATGTAATTGAACAGGGTGCCGATATCCTTGAACATCTGCCAGCCGGTGGTTTCACCACCAACCAGATAGGTCATCTCCTCTGCATCAATGGCTGCGTAATTGGCGGGCATTTTGAGCTCATAGTTCGTCATAATAATTTTCCTTTCATCAGTAAACTCAATAGAAAAGCAAATTCATCAGGAACCCTGTGCGGCGACCACGGTAACCACGACAGCGACCACCGTTGTGACCACCAACACCGTGCCGAGGTTGTCTTTCAGCTTCCAGCTCTTCTCTGTGTCAGCGGCTGCCGGTGCTGTCGTCGTTGTCTTGGCTGCAGTGGCTGTGGCTGTGTTCTTTTTGGCCGTCGGCGTCCAGTGCGCGTAGATGGTGGTATCGTCCTTGAAGTTGTACCGCGTGGTGATCTTGGTGCCGCCCACCACATCGTCGTACCAGCCATCAAACTTATAGCCCTCCATGGTGGGGGTGGGCGTACTGGTCAGCCGGTAATTGGAGCCGTACTTGTAAGCATACAGCTGCATGACATCACATGTACCGCCCTGTGCTTCCAAGTAGACGTTGTAATAGCTTGCGTCCGCCGCAAACGCCATGGGCACCAGGTTGCAGCACAGTGCCAGCGTCAGTACGCAGAGCACGAGCTTTTTCCAAAGCTGCTTCATAGACCGCGTCCTCTCTTTCCAAGCGTATTTCTCCGGGCGCTTTCCGGTATTCCGGGAGCGGCACGTTCCACCCAGCCGCCGGGCGGTTTTCCAGCGCTCTCCCATGGAACAATTATGAATCGGAACTGGTGCCTTGTCAAGCCCGGATCGCAAAATCGAGGTGGGAATTTTTATGGCATTTTCCGTCATTTTCCGCGTTCCCGGACAGATGTCGCGTTTCCGCGGCCATTTCCCGCCGGTTTCCCGTTTTTGCGCCCCTCTCTGCCGTGCAGGAAACAGCAGGGAGGAAAAGCTCACAGCCGGTTCTTTTTCATCAGAAATATTTTACCAGAAATGCCCGTGTCCGCGCAAGTGTCCAAATGGACACAAATCACAGATTTGCGCCTGTTTTATTGGGTTCTGCACAAAGCCGCCCACAAAAGTTCGTGAAGAACGCACAAAAAACACGGCATAAAAATCCACCGCAGCCGGGCAGGCCCTCGGCGTACTTGTTGGTCAGGATGCTGCCCATTGCGGCCATGACGGCGGGAGAGACGATGTTCTCACTGGCGATCAGTTCAATGTTCTGGCGCTGACGGTTCAGCTCGCGATCCATGGCTGCGGCCAACTCCGGATCAACGGTATTGACCAGACCGATGGTGTCCATCATTTCATTGTACATAATATTCTACCCCTCTCAATTTCCGGAGAAAGCCCCGGATCTCTTCAAGCCACCCTGCTCCGCGCACGAACCGAATTGCTTTCTTTTATCATAGCAGAAAGCTGCAGAATCTTCAACTTCCATTTTGCCAAAAGGCTTGCTTTTTTCGTCTGAAGTGTTTATTATACTTGTATAAAAATGCAGTGTCGTTTTTGTATATTTTTCAAGTCAGTCAACCTTCAGATGAAGCGAGGTGTTCTCTGGTGACGGTCAGCGAAGCAAAGCAGACCCAGCGCAAAGCGGGCCGTGCCGCACGCAAGGCTCTCGGCCCGGAAGAACGCAAGGCTGCAAATGCCGCTTTGTGCGCATCCCTCTGGCAGCTGGCTGCCGTGCAGAATGCGCAGACCATCCTGCTGTACGCAGCGTTTGGCTTTGAAGCCGACCTTGCTGCCTTTGCCGCGGAAGCAGCAGCTCAGGGCAAAACACTGGCCTATCCGGTGTGCGGCGAGGCGTATTCCCTTACAGCCGCTGTGCCCGGCCCGGACGGCTGGGAGATGGGACAGTACGGCATCCGCACCCCCATCCTGAGCCGGTCGGAGATTCTGCTGCCGGAAGCGCTGGATCTGGTCCTTGTACCCTGCACGGCTTTTGATGCAGACTGCTTCCGGGTCGGCATGGGCAAGGGTTATTACGACCGGTATCTTCCCCGCTGCAAAAACGCGGTGAAGATCGGCATTGCATTTGAGGCACAGCGGGTGGAACATGCTGCCGTAGACGAGCACGACCAGCGGCTGGATGCCTATGTAACAGAGAGGGGTATTTACAAATGGAAATGACTAAGCTGAGCTGTGAGAAATTTCTCGCAGAGCTGGCCAGCAAAGCCCCCACGCCGGGCGGCGGCGGCACCGCCGCGCTGGCAGGCGCTGCCGGTGTGGCGCTGGGCAATATGGTGGGCAACCTGACCACCGGCAAAAAGAAATATGCCGCCGTGGAAGCAGACATTCAGGCCCTGAACACAAAAGCCGATGCCCTGCGCAAAGAGCTGGAAGCGCTGGTGCAGGCCGATGCCGATGCCTTTGCGCCGCTGGCTGCGGCCTACGGCCTGCCCAAGGACACACCAGAGCAGGCTGCACACAAAGCCGCCGTGCTGGAAAAGGCGCTGGATGCCGCCTGTGCCGTGCCACTTGAGGTCATGGAAAAGTGCGCCGAGGGCATTGCTCTGGTGGAAGAATACGCCGCCAAGGGCAGCGTGATGGCCGTCTCGGACGCAGGCTGTGCAGCCGCTCTGTGCAAGGCAGCCTTGCAGGCCGCAAGCCTGAATGTGTTCATCAACACAAAGCTGATGGCAGACCGTGAGCGCGCTGCTGCGTTGGACGCAAAAACAGACAAACTGCTGGATGAATTTGTGTTGCGGGCAGACGCTGTTTTTGCATCCGTGACGAACAAATTGCGGAATAAGTGAGGAAAAGTATTATGGCAACGATTTTGAAGGGCGCACCCGTTGTAGCCGCTATGAACGAACGCAATGCGGCGCTGTGTGAGCAGCTCAAGGCAAAAGGCATCACTCCCACGCTGGCCGTGGTGCGTGTGGGTGAGCGGGAGGACGACCTCTCCTACGAGCGCGGCGTGATCGCCCGCTGCGGCAAGGTGGGTGTGGAGGTAAAGCAGTTTCTTCTGCCCGCCGATGCTTCGCAGGACGATCTGCTGAAGGTGATCGCCGAGGTGAACGCAGAGGATACCATCCACGGATGCCTGCTGTTCCGTCCGCTGCCCAAGCAGTTCAATGACCGCACTGTGCGTGCGGCGCTGGCTCCGGAAAAGGACATTGACGGCATCACGGACGATTCTCTGGCCGGTGTGTTCACGAATACCGATCTCGGCTATGCTCCCTGCACCGCGCAGGCCTGCCTTGAAATCCTGAAGTATTACAACATTCCGCTTTCCGGCAGGCGCGCTGTCGTAGTGGGCCGCAGCCTTGTGGTAGGCAAGCCCGCAGCCATGATGCTGGACCGCGAGAACGCCACCGTGACCATCTGCAATTCCCGCACGCAGAACCTGCCCGCCATCTGCAAGGAAGCAGATGTGGTAGTAGTGGCCATGGGCAAGATGGGTGCCGTGGGCACCGACTGCCTGCGTGAGGGCCAGACCGTGGTAGACGTGGGCATCCATGTGAACGAAAAGGGCAAGCTGTGTGGTGACGTAAAGTTCAGCGAAGCAGAGCCGGTAGTGGATGCCATCACGCCGGTACCCGGCGGTGTGGGCACTGTGACCACCTCGGTGCTGGTGGGCCATGTCGTGCAGGCTGCAGCAAAAAAGGCCGGGCTGTAACGAATGATAGAACTATAAAATAAAAGACGCTTGATACACTGCTGTATGCTTCCCTGCCGGGAAAACATATTCAGACAAGACCAAGCGTCTTTTTTGATTGCTATATTTTAGCCGCGGACAATGAGCAGCAGCAAAGCCGAAGCCACACACTGCATGATCAGCCAGCGGGCCACCACCTGCTCGTCGCTCCAGCCCTTATTCTTGCGGGCATGGTCGTGCAAAGGGGTGCGGGTGTTCTTGAGGATGGAAATGTGCAAAAAGCGCTTCAGGCTGATCTTCAGGATGCCCAGACTGCCATCCACGATGAACACGATGGCTGCCAGCAGGAAGGCAAACGGATGGCCGCACTTAAGGGACAGCATTGCGATAAAGAAGCCCATTGCGCGGCTGCCGGCATCGCCCATCAGCAGGCTGGACGGCTTTGCGTTGGACCACAGGTAAGCCAGCAGCGCACCCATGAACACAACGCCTGCGGTGCCGTACTCGGCCAGCTCTGTTTTATAGGCCAGCAGGTAGGTGCCGATGGTCACCACTGCAACACTTGCCGAAAGGCCGTCCACGCCGTCGGTGCAGTTGACCACATTGATGCTGGTCCAGATCAGAATAACGATCAGCAGCAGGTACACAGCATACGGCAGAGTGAAACTCCACTGCAGGAAATTCACACCGCAGCCGTTGAAGTTGAGGTAGGTCACACCTGCAACAATGGCAATGGCAAAATCAATGATACCCTTTTTATACTCGTTCCATGCAGTTTCAGCAGCATCGTCAAAGTAGCCGGACAGCATGGATGCAATGAGCAGGATGGTGTAGATGACGTATTCCACCTTGAACGGCAGGAATGCCAGCGATACCAGTGCGATGCACAGCACGAAGATCAGGCCGGAACCACGGGCCTTACCCTTGGAAAGCGCACCGTTCACCGCAAACTCGCGGCCATGGTCGTGCGGAAGCTTATCGTGAAAAACGGAGTCCATCAAAGCCGTGAGGGCAAACGCCAGCAGGAATGCAAGAGCATCGACACCGCGCTGTCCTACGACCGAAAGCAGTGATTCGATCATATTCAAAGTTCCTCTTTCTTTTATGTTTGTGAGAGAAGTGTATCACGCTATCCATAAAAAATCAATCATTCCCGGAGAAAAATCCACGTTTGATTGACTTTCTGCAGCACCGCACTTATAATAGTATATCAGTCTGTCGAAAAAGTTATTGTTTCTATAAAAGGAGAACTCATGTCCATCTCTCTTGAGCAGCTTTCGGCGCAGATGCGCCGGGGCGAACAGGTGCCGCTGCGGCACACCATGCAGGTGGTGCTCACACTGAGCATCCCATCCATCCTGCAGCAGATCGTGGTAACTGCGGTGGAGTACATCGACGCAGCCATGGTGGGGCATATCGGTGCATCTGCTACGGCATCCATTGGCATCGTCAGTTCCAGCACGTGGCTCATGCATGGAATGCTGGCCGGTCTATATATGTCCTTTGCCATTCAGGTGGCACAGTATCTGGGTGCAGACCGGCAGGACGATGCACGCGGTGTATTGCGCCAATCTATGATCTTCAACCTTGTGGTGGGCCTTGCAGCTGCGGCCTTCGGCATTGGCATCAGCCGCTTTCTGCCCGGATGGCTGGGTGCTGATTCTTCCCTGCAGGCGGATGCTTCGGCCTACTTTGCCATCTGGTCGGCTTCCCTGCCCTTTTTGATGATCATGGGAACCTATTCCTCCATGCTGCGTTCCTCCGGCGATGCCCTGACACCGGGCCTTATCAGCGTGCTGACCTGCGTGCTGGATGTGATCTTTAACTTCTGCCTCATCAATCCCACCCGTGAGATGGTGGTGTTTGGCCGCACAATGACCGTCTGGGGCCTTGGCTGGGGGGTACCGGGCGCAGCACTGGGCACCGCCCTTGCTACCGCTATCAGCGGTGTGCTGACCCTTGCCATCCTGCTGCTGCGGGACGGCCCGCTGTGCATCCGCAAGCCCGGCTCCTGGCACATTACCAAAGCCTGCCTGCAGAACCTGTGGAAGGTAGGCGCACCGCTGGCCGCAGAGCGTGCAGTTCTTTCCTCGGCGCAGGTGCTGCTCATCCGCATCGTATCCGGCCTTGGCACCACCGCCATTGCTGCCAACAGTCTGGGTGTGAGCGCCGAAAGCCTGTGCTACATGGCAGGCTATGGCATTCAGGATGCATCCCTTGCACTGGTGGGGCAGGCCGTGGGCGCAAACCGTCGGGATATGGCAAAAAACTTTGCCTGGCTGTGCACCGGCATGGGCATAGGCATCATGGCGCTGACCGGTGTTGGCATGTACATTTTTGCGCCAAACCTGATGGGTATTTTCACCGCAGATGCGGCAGTTATTGCGCTGGGCGCACAGGTGCTGCGCATTGAAGCACTGGCCGAACCGATGTTCGGTGCCAGTATCGTTGCCAGCGGTGCCATGCAGGGTGCCGGAGACAGCACGGGATGCTTTGTGCTGAACCTTGTCAGCATGTGGGGCATCCGGCTCACGCTGGCTTCCCTGCTGGCTCCGCATTTTGGGCTGGTGGGCGTATGGATGGCCATGAGCTTTGAGCTGACCATGCGCGGTGTGCTGTTCCTTGTGCGGCTGGTACGCGGCAGATGGCTGGACAAAGGGGCATTAGCCTGATCGACCGCTGGCGGATATATTTTCCTCTAAATAACAGCTCCCCGGCCGGGAACCGCACTGCGGGACCTGACCGGGGAGTTTTGCTGTGGTTATATGATTTGAGAAGAAGAAAAAATGGAGAACAAGTTACTTTCTGCCGTGCAGGATGGGAGACAGCGGCTTGTAGATCAGCATGCACAGCACTGCATCCAGCAGGCCTTTGACCAGCGTGAAGGGCATATTGAAGATGACAAGGCACTTGATGAGGCTGTCTGCAGAAGGCAGGATGGCCTGATACATGCCGAGGATGGCTTCCAGCGGCATGTGGTAGAACTCCACATAGGCCGGGTAGGTGATGAAGTAGTTGGAGGGCACACTGAAGACGGCCATTGCGGCGGCACCCGCTACCGCGCCGAGGATGGCGGTCTTGCGGCTCTTATGATGCTTGTAGATGAAGCCCGCCACAGCGGAGAAGACAGCGCCCAGCATAAAGTTGCACAGCTCGCCGACACAGGCAGTGCTGGTACCCTTGACGACGATGTGGAGCAGGTTCTTCATGAAGCTGATGACCACGCCGTACACCGGGCCGAGGGCGAACGCGCCCAGCAGGGCGGGCAGGTCGGAGAAGTCCATCTTGACGAAGGACGGGATGAGCATCGGGACGGGGAACTCGATGAACATCAGGATGAACGCCACTGCGCTGAGCATGGCGGCAACGGTCAGGTTGTGGGTCGTATCTTTTCTCATAATTTTCCTCCCGGGGCGGCTGCCCCATTCAAATAAAGACTGGAAAGCCCTTTTCTCGCTCGCCGGAACCGGGAAGACAAATGAAAACGCGCCCTGCCATAGCTTACACTATAACAGGGCGCGCACAAACAAATCAAATTGCCTGCCGTTTCTTGCATCCGGACTATACCGTTGGCCCCGGAGTCTCACCGGGTCAGCACTCTTTGGGAGTGGTCGCGGGCTGTACCGCCAGTGGGGAATCGCACCCCGCCCTGAAACGAACTTTCTTCGCAGAGTATAACGCGGCAGGTTTGTCTTGTCAAGCCCTTTTGCGCATTTTTTTAACAAGCCTCTCCCGATTTGCACCGCTGGCTGTAATATGATATACTGATTTTATTATTCGTCAGGAAGGTATCTGTTTCTATGCTTTTCACCATCAACGATCTCGGCTTTTCCATCGCCGGACTGCTGCTGGAAGGCTGGCTGGCCTTTGCAGCCCGGTGCGTCTGTGCGCTGGCCCTGCTGTTCATCGGCTGGGTCGTCAGCCGCTGGCTGCAAAAAAGCCTCTTCCCCCGCCTGCTGAAGCGCAGCTGGCACTTTGCCTTTACGCACCCCCTGCTGGAAAGCTTTGCCCGCCCGGCGGCCCGCATCGCGTGGTACACCGGCATGTATCTGGCCCTGCGCAGCCTGCCCTGGGCCATCCCCGGCCTTGCGGCCCTGCTGCTCAAAGTCTACCGGATGATGCTGGTCTTCCTCATCGGCACCGGCTTCTACCACGCTTCCGGCATCGCGGCTCTGCTGCTGGCCTCGTCCAGCGAAGAAGTCCGCACCAACCGCACCCTGCTCACCCTGCTGGATAAAGTCTACAAAGTAGCCGTCGTGGTGCTCTGCGGCGCGACCATCGCACAGGAAAGCGGCCTGCCCGTGGGCAGCGTCGTGGCCAGTGCCGGTCTTATCGGCCTTACGATCTCTCTGGCCGCACAGGATATGGCCAAGAATTTCTTCAGCGGCGTGGTCATCCTGCTGGACAAGCCCTTCTCCATCGGTGACTGGATCACCGTCGGCGACGTGGAGGGCGAAGTGGTGGACATCAACTTCCGCTCCACGAAAGTCCGGGCCGTGGATAACTCCATCTACATCCTCACCAACAGCACCGTCAGCAGTGCCACCATCAACAACGCTACCCTCCGCAACAAGCGGCTCTACCGCTTCACGCTGGGCGTTACCTACGACACCACCCGCCCCCAGCTGGAAAAGCTGATGGCCGACCTCGACGCCATGCTCAAGGCCAGCCCCGACACCTACGAAGACACCGCCTTTGTCCGGATGACCGGCTTCGGCGACTCGAGCATCAACCTGATGGTCTCTGCCTATCTGCGCACCGCCGACCTCGGCGTGTTTTTGCGGATGCAGAACGATTTGAACCTCAACATCATGGACGTGATGAAGGCCGACGGCGTGGATTTCGCATTTCCCTCCACGACGGTCTACCTCGCAAAAGAGAACTGACAGCAAAAAAGCCGATGCAGCTGCATCGGCTTTTTTGCTACAGCGCAATATCCAGCGCCATCATGAGGGCGAAACCCAGCACCACGCTGATGACGCCCGCCGGTTCGTCCTGCTCCACGGCTTCCGGGATCATCTCCTGAGCCGTCACACAGACCA
>OGOW01001815.1_pt1 | contig 18446 bp, 14 predicted proteins | sample 1552781 | NCBI WGS metagenome assembly OGOW01 (sample SAMEA2580145, study PRJEB22360) | human gut metagenome | biome: human gut; feature: human-associated habitat; material: faeces | place: Denmark | collected 2008/2010
AGCCACATCTTAATCAATTTTAATTCTATTTTATATTTTGAAAACTACATTTTTAACCGATAATAAGCTACATAATTCTATTGACAATTACATATTTTAAATTATTATCATCACGTTATATAGAAACTTACCATCTATTCTAGTATCAATACAACACAAGATTTGTGTTCATTTTTGCTATTGATTTATTTTCTCATACTAGTAAATACTTTATTTTTACAGTATATAAACTTTTTTATTCACAAAAAAAGGATTTCCATTATTTTCTGTAATTAGGAAATCCTTCATTTTTTACGATTTTAAGCATTTAGCCGTTTTTGCGACTCAGCAACACAACTGTTTCCACATGCATAGATTGGACGCAAGGAACAGGTCTACCAATACGAGGCACAGTACGGAAGGAACATATCAACCGCATTCCAAACATGACTGTGCAACTGGCAAAAACGGTAAACCCTGCATGTATGGGTTGCGCTCTTTGAGCTTTCAAGCTCGACTATTTCGCATTCTCCATCAAATGATCTTTCTACTTCTTCACATACCCTTCGAAGATATCCCAGGCAATAAGTCTTTTCCCAATGGAAACGTTCATAGTATGTATTCCTTTCATAATTCAATTTTGGGTTTCCGCTTCACACCGCCGGTGATGGCAGTGTGGGAGCCTTCACACATCTATTTTCGCCATCTGTCTTTCCATCCTCTCATTTAATCGGAAAAATCCATACGGTAGATATACATCTTAGCAAGGCTGTCACAGAGCTTTGCGAGGAAGCGGTGAATGCCCTTGATATTCGGATCATCGAGTTTATAATAGCCCTGCATATAACTCTTTTTTGACATGAGCTTTGCCTTCCTAGACCATCCTTCAAGTTCGGAAGTATCATTTACATAGAAAAGCCCAGATACATCATTCATGCCCATGCTTTTCAAAGTGCTCTTCAAGAGTTTGTCTCTTCCAAATTTTCCAACCGCGTCAAAAACAAGTCTGCCTCCCGGAAATTTTTCTGCCATTGCAATGACCATGTTCTTTATCTGCTGTGTAGTGAAATAATGAAACACTCCGGCAGCATACAGAATAGCACCATCCTTTGCATTGATTTTATCCATCCATGAAAAATCGTTCAGATCACAGGCTATATTTTCTTCTCTTTCTCCGGCAGAAATGATCTCATTACGTGACTTTATCACGTCCAGAAAATCAAGATTATAGATACAGCAAGTTCCGTTATCCGCTGTTCTGCCGGTCATATTCAGTCCACAGCCCAAGTTGACTACTGCGGCTTTCGGATGCGTCTTCAGATAATCCGCAATTTCCCAAAGCATATCCTTTTCACGCATAGCGCCTTCTAATGCACCAAACTGGTACATGGCGCTGTTTTCCTTGCTTTTCAACTTTGAAAAATCATAGTCGATACTCTCACAGATTTTTGCGGCGTATTTATCCTGATACAACGTTGGAAATTGCTCCGCGCAAAGCTTCCGTCCGTATAATGGAATGATCAGCGTTTCTTGCACGCTCCCTTTTTCTATGTGAATCTTGTCCATAAATTATCACCTCTTTTATTATATTTTCGCTCCTGCCACTGATGGAAGCGAGGAATCCTTGTTTTATCATGGCATCCATCTCACAGTCACAACTACCACAACATCTAACTCAGCAACTCAACTCTCACATTTTTACCCAATCTGTCTTTAGATAAGTTACCAAGAAGCGTTCGTCCTGCCCGATGCCAAAATTTGTCCGATTGCCCGAAAACCACAGTTTTCCTGAGCTTTTTCAGTCATTTTTCTTATTTAACAACACCACAGTCTCAACATGTATCGGGAGATTTGACTAACGGCTTTTGACCAACGTCGTCTGCTTTGTGTTGATACGAAATTCCATTAATCAGGGTACCCCTTTTCTTCTTGAGAATGTACTCCATGGCATTGACCTCGTAAACCTGCTTCGTCTTAAGGAAGAATTTGATCTTGTATGGGTCGTTTTCCTCGCCGACGACGACATACTCAACTGTCACTTCAAATAGGTAGCGGTCGAATGTGGTAATCTCGTTTCCTTCCTTGATGACAGCTTCGATCAGCTTGATCTTTTCCACTTTGGAATCGAAAGCTTCCTTATCAGCCTTGAGCATTTCTAAATCGGCATTCATGGCGTTAATCATGCCAACAATGTCATCAAAGGCATCCTTATAGGTCTTTTCGTCTATCCCGTCGGAAAGTTTCAAATCGATCAAATTCTTTTTCTTCAATTCGAGAGAAGATAGCTTCCTCTCGTTCTTCCCGATGAGAGAAGCGAGATCTTCATCCTTGAGATTAGATTTGATGCTCTCATAGAGCTTGTCGAAGCACACTTTCTTGTTCTTTGACAGGTAGTTGTAGGCATCGATGAACGCGCCTTCGAGCACCTCTTCCGGAATGGCCTTGGAACGCTCGTAGCACTTCTTCCCGCCTTTGGTGTTGTTCACGCATTGCCAAACGACTTTGTCATAGCCTTTCCCCTTATGCCAGTTTCTTCTGGTGAAGGTCGCGCCGCAATAGCCGCATTTGACCATGCATGAGAAGGCATATTGCCTTGAAAGCTTTTCCTGCCTCTTTCCATCCACAATCCTCCTTGGCGTGCCGCGATTGTCAAGAATTGTTTGGGCTGCCATGAAATCCTCTTTAGAGATAATTGCCATATGATGGTTTTCAAGGTAATACTTATCCTCTTCTCCGAAGTTCCTGAGCCTTCTTTTGGTTATTGGGTCGACCGTGAAAGTCTTCCCCATCAGGATGTCGCCACAGTACTTCTCGTTTCTGAGAATTCCCCTTATCCCTGAATCGTGCCAAGTCGTGTTCCCCGCTTTGGTCTTGAAGCCTAGCTGGGTGCATTCCCTGGCGATGACCGTGCATCCCATCCCTTCGAGATATCTTCGATAGATGTAGCGGATGGTCTCCGCCTCCTCTTCGTTGATGGTGACGCTTTTGTCTTCTGGATGGTAATCGTATCCAAGGCATCCTTGGAAGCCGACGAGCTCGCCCCTTTCCATCTTCATCTTGAGGCCTTTCTTCACGTGCTCGGACGTGTTGTGGACCTCTTGCTGAGCGACGGAAGAGAGAACCGTCAGCATCAGTTCACCATCCATTGAGAGTGTGTTGATATGTTCCTCCTCGAAGAAGATTGCGATTCCCCTTTCCTTTAACATTCTGACGTAATGGAGAGTGTCTACGGTGTTTCTTGCGAACCTTGAGATGGATTTGGTGACGACCATATCTATCTCGTCGTTGAGGCAATCGTTAATCATCCTCATAAAGTCAGGCCTTTTGTCGGCCTTGGTTCCGGTAATCGCCTTATCGGCGTAGATTCCGGCCATGACCCAGTCTGGGTTCTTAGAGATGTATTCCCTGTAGTATGAGAGCTGCGAGTTGTAGGAGCTGATTTGCTCCTCACCATCCGTGGAGACGCGGCAATAGGCCGCCACTCTCAATCTCCTATTCTTCCCTTGGCTTTTCTTACCGGGGATGGCATTGGCTTTAATAACTTTGATATCAGGCATTTCTTTTTCCTCCTTGTTTTGCCGAGATATAGAGTTTGAAGCCGTGCTCCAGACCTATTATAACATGGAGACGCTGCTACTCATCCCAGATGGAGCAAATTCAATGGTTTTCTACGTTTGAAAAGGCCTATCCTTCAACCAACGACAATATCGAATGAGTAGCGCTGTGTCTTTTTAAAACGTCATCCTTCGTTTTCACAAACACATTCTCCTCTATCAAACCTAGATGGAATATCTTCGTAAGCATCCCCATCTCAATGATGCAATCTAAAGCGTTCTCGTCAATGGCCGTCGGTTCAATCATCCTGTCCGACAAAGGGGATGATACGATTCTATCTATCGCTTCATCCTTGATTCTTTTCCTTTGCCTTCTGGATAGGCGCTTATCCTCCTTCAGTTTTTGATACTCCTTGACGTCGCATCTTTTCAAAGAAGCGTACATCTCCATCACCAATTCGTTTTCCTTATCCGTTATAAGATCCTTCCTCCTTTTTTGCCGTGAGCTGGGTATCCCAGTCACAAGACCCTGACGGGCAATAGACAGGCTACTGTGGCAGATTGTGGCCCGTCTTATCTTGTTTACAAAAATATGTGTTTCCCTTAGCTCAAAAGCTCCTCCGCTTCCGCCAATCTTCTCAACGATTTTGTCACCTTCTCCTTAAAATCAAAGATGAGATCCAAAGCTATCTTCCCTTTCCTGTATTCGTATTCCTTCTTCCTCACGGTGTAGAAGGTGGGCTCTTTCTCGTAAAAAAAGATGAATATCGTATCGAAATGGTCCACCCCGATGAGCCATAAAACGTTTGAACGGCTTAGTTCCATCTTGTCGAGCAATCCCTTCATCCTTTCCCTGATGACATAAAAGAGGGATTTGGTTTGAGAAAAATGGAACGAGGACTTGCTTTTCGTGATCTCTATCTTTAATCAGCCAAACGTTTCCAAGCGCGTCATAGATTCCTTTTCGGGAGGAGATGACGCGCTTGAAGGAAGACTTGGTAATCAAAGAAAAGAGTCTTTTCCTCATCATATTCCTTGGGAAATACGAAACGGAAATGGACACAGCAAGATCATTCACTCTTTTTCTCCTCGAAGGACTTATACATTTCGAACACGCATTTCTTCACAAGGCTTAGATCCTGTTTCAAAGACTCCATCTGCCTTTGGAGTCTTCTCAGCTCAGCGTTTATGGACACAGAATCCTCTTTCCTTTTAGACCAATATCCAAGCATGACGAGTTTCCTGAGATACTCCGATACGCTTTTCTCATCGTCTTTCCTGAAATCTTCTTCCAGCTTCTCAATCTCGTCTTTCTTCGTGAAATAAATTTGGGGTCTAATGAAATTCACTCTTTTTCTCCTTTCCAATTCCTGGTCACTTCTTAGACTGTGTCTGTAAATAAAGAATAAGGGCGTAGCGTCGTTTCCACGTCGTGAGAAGCCGTTCATCGTGGAGTTTTCTGGTTAAAGAAAAAGACGCCTCCCTCACCTAATAGGTAAGTCGAAGCGTCGGAAATTAGCCCTTTCAAAAATTAATTAAGGCGTTATTTATTGCTTCTTAATAGATTTAACAATTTTAAAAGCAATTGAAGTGATCCGCAGAACCCGTCTTGACGCCACCAAGAAGACACGCTTTCTTTGCTCTAAAAATACCTTTCTAGTCATCACATCTTGCTCTTTGATTATTGAATCTAGTGGTTATTCTCCCCTAGACAATCATTAGTGCCCGTAAAAACATCTTCTCTGAGATGACGTGATTCTTTTTTCGTCTTTTGCTATCTAATATTCTTCAATTAATGTATTGACTCATCTTGTTAATAATAGCGGACAAATCCTTCACTTGTTTCTTTGAAAGACTTCTGTAAATTTGTTGAATAAACTTAATGGCATAATCGCAAAGTTGGCATTCATATGGATTAAGTTCTTTTAGCTGCATGCCAACCTCTTTGACTTTTTTCCAATAATCAATTCCACGATTATAAATATCAATTTCAGAAGAAATGGCACTATTAAACCTTTGTTCCTTAAAAGCCAATCTGTTTTCAACGTCTTTATCTTCTTTATCAATTAACAAACCAATTGTTGCTTCACTTAATGAACAAGGTTTTGCTTTAATAGTTTCCCAGCAAACAAGTCTCTTAGCATATTCACCAATATTGAGGTATGGTCTATGAGGATCATTAAAAACATCGTAACAATTTTTTGCGATTTTCTTTAAATCATCAAAATATTCATCAGGAAGCGCCTGCTGTTCCCAAACCTTCTTATAATTAAACACTTTTCCAGTTTTGCTTATCGCGTACATGAATTTAGAAAAAGTGTATGGAACAAGTTGAGCACGATACCCTTTATTATTTATATACCATTTCTCATCGCTGATAAGTTGTTCAATTTTTTTGAAGATAATCGCTTTTGAAATTAGGTCTTTGTAATAAACCTCATTAAATTGGTCTTTGCTTTTATCCCACTCTTTTTCCATCAACAATTGAAATTTAGTCATATTGACTTCAGCACCCCATGAAACATCATATGGTCTCATGGCATCAGCATTTATGTATTTTGCCAAATCGGTTTTCGTAAATTTTTGAGCTTTAGGATTTTGAAGTTCGTAAACATCTCTTTCCTTTTTAGTCTTAAGTTTCATCTTAGATTGGTCGTATTGACCGCGAGCACGTTCAAAAAACCAAATGGATTGAACAGTAGAGTTAGGAGCCAATGGCGCCTTAATTTTACGAGAGAATTCTTCAATTCTAGTATAGAATGGGTGGTTTGAATTCAAATCGGCATTTGTTACTTTATTTTGTTTATTGGCATATTTTGAAATCAGCCTAATCAATTCAGCCTTATCTGTGCTTTCGTTAATGATGGATAGTTTCATCTGAACGTAAATGCCACTTAAATCGGTGTTATTTTTCAAAACGGCAGACGCCAAAGAAGCCGTAGTCTGACCACCATTGATTATCTGTAAATTTTTAAATGAAGTAATCACAGGCCCATTTGTAGTGTTTTTTACTTCAATCGAATCCGCAGTTGTCGCAATACCATTGTTAAAGGCGAAGAATTTTTCCTTGTCGTTCAAAATAGTATTGAGAATACCTTTGTTGATTTCGCCTCTAGTATTCAAAAATGAACGAACGTTGCTTTCAAGCAAACGGGCGTTATATTTCAAATAAATATCGCTTAAAAATTTTCCAGGAACAACGGCAAGATAAGACTCATAATCTTTTGATTCAATTTGAGCCTTAATGCAAGGAATTCCATCTACACCAAAATCCGCTGTATTGATGAAAATATCATCCTTTTGAGCCCCAGCCATTTTTGTATGATAAATGCCTTCTATATCCAAAAGAGTTAAATCCACATCAAAGGTTTTAGTTCCTATTTCTAATGGCTTCAGTTCGATGGTCGTTTTCAAGCGTGAACTCTTTAAATTTGTGGAAACGATAATAACCTGAAGTTTCTTAATAGAATCAATGTGTCTCCTAATAGATTTTGCTAATTCTGTTGTAGGATCAGACTCAGAAGCACCATCAAAATAGCCAAACAAAACATTAGTAAAGAAATTTTCTAGAAGCTGGGCTTTATCTCTTATAAATTCAGAGTTAATCGGTTGGACACCGCCATCATTGAAATCAGCATAGAGCAAATGAAGGGTGTTGATTGATGTCTCTAAATAAGAAGCATCAAGCCTCATGTTCCTAAACTTGTTGTTGTTTGTTTTCCAATCAACATACGTATGCGTTAAGTCGCTGAGTAGTCCGAAATCGTTGATCAGAATATCTTTGCACTCATCCACAAAGACATCTTCTGGATAATCAGAATCAGTGATAGCTTGAGCCTTAATATCGTTAATGAAATCTATTCTAAAATCTTCTAGTAAATACCCATCCATAATTTATTCCTCCACCCATTCTTTTATCAGTTTTAAAACTAACTCATAACTCACGTTATTCACAGCATCAGACTTAATATCACTTTCCCTTAAGACTGGGAAAGTATTGTTAACCAAATACTTTTCAACCCTTTTGACAGAATAGCGTTTATTTCCAATTTCGTCCGAAAAATCGTAGCCATACTTATTCACTTTATCTAAGAACAAATCTTTGTTCTCGTTATCTTCAATAGAAGTAAGTATGCTTTGCAGTAAATTATTTATCGAAGAATCGGCCCCTTTAAAAGTATCTGCCATCTCTTCAATTCTAATAACAATTAAATGACCTTCCACATCCGAGGAAAGTTGTTGGAGCGAAGAAATTTTTGCCACCGCAGAGCCAATAGAGACCGTTTTGATTTCATACCAAGTATTATCAATAGCAAAATCCTTGCTATATTGTTCTGGCCCACTCCAGGAAGCAATGGTTTGAGAATATCCATATTGCTTAATTAAGAAAGTCTTCATGAAATACAGTTCACCAAAAAGGCCTTTTGCCTTCTCTTCAGACAATGGCATCCTTGTCTTTTTAAATAATGCAATCCATGTGTGATATCTAAATCTCAATTTGGAAGCAGCACTATTTTCGTTTGTTTCTGTTTCCATACAGGAAATCATATCTTCGCCAAAGGAACAAAAGACCGAAAGCAAATCATCATTCTTTAAATCAAAACACGTCCAATAATTTCCATTAGAGGTTGAACCATCAACGATTCCTATTGCTTTAGTAATACCTTTAATACCAATAGACGACGAAGACAAAAATGAGATTCGATAAAATCCATCCTTTGAAATCCCGTAATAAGCTTTAATAGCTCCGTTTGTCGCAATCGGTTTTTGAGAATCCTTGATAGAACGATTTAGAGAGTTGAATTTTTCATATAAATTAATCATCGTTTATTTCCTCCTCTTCATTGGAAAAACCTTTAAGATATTCATCTGCTTTGACTTTATTCATCCTGAAATTCATCAATTTCTTCTCGTCATTTTTCCCAGCAAAACCAATACCAAAGCCTAATAAGCAGGCATCTTTAAAGGAATCGCGAATTTTCTTCTTATTTTTCAGCTTCTCTTCATTTTTTTCTTTATCTTCTTCGCAATTCAAATAAATCGGCAAAATAACGAGCAAAGGTTTCCTATTACTGACACCCAAGTAATCTTTGGAAATCATGTTTTCTTTTGCATTCGGATTGTCACTTTTCGCAATACGTTTTTTCATCAACGTTTTAGCTTCTTTTTGCTGTTCATCACTTAATCCAGCATTAAAAATACCAGGTTCCAATAATCTATTGTTGTGATCAGAAATTCTTAAAAAGTCTTCGTCATCACGATACTCAAATTTACGAAGAACAGATTTTATCTTCACTCCAGGCTCGATCTCGAATTCTTGATCATCGGAACTTTCATTACCAGTTGCAAAAACAACATCCCATTTGTCGTAATATTTTTTCTCTCGAATAAAGTCGGAAAGATTCTCTTTATCAAATTTCTTATTTTCTAAAGGTATATATAAATTCTTGATAAAATCAGCTATGAGTTCTGGTTTTACATTCCGAAGCATCTTTCTACTTTTTACATTTTCCAAAGTGACACCAGATGAGAGAACATCGGCATAAAATTTTCTAAAAGCTTTTATATTCTTTTTATTTTTTTCAACATCCTTAAAAAGCTTAGATGTATCAATAGAGACGCCTGAATAATTCAACCCTCTTGTTACGGATGTCGTATTTTTCATTTTGTTTCTAGCTGTAATTAAAAGCTTTGTCTCTAATGTATCAGGGCATTCTTTCACCATTAAACCAAAATCCTTAGGAGCCTTCCCTTCGGCTTTCATAATAGTAATTTGCTCATCCAAATTGTTTACAGCATCAATTACCGCATCAAAAGAATCAATGTTTATTTGGCTCATATAAACACGGCAAAGATCTTCGTAATTAGGTCTATATCCAAACCAGCGACACATTTGTAACAATGTGTCATAAGCACTGGCATTGCGGCTATAATAGCTAGTCATCAACCCTTCCAAAGTTAAACCACGAGCGAGAACGTAACCGCCAATAGCAATGACTCTAGCACCAGTATCCTTATATTCCTTATATTTAAAACGCTGGTCGCCTTTATATTTGTTATTGATTACGGCGATAGTAAACTTTGAAATTTCATCAAATAAAAGGCTTTTGATTTCCGAAAATGGTACTTCTTCGTTCAAAGATTTATAGGGATATTTATCGCTTTTCTTTGTGTAGAAAGGATCCTTTGTATAAATATCATAAATCCTCCTCATTTCAGCGTTTTTTAAAAATCTTTCAAGAGGATATTTATCATATTGAGAGATTGTATTTCTCAATGTTTCGACATAATCCTCAATACAATTTTTGATATCTTCGTGAATTATGTTATAAGCAGAGATATTCACCATCATGGATCTATGCTTTTTTCCATCTTCACGATGTGTCCTTATACAATTGCAAATCAAAAAATTGCAAATAGCCGTTCTTAACGATTGCGTGAGCCCTTCATATACATAATCTTTTTTGTGCTTTGCTGGAAGAAATAATGGTTCCTCTTCATCTAATGTAACTAGATGTTCTGATTGATTTTCTAAATTACCAAAAACTTTATCGGCGCCAAAATACGATTCTGGAGATGCATGTAAGCGATGGATAAAGTCACTAGGGAATAAGTCATCATATCCAAGCTGATCATCATCAGGATTAATGAAAATGTTAGCAAATGGCGTGGCACTATATCCAACATAAGTCGAACAATTAAAATTATTGTAAATATCTCTGATAAGCCCGTTGATTGTCGAAGGATCTTCATCACGCTTTGTATTGACACTAGCATTGTCGCACTCGTCATCAATAATCATGATATTTTTACTAGAAACACCATATTGACCTGGTTTCAACCACTTTTTAACGTTAATAAGAACGGATTTGTTTTTCTTAACGACCAAAACCAATGGTTTATTAAAGTCTCCAGAAGTTGCAGAAATTTTCACAAAGTCGCTTTCATCAGTCGTTAAAGGTAAGGCAAAATATTCGCCTTGTTCACCATATGTCCCAACTCCAATATATTTGATAGTGTCTTCCCCAATAGATGAACTTACCGCTCCGACAAAACCCTCATCAGTTCTTTCTTGAGTTTGGATACGTAAGGAATCTGTCATACCGGCAAGAATAAGAATTAATTTGTAACCATAGTCGCACGCCAATGATGCCAAAGCTAAGTAGTTAGATGTTTTGCCCGATTGCACATCACCCATAACCAAACCTTTTTTTCTCTCGTATGACTCTGGATCAGCACAAAATGAGAGGATTTTTTCAGATTCGGAAATTATTGATAAAATCGCATTTTTTCCAAAATGAGCAAAGCCTAGATATCTTTCATACCTTTCTTGAAAATGATGGTCTTTGCAAGCATCTAACTCTTTTTTCTTTTTATAAAACCAAGTATCATTTGCTTCTGGCCCAGTAAGTGTAGTTCCTGGAACAAACGTCTTCCCACCATATATTTTTTCATAATCAAAAGCTAATTCTTCAATCTCTTTTTCAGAAAGATGATAAAGGTGGCAAACTGTATTTTTAATTTTGGCAATCAAATCTTCGTGGCTTAAGGATTCGCCCTGTAAAATTGAATTCAGTATTTGTAAATAAGAATCATTCATGTGATTTCAACCTCCCCAAAATTTCCTTTTTTCTATATGCTATTTTTTCAAATGCTTGTCCTTCCAATAAATGGCAAACGGCAATTTCTTGATCAATCGAATAGCTGGAAATCAAAAGAACTTTTTGGATCAAATCTTCTTCATCAGAATCGACATCCGAATTAACTATATTTAAAGAATCCGCATTGTCGGATACAATCAAACCTTTAGGAATAAATTCCTCGATTTTGTCTAAGTATGTATTTAGCGCTATTAGCTGTTTATCATCCAACATATCAGCTAACGCAGAATAAAGAGAATTATCCTCACGATTAATTTCGTATTTTACTTTTCCGCCATGTAAATCAATTCTTTGCCATAACGGGTGTTCGGCTTCAGCTTCCTTTTTTCCAGGATATTTAACTTCCCTTTTGCTTCGAACAATCGAGTCCTTAATAGAAATTTGTAATTGGTCCTTGATTTTATCGGGGATTTTAGCAGAAGATTTCTTTACATCTAACATCCACAAAGAATCCAACGAAGAAGGAATATCCACTCGTACACGAGCTAATTTGTTAAATTCTGAGCGAATCTTCATTCTTAACCAACTGCCCCAAATGATAAGCCTCTTATTACGATAGATGTAAAACCCTTGGTCATCGTAAATGCTTTTAGGGTTCCCGAGCATACGCTTATTATCTTCAGTTAATGAATTCGCATACGGCAAAACAAAAGGAGTAACAAATATATCTTGTCCATCGACATTAATGGTCATCGTTCTTCCTTCCTGATGATTTGGAGCGTTTGTCAAAAAAGGATCTCTTTTTTCTATTCTATGGCCGTTAAAACTGATTTCAATATCATCCCAAAAACGATGGAATACCAACTCGATGTGCGATTTTGCAACTCCAATGGCGTTAATAAAACTATTCTTAAAAGAATCAGATTCTTCCATAATTTTGTCAAAGCATTGCCAGATAACTAATGTCCCCGTGTTTGCTTTTTTTAGCAGGTCAATTTCAGGCAACGAATCGATTTCTTCCGAATCTAAAATATCTAATAACCACTCATTCTTTTCTTGGATTTTATTCAAGTCGTAACGCATAGCATTAATACGGTTACAATTTTTACTGGCAACAGTTAACCTTAGACATTGAGAAAAAGAAGCGGATTTTAATCCTAATCCAAAACGTCCTAATTCATATTCCGAATCTTCTTTTTCATCCCTATCGGATCCCAAAGTCATGGCATTGTCCAATTCATTAAAGCCCATGCCATGACCATCATCAAAAATTACGACATATGGTTCTTCATCATCTGGATTGGATAATACCTGAATATGTTTTGCATCAGCGGAGATACTATTATCAATAATATCTGCCAAAGCCGTAGAAAAGTTATAGCCAATGCACCTCAACCCTTGAATCAATGATTTTGCTGGTGGTATTTTACTTTGTTCTGTTGCCATATTAACCCCCCTTATGCTGCCAACCTTACTGAGGTCACCAAACTATCTAATTCGTTTAATTGCTCTTGTTTATAAATCTTAATTTCTTCGCAACCAAAAGCTTCACTAATAAAAAGTAAGGAAGATTGTTTAAACAAAGCTAGTGCCTGCCTTTCTTCACCACTTAGATCAAAATAGATTGCTTTTGTGTATGAGGTTTTAACAATCGCATATTCTGTTTTCCCATTTATCACATATTTCAAATCAAAAATTGAATAAGGGTAGATGTCACAAAGGGAGTTAACCTCTTTAGCACCTTTTGATATTAGGCAATCTTTTGCCACTAATATTGCTCGCGAGTTAGCTTTGTTCATATATTCCTGAAAATTCTCAGGTGTAATCTCATCGCCATAACGCTTTTTCAAGATTACAATTTCGGAGTCGTAACAATCTTCAGTCCGTTTGAACGCTTTGGTATATTTTTTGCCTGTTCCTTTACTATTTATGAAAACTTTTGAGTAAGGAATCTGATTGTAACCAACAATAGTGACAATAAAATTTATTGAATTGTCATCGAAATCAAACTCGAAAGCATCAACAATGAAAGCAAAACCATATAGATGTTCGGATATAGAAGAAATAACCGCTTTATTATCTATATCCAACAGGGAATATTTTAATGAAGTCGGATAATGTAATTTAATTCGACCGAATTGAGCTTTAGATGGGTCTATTTCTTCCTTAACAAACATGCAATAAGAAGAATTTGTCTTTATCGTTTCCCCATTAATCTTTATTTTGCTAAAAACAAAAACATTGTTTATTTTATTCGTGCTTTTTGAATTTTTTAGCAAAGAATCAATTAAGTCAGGATAGTGTTGAAAGTCAATTTGCAAAGGAATCTTATAAATTTCGTTTAGTTCTAAATTTAAAGAATTTCCTTGCTTAATTGGAGTAGCAACTGTGCAGGTATGTCCTTTAGGATTATCGTTAAGGATATTGTAATACAAAGATTTAGTATCAATGGGAAGAAGTATTTTATGCATATCAATCCTTCTTTCCGTATTTGCCTTTGAAGAGAACCTCAAAAATAACTTGTAAAACATTTACAACAATTGAATTTCCAATCAATTTATTCATTTTTCGATAGCTAAGGTCTAAACGAAGCGTTTTTTCATATTCCTCTTCAGTAAATCCCATTAATAAAAAAGCTTCTCTTATAGTAAGAAGGCGGAACGTATCACCTTTAGGTCCACTATATTTGAACATGGCAGCCGTATTGCTTCTATCCATATTGCAAGTAATTGTATTTACCGTTGGAGAATTAAACTCGTGTTGATTTATTTTCCACATTTCTCTTCGAGAAGATGTGTTATTAAGTTGAGCCTTATTAGCTTCTTCTCTGAAAATAGGGTTGTTATCATAGTCGGTTCTTAAAAATGAAGAAATAGATTCAGCTTTTATGTGATATTTAAGAAGTTTTTCATCAGAGACTGGCTTACCCAGTCTGCTAATAATAAAAGCTCGATTACGGTCTTGTGGAACACCAAAATTCTTAGCATTCAAAACCATTTTTGTGCCATTCTTATATCCGATTGATTCAAGAAAACTTAGCCATTGATCCAAGTCTGCTTTATTAAAGGAAGCGTAAATAGCTTTTACGTTTTCCATCAAAAGATATTCAGGCAATTTATTGATTTCTTTTAGTTGTTTTAAAATTCTTTCTATTTCCCAAAGCAAGCCGGATCTAGTCCCACTGCCTTTCTTCATCCCCAACGTTTTTCCACCAGTTGATAAGTCCTGGCAAGGAAAGGAATAAACAAGCAAATCACATTGAGGCAGGTCTTTCCCTTGAATCTCAGTTATAGATCCATAGTTTTTTACGCGATGGTTAACAATATATAGATTTTCAATTTCATTACGAGTCAATTTAGAAATGTCTTTAATTGGATTTACCGAATCTTTGCTAAAGGTAAATTGTTTTAAATACTTGAGTTGCTCATCATATGAAGGAATTTCAATATACTCATGAGGGTTAGAATGAATGGCATCATAAGCAAGCAAAGCGTTAATAAACCATTCACTAATTCCCACTATTTCAAAATTTAAATTTGCGCGCTCTAAAGCAGAATGTTGTGCGCCTATTCCTGCGAAAGCTTCAAAAACTCTCAATTTTTTATCTTTCATCTTCTAACTCCTTAAAATCAATCAGTTCTCGTTTGCAATATCTTTTAAAAGTAAGAAGTTCTTTTTTTGTTGGATTTGACTTGCCGTTTTCCCAACGACTAATTGTCGCATATGAGACATGTAATTCTTTCGCAAGAGCCACTTGTGAAAGATTCTTTTTAGAACGAACGTAAAGTATTTGTGCAGAGAATTCCATTGTTTCTTTCCTTATTCTTACATATCATAACAAAATTTACATAATATATCAATTTAGCAATCGTTTAAAATAATACTATAGAATGTCTGTTGACCAGTGAAACTCTACATTTTCCTACTTTTTTAGGCGAAGTTCCTCACTTATCTCGTATCACAGGTTGCAACGTTTTAAAGAAAAAGCCAATCTAGGCTGGAGCACGGCATAATCTATATGCGTTTTGTTGCCTCTTTTGGCTCAATTTCAATGGGTGGTCGTACGTATCAACTCAACCGAGATGGACAAATACCTCAATCGAGTAGGTCTTGCCCAACCTCTTCTCTAGATACCCTTCTTCGTTCTTTTCGAAGCTGAAATGCTTATAAAAGTACTCAAATTCAAGTATTTTCTCTAATTTTGGCTCTTTTTTCGCTGTAGCAACACCACAGTCTCAACATGAGCGCTATGTGGAAATAAATCCACTGGAGTTACAAAGTCAATGCTATATTCATCCTTTAAAAATACCAAGTCTCGTGCTAAAGTAACAGGATTGCAAGAGATGTATGCTATTTTTCTAGGGCTCATCTTTTTAACAGCATTTAAAAATTCTGGAGTAGAACCTTTTCTTGGAGGATCCATAAAGATAACATCAAAGTGCTCATCTAAATTATTTAAAATATAATCTGTACAATCATCAGCAATAAATGTAGCATTTGTAACACCGTTGATCTTAGCGTTATTAGTAGCGTCTCTTATTGCTTCTTTAACTATCTCAACACCTATAACTTCTTTAGCGTATTTTGAAGCACATAAACCAATTGTACCTGTGCCACAATAAGCATCAAGTACTTTTTCTGTACCTGTCAATTTAGCTCCTTCAATTGCTAAGCCATAAAGTTTTTCTATTTGTCTAGGATTTGTTTGATAGAAAGATTTAGCTGAAATCAAAAAATCTAAGCCAAAAATATTATCTTTAATTCTTCCAGGGCCATAAACTATTCTTTCTTTTTCACCTAAAATAACATTTGTTTTTCTAGTATTTATATTTTGAACAACTGTTTTAATAATAGGCATTTCATTAACTAAATTTTTAGCTAAATTCTTTATACCTGGAAAAACATCTTGGGCCGTAACAAAACACACCATAGCTTCGTCATAAGAAAAAGATGTCTTAATTAAAATATGTCTTAATAAACCTGTTCTTTTATCTTCATCATATGGTTGAACTTTATATTTTTTGCATAGTTCAAGTATTTTATCAGTAATAGCAATTGATCTTTTATCTTCAATTAAACAATTATCAACCGAAATAAGATTATGGGTGTTTTCAGCAAAAAAGCCGACAGAAATTTCACCTTTTTTCTTTCCAGGTCTAACTGGTTTTTGAATTTTGTTTCTAAAATTCCATGGATTTTCTACACCGACAGTAGGGTTGACTTTAACATCTATTTTTCCAAATTTCTTTAATAAGTTATAAACTTTTTCTTGTTTGTACTTAAGCTGTGATTCATATGACATATGCATAATAGAACAACCACCACATTTATCGTAATATTTACATTTTGGAGTCACTCTATCGGGAGAATTAGTTAGTCTTTTAACTACTCTTGCGTCCGAAGGTTTTCCATAGCTAAAAGTTGTTTCTATTTCTGCTTTTTCACCTTTTAGTAAATTTGGAACAAAAAATGTAACGCCATTATCAGCAACCATTCCCTTTCCTTCATCGTCAACGGCAAAAGCAACTGCCTCAAATTTCTTCTTCGTCATATAATTCTGCATCCTTATATTTATCTTGGAACAATATTCTCCTATCATGAGCAATAATTACCATTTGATCATGTAAAATAGAGCGTGAAATTTGATCTATTTGGGTAATTACGCCATATCTTTCCATATATTTATAAAACATATCTTCAATTCGTTCAAGGACATCATAAAGTCCAATAGTGGCTAATTCAATAAAATATTCTTCACGTGAATAGAAAAATACTGGTGAAGAGTGAGAAAGTTCACTAGCAGCTTCATACCAAACTGAATATTTTGATAATTTTGCCGCTTTTTGAACACCATCTCTGAAATTCAATTTAAAAGCTGGATTGGTCGAATCAAAAGAATTAGAAGAATATAACCAACCATATTCTATATATTTCTTCATATCTTTACTTTTTAAGCCTTTGTTTTTCATTTCAGCTTTCATTTGAATAAATATTTGATCCGTAGCATCTTTGTCTTCTATCGCTTCTCTAAAAGCGTTGTTATAAACAATATGCTTTAAATATACTCTTTGAAGATCATCCCCTCCTTCAATAAGAAGTTTAATTATACACTCCGCTTCGTGTAAAGTTCTCCAAGAGCCATAAGCGTCGTTAGCCAATCCTAAATTAAGCATTTTAACTATTCCAATAGCTTCTTTTATAATTCTATCGAATAAATCTGGTATTAAAGTTTTAGTTGGATCATGTTTACAAACTTTCGAATTTATTAAATCCATCTTTGACAATATTGCTTCTGCCGTACTAGAAACTGGCGAAAAAGATGACACGTGACTTTGAAAAGCTTGTGGTCTTAAATTAATCAATAAAAATTTTTCACTTACTAATGTTGAAATAGAATTTAACAATGCTTTATTTTCTAAAAGATCATTTCTTTCTTCATCGTTTTTTCCATAAGAAACATAAGCCCACTCGTAAATAGAATAAGATATAATCGTTTCTTTACTCCAACTTGTTAGTTGATTAGGATCAGTTTTTAACGTGTTTGCAATTCTGCTTAAAGCTTTTGTAGCTATTTCCTTAACAGGTTTTTCATCTTTAAGACTACAACCTATAGAAACTAGTAATGATTCTAAAATATTATTAGGCATGAACAATCACCACCTTTAAGTTGGTATACTTAACAATTTTCTCAATAACATCTTCCATTTGTTCACTTATATCATCATATAGATAAATTTTAGTCATTCCATCTATTTTAAAAATGTTTTTTTCTAAATATTTATTATCCAAAACAATGACAGATTCATTATCATTGCCAATCAATGCAGGTAATAATAAAGAACGAATATCATTACTTAAAAACTGTTTTATATTTAAATAAGATTTATTTAAACAGTAAAAGAAATTTGAAACTAATGTCTTATAGTCACTTTTATCTAATTTTTTAAAATTAACCTCAACAAAGAAAGTGTCTTTATTAGGTCTTTCTGGCAAACTGTCGTAAAGTTTTATAATTTTAAATTTTTTATTAAACTTGGCAATTCTGTTTGCTAAAGAAGTATTAACAAGACGTGGCTGATTAAGATGTTTAAATGGGAGGCCTTGACGAGTTAAGCACTCTAAATCACTGTAGCTTTCTTCACTACCTCTACTAGCAAAATTAAAAGCTATATAGTAACGATTTAAAATCCAATCTCTTTTGCCTAAAAGCGCGTTAAAACGGATTTCTTCATCATTAGAAAATAAATTGATAAAATTCTCATAAATTTGAAATTGATCCATTTTATATCCCTCGGTCATATTATACTTTAAA
>OGOW01001831.1_pt1 | contig 18316 bp, 15 predicted proteins | sample 1552781 | NCBI WGS metagenome assembly OGOW01 (sample SAMEA2580145, study PRJEB22360) | human gut metagenome | biome: human gut; feature: human-associated habitat; material: faeces | place: Denmark | collected 2008/2010
TCTGTAATAAAAACATCAATATCTTGAAAATCAAGTGCTTTATACGTACTTTTTTTATTAAATTTACTGTGATCTGCAACAAGACATACATTTTGACTACGTCTCGCTAATTTTCTTTTAATAGCGGCATCTTCAAATTCTTCAACATAGATACCATCTTCCATAATCGCTGCTACTCCCACAAAACATAAATCAAAATAAATTTGATCTAAAGTATTTAAAGTTTGACTACCATACATATAACGATTTTTTTTAAAATATTTTCCACCTATCATATGACAAGGACAGTGATTTGAAAGAATTTCTATATTATCAAGCGAATGGCTATACGCTTCAATATCTTGACTCACATACTGACATAAAGCCGCAATCGTTGTTGAAGTATCAAAAAAGACAGCTTTATGTTCTTCAATTAAAGAGACAGCAACTTTTCCAATTTTATTTTTTATTTCCTCATTTTCTTGTTTTCTTATTTGATAACTTCCTATTTGATGGACATCATTTAAAGTAATTCCCCCATGGGTCCTAACTGCTAAATTTTCATTTACAAGACGTACAATATCTCTTCTTGCTGTATCTCTTGAAATATGAAAATAATCCATGATTTCTTGATTAGTCATCGTCTTTTTTTCTTTCAATAATTTCAATATTTGATAAATTCTTTCTTCTTGATACACATTATTCACCTACTAAATTTTCTAAAGCATAAACAATTCCATCTTCATCATTAGAAAGTGTGTGTGTTGATATACTTTCCAAAACACCTTTGGCACTATTTGCCATAGCAAAGCCTTTTCCTGTTAGTAACAACATATCTAAATCATTGTAGTTATCCCCAAAGGAAACAACTTGATGAAGACTTATTTTCATTTTATCACATAAAAATTGAATTGCACTTGCTTTTGATACAGATTCATCCATTATTTCTAAATAAGTATCCTTCGATTTATAGATCTTTAAACCTGTAAATTTTTCTTCTAAGGCTTTTAATCCTTCTTCATCTACATTTGGTCTAACAATGATTATACTTTCGTATTTATTCATTATTTTCACCTCCCTTTGGATTTTTAACTTACATTCTCTGCAAGTAGAGATTTGAAAAATTCATTTTTATTTTCTATATTTTTGCATAAAAAATAACTATGCCTTTTTCAAAGCATAGCTATTTTATCATAATTTTTGTTTAATTTCAAGGGTTTATTGATTTTTTTCTTAAATCGCCCTTAAAACGCAATGTTTTTGTTTGTATTTAATCCGAGCTCTTTTCAATTCTGTTTGTGCTCGATTTGCCTCAGCAGCTGCCGCCTCATTCCAGAATTCTTCGGAATATTGTTCTTTCCAAATGTCTGACTTATATGCAAACATTATGCCTCTGGATGAATTTATTGCTGCTCCTCCACCTTTTTTATCGAAGTTTACAGCAACATCATTAGCTGTTGCTCCCTGCTTTCCATAGCCTGGTACTAAGAAAAATGTATTTGGCATACGTTTTCTTAATTCTTTAGCTTGTTCAGGATGTGTTGCTCCTATAACTGCTCCCACTAAACTATATTTTTCTCGGCGTGGGTTGGTATAATCTCCCCATTCTTTGATTTTGTCAGCAACTGCTTCATATACCTTTCTGCCGTCTTTTAACTCGAGATCTTGTATCTCTGCTGATGACTGGTTTGAAGTTTTGGCTAAAACAAAAATTCCTTTGTCATTTTTTTTAGCTAAATCCAGAAATGGTTTGATTCCATCTGTTCCGAAATACGGGTTTACAGTTATTGCATCAAATGGTGATGTAGCATCCAAATATGCTTTTGCATACTCCATTGATGTGTTTCCAATGTCTGCTCTTTTTAGATCTCCAATTACGTAGAGCCCTTCCATTTGAGCATTCATGGCAATGTTCCAGTAAAGATCTTCCATTTGCATTGCCTCAAAAAAAGCACTGTTTATTTTTATTACTCCTACTGATTCTTTTACTGCTTCAATATAATCTTGACAGAAAGTACCCATTATAGTTCTGTTTTTTTCTGGGTCTCCTTCTAATTTTCCATCTGCTACTAGTTCTTCATTTTGCGTTATCCAAACTTGTTTGATTTTGTCAAAATCTGGATCTAACCCTGCAATAAGTGGCCCTTTTTCTTTCACTATCCGGTTTAGTCTTTGCATTGCGTTCATTTTTTTTCCTCCTGCTCAATTGAGCTGAATCTAATATTAATGTGTTTCTATTAGATAATAACATATTTATTATATTATTACAATGGTTAACGTAATTTAAAGTTAATTGTTTTATTATTCTCCCGTTTTTATTAAGCTTCTTGTTTTTTTACATATATTATTTTTCCTAGTTTTATTTTGTTAACTCTTTTTTGTAATTCCATTATAGGAATTGGAAGTAATGATATTGCAATTGTTATTAACCATTGTGTTTGATTTAATGGTATTAATTTAAATATTTTTGCCAATTGTGGAATTATTACAACTATTGTTTGTACTATTGTTCCTAATATAAAACTTCCTATTAAATATTTGTTTTCTAATATTCCTATTTTAAATATTGATTGTTCACTTTTTATGTTAAAACTGTGGACAAGTTCAAGCATTCCTAATGCTATAAATGCCATTGTTCTTCCTACTTCTAGTCCATAATATTTATTTCCTATACTAAATGCTATTAGTGTTAACATTCCAAGCATTATTCCTTCTACTATTATTTTGTTCCATAATCCGTCTGCAAAAATTCCCTTTCTGCTATCTACTGGTGGTCTTTTCATTATGTCTTTTTCAGGTGGTTCTAGTCCTATTGCGATTGCTGGTAATGAGTCTGTTACTAAGTTTATCCATAATAATTGAATTGCTAATAGAGGCGATTTTAATCCTAAAACTAGCCCCATAAATATTGTTACTATTTCTCCTATATTTGTTGATATTAAAAAATGTATTGCTTTTTTTATGTTGTCATATATATTTCTTCCTTGTTTTACTGCTTTTACTATTGTTACAAAATTGTCGTCTGTTAATATCATATCTGCTGCATTTTTGGCTACATCTGTACCATTTTTTCCCATTGCTATTCCTATGTCTGCATTTTTTAAAGCAGGGCTGTCATTTACTCCATCTCCTGTCATTGCAACTACACTTCCTGCTTTTTGCCATGCTTTTACTATTCTTACTTTATGTTCTGGTGTAACCCTTGCAAATACTGAGTAATTTTTTATATCTTTAACCAACTTTTCTTGTGGTATTTGGTCTAGTTCTTTTCCTGTTATTGCTTTATCTCGTGGCTCTAATATATTTAATTCTTTTGCAATTGCTTTTGCTGTTGCAATATGATCACCTGTTATCATTACAGTTTTTATCCCTGCTCTTTTACACGTATTTACTGCTTCTTTTACTCCTTCTCTAGGTGGGTCTATCATACCAATTAATCCGCACAAAATTTAGTCCGTCTTCCATGAATTTTAATTCTGAATTTTTTGGCATTGCTGGTATTTCTTTATATGCTACTGCTATTACTCTTAATGCTTTTTTTGCCATATTTTCATTTTCTTTTTCAATTCTATTTTTTTCTCCTATTGTAACATTACATTTATTTAATAATACATCTGGTGCGCCTTTTGTAATAACTATATATCTTGTACCTTTTTTATGTATTGTTGTCATCATTTTTCTAGTTGAATCAAATGGTATTTCTGCCACTCTTGGCATTTCTCTATATAATTCAACTTTATTATAGTTGTATTTTAATGCATTTTGTACTAAAGCTATTTCTGTAGGTTCTCCATTAATTTCTGTTTTTCCATTTTCATATACAATATTGCTATCTGTACACATTGCTCCCAGTCTTGTTGCTAACATTTTGTCTTTTGCATTTATTTCTACAACTGTCATTTTATTTTGAGTTAATGTTCCTGTTTTATCTGAACATATTACTTTGCTACATCCTAATGTTTCAACTGCTGGCAATTTTCTTATTATGCTATTATTTTTTGCCATTTTGCTTACACCTATTGATAACATAATTGTAACAATTGCAGGCAAACCTTCTGGAATTGCTGCAACTGCTAGTCCTACAGATGTCATAAACATTTCTATTGGGTCTATTTTCTTTATCATTCCTATTGCAAATATTAGCACACATATTGCTAAACATACTATTCCAAGTATTTTTCCTACTTGTGATAGCTTTTTTTGTATTGGTGTTTCAGGTGTTTCGTCTTCCATAATCATATTAGCTATTTTTCCAACTTTAGTATTCATACCTGTTTCTGTTACTACTGCTTTTCCATGACCATTTACAACTATACTTGCCATAAATGCCATATTTAGCATATCTCCTAGTGGAATATCTGGTTTTGCTATCATATTTGCATCTTTTAGCACTGGCTCTGTTTCACCTGTTAAACTTGATTCTTCTATTTTCAGATTATGGCTTTCTATTAATCTACAATCTGCTGCTACATAAATTCCAGCTTCTAACTCTATGATGTCTCCTGGTACCAAATCTTCTGCATTTATTTCTTGTATATTTCCGTTTCTTATAACTTTTGCTTTTGGTGGTGTCATTTCTTTTAATGCTTCTATTGATTTTTCTGCTTTTGCTTCTTGAATTACTCCCATTAGAGCATTAAATACTACAATTGCTATTATTATAATTGAATCCACATAGTCATTTTCTCCTTGAAAATACGATATTAGTGCAGATAGAGCAGATGCTATTATTAGTATAATTATCATAAAGTCATTAAATTGTTTTACGAATTTTACTAACAATGTTTCTTTCTTTTTTTCTTCTAATTTATTGGTTCCATATTTTTGTTTTCTAATTTGTATTTCTTCGTATGCAAGTCCAATTTTTAAATCTGTTTTTAGTTTTTGTAAAACCTCTTCTTTTCTTAATGTTTCCCACATAATTTCCTCCTTTGTCTTGTTATTTATTAAATTTTATGTGGCTTGTCTTTTATTTATTACTAATTTGTTTGTATTTTGAATTTAACTTTTTGTAGTTTTTTGTCATATTATTTAATAGGAGGGTTTAATTATGTTAATTAATTCTATTTTACTAGCTTTATCAAGTAGTTTGGACTCTTTGGGTATTGGCATTACATATGGTATTAAAAATATGAAAATTTCTAAAATTAGTAGGTTAATTTTGTTTACTATTTCGTGTTTTGTTTCTTTTTCTTCTATATTGTTAGGTGATTTTATAAATAATTTTATTTCTAATTCTTTTGCAAACTTAATTGGTTGCAGTGTTTTAGTTTTTATTGGTGTTAGTATGATTTTTAAATCTATTTCTAATTCTAATAATGTGAAAAATAATTATTATGACTTTAACAATTCTAATTTGATTGATCCTAGAGAGTCTATTGCTCTTGGTTTTGCTTTATCTTTTGATAGTTTGGGAATTGGTATTAGTTATAGTTTAACAGATTCTACTTCTTTTCTTTTTCCATTTTTTATTGGGATTTTTCAGGTTGCTTTTTTGAATTTGGGTATTTTTTGTGGTAAGAAAATAAAAAATATAAGTAATTTACCTGATTTTGTTTGTTCTCTTGTTTCAGGTATATTACTTATATTGTTTGGCATTTTTAGGTTATTTTAATATGCAATTATTCTTCTTTACATTTTTATTATTTTACTGTAAAACCGTCTGTTGCATTTCCACTTAAGAGCTCAGAGCTTAGAGTAACTACGGGGAACAACTCGCGAGAATCGTCGTCAGTGTAGCCGTCAGAGTTGTACAGACCGAAAGCGTACACGCAACCAGAATACACATTGCGCACATAGAAGCCGCAGAAGTTAGAGTAAGTAATGACGCAGCGCGAAGCCAACCAGTAATATGTGCTTGTTCCATTTGGTATTAATAAATCATAATAGTTTTTTCCATTATTAGCTGTTTTAAATGCTGTTTGCATAAAACTATTATCTTTATACCAATATGTTTGATATGGTTGAATACTTGTACTTGCTTCTAATTTTCCATCTGTTGCACTTTCATCTGTTCTTCCTAGCAAATTTGTTTGTTCGCTCTTTTCTAATCCATTATTGTTTTGTATTCCATTTATTACGCTTCGATTTTCTTTTGCATATATTGTTGGATATTTTTTATAAGTTGTATATGGAGTTGAGGTTTGAGTGTTATATGTTGCATTTCCATTATTATCTTTATATGCTCCATTTGTTCCGTTCTTTGCATCATCTGTCATATAATTTTCTATATCTTCTATATTTATACTTCTTGCTTCTATTCCTTTACTTGTATTTCCATATAAATTACTACATGCATCATTTAACAATTTTACTCCATTATTATATCCTTGTGCTTGTCCTAAATACACAGTTCCACTTGTTGGTGCTTCTGGTACTAATGTTACTTTTCCACTTTTTATATCTAGTACTTTCCATTTACTTATTTTATAGTTATTATTACTACTATCTATTGTTACATCTCCTGTTCCTATTGCCTTTTTTGATGAACAATATTCTGCTTCCCATTTATATGTTCCACTTGGTGTATATGTTACTTCTGTTCCTACTTCCAATCCTTCTGGTGCTGGTACTATTTCTCCTACACTTCCATTTGCATTTACTGTGAAACTTTTTCCATCTACAGTTGCTGTTACTGGAAATGTTTCTCCTTCTATTGTTCCTTTATAATTTGCCATGTCTGTTCTTAGTTTTTCTACTGTTAATGTCCCATCATCTGACATTGCTCCCATTACTGCTAATCTTACTTTTTCTTCTGCATTTTTATATTCTGTTTTATCTTTAGCATTTTGAGCTTGTGTTAATATTCCATTTTGTCCTGTTAACATTGCGATTGATACTCCTGCTAGTATTAATAATACTATTATTGTAATTACTAATGCTATTATTGTTATTCCATGTACATTTTTCTTCATTTAAATTCCTCCATTTTTCTTTAGTTTTTCCAGTATTTATAATTTTATTCTGTATTACTTCTTATGTTTTCTCATACAAAATTATGTACAATAAAAGTATATCCTAAACCTTCATCATTGTCAATGATGATTTATCATTTTTGGTCTATTGTCTTTTATCAATTAAAATTAGAAAATAATTTATGTTATAGGTTAATATAAAACTAAACTATAATGAAAGGAAGTATACTTATGGAAAATATACAATCAACTGATTTATTCAAAGTAATTGGTAAAAATATTAAATATTATAGAAGTTTATATAATCTTGAAAAAGGTAAAATGACTCAAGAAAAACTTGCAGAATTAGCTGATGTTTCAACAGCTTTAATTGCTAATGTTGAGAGTGATAAAATTAATCAAGGAATTAGTGTTTTTACTTTATGGAAAATTAGTAAAGCTTTAGAAATTCCTGTTGAAAATTTATTTAATGGTATAGATAAAGATAATCATTCTTTACGAGCTTAAATAAAAAAAGAAGGTAAGGGAGAACTTAAATAAGGACAAAATAGTTCTTATTTAGTTCTTCCTTATTTTATTGGTGTTTTGACAGTTGGATATGATATAGAATTTTAATTCATTTTGTAGCGAAGATAGTTAAAGGAGGTTTTAAGTTATGAAAGAAATAACTTATCATAAAGAAGGAGATTATTATATTCCTGACTTATATTTAGCAGAAGATGAATACGAAAAAAATTATCATATTGGAAAGTATGGTCGTTTAAGACTAGAATATTTGAAAAAATATAAAAAGGCAGATTATACTATAATGCTTTTAGAGGGTACTTTAAGAAAACATATTATAGATACTGATAAACAAGCTAAAGAAAAATTCGAAATTTTAATGAAACAAATGCTAGATAAAAATCCTATTGATGAAAATTTGAAAGATACTGACCATTTAAAATGGGTTGGACTTATGAATAATTATAAGTATTCTGCTGAAGAAATTATGTATTCTGAATTGATTAACTGTTAGTTAGTAAAAGGGTGAGTAAAATTTTTTTACTCACCCTAAAATCTATATTTATATAATATTTATCTTTCAGTACTTGATAAATCCCTATCATTTATTCCAGTTTCTTGATTTATATTTCTAACACTACCATCTTTTATTTTCGTTGCAATGAACTTTAATGCTTCATCTTTAGTTTTAGAATGTCTAGCCTTCATACCAATTCCCTGACTTTGTGTATCACATAAAATTGTATAGTGTTCTAATAAACTTGTTACATCTTTTACTTGCTCAATGCTTCTAACTTGACTATGGTCTAATATATCAATTTCTGAATCTGAAATCCATTCTTCTGAAAATTCAAAAATAGGCTCATGACTTCTTGGATCAATAGTTAAGTTACATACTGGATTAAATCTATCAGGATTTATATGATAAATATAATTTGGCTGTCTTAACATAGCATGTTTTTTACTTTCTGAATCTTGAGTTACTTCAATATTATCATTTCCATAAATATATGTTGATTTTCCTAATATAATCATTCCTGAACTATTGCGAGCAATATAAGGATTATTTCCATCAATTGGAGAAGAAGAGGCAAATACACCATTAACTCTTTCCGTTTCGTAATTATTAGCTCTATCAATAGACTTTCTTAATATTCCACCCTCTAACTTTTCAGGAGCAATACTGGTTATATGTGTAATATCAATATTGTTATCAACAAAAATTCTTTTTATTGATTGCCCGTATTCTGTCATTAATTCAAATATTTTAGATGCTTCCGGGTCTAATTCAATATCATCATTATTTTTTCCATGATTTTGATGCCTTCTCTGCAAAAAATCCAAAGCATTATCTATTGCTTTTTTATCAAAGCCTTGCAATTTTTGTGAATAATCTATATTAATTAATCTTATTTTGTCCCTATATGTATAATGTTTAGTTTTTTCTTGCCATTCGTTTATTAATGAATTAATTTCAGGATGCTCAATAATTACTCTACTATATTGCTCACTTTGTAATACATCATTTACAATTTGTTGTGGTGTTTTTGTTGAACTACTTATATATAAAGAAGTTAAAAAGGAATTAACTTTATCTTCAAGTGAAGGCACTCTATGTCTTGACTCAATTTTTCCATCTTTGTCAAATACGAGCTTATACTCCTTTGTTCTAGCTTCTAATTCTCTTATTTTAGATATTTTTTCCATTGATTTTTCATCTAATGTAGGTTCAATAATTGAAGCATCTAATTTATCTTTCTCTCTTGTTCCTCTGCTTTTAGACATATAAGTATATTCTTTTGATTGAGTTTTTAATTTAATACCTTTATAATCAACTGGTGTATTATTATATATCATATCAAATAATTCTTTAGGTATTACTTTTTCTGTACCAACAAATCTTCCAATTCTTTCATCAAGAGCATAGCTATATGTTGTTACTTCATCATTTTTTATTTTATAAACAAATAATCCGACACCTAATAAATTGCTATTCTTTATACTTGTATTTATATCATGACATCCAACTTTAAAATCTCCATTTATGTCTATAATATTATTAGTTTTTATTCCTCTTTTATCTTCTATACTATATCCGATTTCTTGTAATTTTTTTATTATCTTAGGCAAATCTTCTTCTTTACACATAATGTCTATGTCACTATTTTGTCTATACAAATCTTGATTAGTTTGAATTGCAGAAGAAATGCCACCTACAAGGTAGGCATCTATATCATCTAATTCTCCAAATATTTTTGACAATGTATCATAAGTAGTATGATATTCATCATAATTTTGTTTAGAAACACTGGCAATCATAGGAAAATTATTTCTTCTAAATATTCGATTAAACATTCTTATTATATTATCTTTCATTTTTGGCATTAGAAATTCTCCATAACTACTATTATCACTTAAAATTTTATCATAAAATCAAATTATAACAATTATTTTAGCGAATTATTTCTTCTTTTTAGATTTTTTATTATCAATTAGTTTTTTATCGTCTATATATTTATAATTTAAAGCATTTTCTTTTGATATTGCAGATTTTTTTGTTTGCTTTTCATATGACTTCCTAGCATCATTTGCAACTTGTCCACCTCGTTTAGCAACAGTCATATTTTCATTAAATCCCTGTGGATGTTCTGTTTTTGCTATATCACGAGTAGCAATCTCTCCTAAATCAGTAAGAAGAACTTCAATATCAGTCATATTATCTCTTAAGCTTTCTTTTCTTAAACCTTTTAATTTCTTATATTCAGAGGCTTTCATTCCAGACCATCCTTTATATATTTCATTAGTAAGCATAGCATATTCAATTGGTTTTTCAACACCACCATCTTTCCATATATCTGTTAGTTTAAATCTATCAACAATACCTGTTACTCTTTTTTTTATCCATTCATCACTATAACCCTTATTACGATAATAGTTTACAGCACGATTAATTGCTATCTCTGGATCAAATACTTCATTTATACGTTCATTACCTAAACTTGCTAGCCACATTTTAAAAGGTTCGGCTTTAGGAGATGGTATTGATTCAATAAGTCTTAAAATATTTTGTGTATTTAGCATATCAGTATTTCTCATTTTTCCATCTTTTGCTTTTAATTTGAAAGTGTCACAATTTGTGACGGTTTCATTTCCTTCTTGAAGCATCCTTGATTTGAGTGTTCTCCAGTAATGTGCTGGATCATTACTATTTGTTAATGCACTTACAACATCAACTACACTAAAAAAATATTCTTCTTTTTCACTATTCCAAATACTTCTTATTTCTTTTTCTTCAAACAAGTTTGTAATTATATCTAATTTATTATTATCCATATATTGAAATACCTCCTTGTAGAATTTTTGAACTATTGACAATATATTATCATAAATTCAAAAATTTTACAATTTTATTTTTAACATTTCCTTGATTTTTAGAGGGTTTCGTGATATAGTATAGATGTCATTAGATATGACACTGAAAAATTGAATATTGATATTCCTCTTTACTCATTTGGAGGAGCCATTAGAGTTAAAAGTGCCCGTTTTGTATGTTTTGTTGTAAGGGCGATGAATTTAATGAATAATAAGTGCTACAAAATATCATGCTTGATTTACAGGAAAACACATTTAAAAGTGAATAGCCTTAAAATCTGCTAAATTTTAAGGCAAAATTAAAATTGCCAAAAGTATTAATGCTTTAGGTTTATTAAAAGATGCTAAAATATGATTTTTAGTATTTACTATTCACTTATTACTTGTGTCTGTAAGTAAATCAAACACCTTTAATCATTTACTGATTAAAGTGATAACGGAAAATTATTATGTATGTATGCTTAAATAATTTTTCAGTTTGTAGAAAACAAAACTTATTAGTTATTAGATAGCTTATGGTACTAAATATATAAGGTTTCGTTTTGATACAAAAAAACGAAGCCTTTTTTTGTATGTGATAAAAATATTTGTATTGAAATATTTTTATCACACCACAGATATAAGCAATTTATTGGTTATATCTCTCAAGAATAATAAACGAAGATTTATTATTCTTTTATCAAATATCAAATGTAATTTGGTATTTGATATGCCCTCCGCTAAGGAGCCCACTGACATCTTTGCAGACGATAGTTTGAAAGTGTCATAGTGGGTTACACACTTTGAAAAAGTAATGAAAGAAAAAATACCAATTATTCCAATATAAATGTTGATTTAGAACAAACTAAAAATAATGTTTATTACAAAACTTGCAACACAACTTACAACGAAAGATTAAAAGAATTAGTTGATGAAAATAAAATTTCATTAAGAGGACTTAAAGATAATGCTAAAGTATTTGATGAACTTGTACTAGACATCAATTCAGATTATTTTGAAAAGCACGGAGGATACAATTTTGCAAAAAGGTTTTATGAAGAAGCCTTCCACTTTGCAAAAAAAGAATATGGTAAAGATAATATTATATCTGCTGTTATGCACGCAGATGAACAAAATATTGCATTAACAGCAGAATATGGTAAGCCTATATATCACTATCATTTACACGTTATAGCTATTCCTGTTGTGAAAAAGGAAATAAAATATTCCAAAAGAACTAAAGATAAATCACTTGTTGGAAAAGTTAAAAAAACAATTATGCAAGTTAGCCATAGTAAGAAATGGAAAAGTCAAGCACAACAAGAATTAAACGAAATAAAGAAAGATATTGATAATTACAAAGGTTATAAAGGCGACATTGATAATATTGATGTAGGAAAATCCAAACTATTTGGTAAAAAGTTTGAACTAGATACAGATGATTATCAAAATCTTGTTAAATACGCTAAAAAAGGTGTTGTTGCAGATATTGAGATTACAAAACTAAAAGAAGATGGAATAATGACACCTACTGAATATTACCAGAGTTTAGGTAGAAAATCGCCTACAAAAGTACAAGAAGTAAAAAAATTTTTGGAATGCTGATACAGTTAATAATATACTAGATAGACAAGAATATATTGGAGATACAATAAATTTTAGGTCAACACAAAGGTCTTTCAAAGACCATACTAAAATTGACTTGCCAAAAGAAAAATGGAAAATATTTAAGAACCATCACGAGCCAATAATTGATGAAGAAACTTGGAATACAGTGCAAAGAATTAGAAATAATAAGCGAAGACCTACTAAAACAGGAAAACAAAGTATATTCTCTGGTCATCTATTTTGTAAAGATTGTGGAGCAAAGCTTTATTATTGTACTGCTAATAACTTTACAGCGGATAAAGACTTTTATAGATGTTCCAATTATAAAAACAATTCCACAAATGCTTGTACTAGTCATAATATCAGAGATATTGTCTTAAGAGAGATTGTATTAGAACAAGTACAGCAAGTTATTTCATATATTCACAATTTTGAATGGCTATTTATTAAAGAAAAACAAAATGCAAGTATTGAAGAACAAAAAGAAATTGCAATAACTTCATTTGTAGATAAAGTTAAGAAATATACTGAAATTTTTGAAAGAGAATTTCAAAATATGCTAAAAAATAAAATAAAAACAGCATAGTACAAACTATGCAGATTAAATACCTTAGGAGCATTTTATAGGAATTGTCCTTATTAAAATGCTCCTAATTCCTTCTTTTTTTATTAGCTATTTTTCAATTTCATTGATAATAGTTTTGATATTCCGTTTTCTTCCATTGTAACTCCATATACTGTATCAGCCGCTTCCATTGTTCCTTTTCTATGTGTAATTACTAAGAATTGTGTATTTTGCGAGAATTTCTTTAGATAATCTGCAAATCTGTATACATTTACATCATCAAGTGCCGCCTCAATTTCGTCTAATACGCAGAATGGTGCTGGATTAATTTTTAAAATTGCAAATAGCAATGCAATTGCTGTGAATGCTTTTTCTCCTCCAGATAATAACATCATATTTTGTAATTTTTTTCCTGGTGGTTGTACATTAATATCAATTCCACATTCTAGTATATTGTTTTCGTCTTCTAATTTTAATGATGCATTTCCTCCACCAAATAATTCTTTAAACACTTCTGCAAAGTTTTTATTTATTAACGCAAATTGTGTTTTAAATTGTTCTTTCATGGTTTGAGTCATATCTGTTATTATTTTTCTAAGTTTTGCCATAGTATCTTCTAAGTCAACTCTTTGTTCACACATAAAGTCATATCTTTCTTTTAAGTTTTTATATTCTTCGATTGAATCTACATTAACACTTCCAAGTTCTCGTAATTCTTTTCGTAATTCATTTACTTTTTTCTGTGTTAATTGTACATTATCTGGCTTTTTGTATTCTGGCACATTGTTTGGTGTTAGCTCATATTCTTCCCACATTTTGTTTATAATAGAATTTATGTCTTCTTCTGTTTTAGTTTTTCGTACATCTATTTTTACAATCTGTGCTTTTAAGTCTTCTATTATTTTAAATTTTTCGTTTATTTCGTCTTCTTGTTTTGCCAATTTTTCATTTTTGGCAATTCTTTCTTGTTTTAATTCTTCTATTTTTGAGCCACTATTTTTTACATCTTCTTTTATTGATTCTATTTTTTGTTTTATTTCTTCTATTGATTTTTCTAAATTAAAGTTGTCTTGTTTTATTTCTTCTATTTGACTTTGCTTATTTTTTATACTTTGCTTAGAATTTTCAATATCTTGTAATATTCTTTCTTGTAGCTCTTGTAATGAGGTTTCACTCTCGTCAAATGAAGATACAGATATTTTTAAATTGGTTATATCAAAATTCAAGTCATCTACATATTTTTGATTGTCTTTATTTATATTTGCAAATTCTTGAATTATTGATGTTAATTTTTCTGTTTCTTCTGTTAATGTTTCTATCTCTTTTTGTGTTTCTTCTTTTATTTTAATAGAAGTTTCTTTTTCTTGTTTGATTGTTTCTTGTTCTTCTTTTAGCTTATTTATACGTTTTTCAACTTTTTCTATATTTTCGTCTATTGATAACACTTTTTGTTTTTCTGTTGCATATGTAATGTCTATTTCTTGTAGTTCTTTTTCTAATAGTGTTACTTCTTCAAAAATATTTTCTATTGAATTTTGATATTCTTCTTTTTCATTTTCTTGTTTTTCTATTTTGTTTTTTAGGTTTTGAATATCTTTTTGAAGTTTTTCTATTTCTCTTCCTCTACCTAAGATATTTACAGTTTTCTTGGCTACAGAACCTCCTGTTATTGCCCCAGATGGGTTTATTACATCTCCTTCTATTGTAATAATTCTAAATGTATATCCATTTTGCTTAGCTACTTTTATTGCATTTTCCATATTCTCAACAATAACTGTTCTTCCTAATAAGCTTGTTATAATTTGTTCATATTTTTTATTGTATTTTATTAAGTCTGATGCAATTCCAATAACCCCTTGGTTATTTCCTTTTATCTTATCTAATTTTTTACCATGAACTGAAGATATTGGTAAGAATGATGCTCTACCTAAATTATTTTTTCTTAAGTGTTCAACTAATCTTTTTGCATCTTCTTCTGTATCTGTTACTATGTTTTGTAAGCTCATACCTAAACACATTTCTATTGCTGTTTGGTATTGCTCTGGTACTTCAATTATATTTGCAAGTACACCATTCATTCCTTTTCCTAATTCTTTTACTTTTTCACAATCTAATAAAAGATTTTTTACACTTTTAACATATCCTTCTTTTTCTTTTTCTGTTTCAATTAAGAATTTTAAACGTGATTCTTTTATTCTCATTTCACTTTGATATGCTTGTATATTACTATCATATAATTTTATTTTTTTATCTGCTTCTTCTTTTTTAGAATTTATTTCTTCTAAATTTTTTACTATTTTATTTCTTTTGCTTTCTATTTCATAAAATTCTTTTGATATTTCTTCTTTATTAAATCGTATATTATCTAGTTCGGAAATATTTGTCATTATTTCATTTTGTATTTGTTTTTCTCTTTTTTCGTAGTTATCATAGTTAACATTTTGTGTGTTTATTTGTGATTGTAATTCATATTTTTTGTCTGTGTTTTCTTCCACTTTTTGTTTGTGTTCTTCAATTTCTAGTTCTTTGCTAGATAATTTTTCTGTTATTTTTTGTAGTTCTTCTTCTTTTTCTTTTAGTTCTTTTTCATACTTTTCTTTATTTTGTTTTAAACTATCTTTTTTCTGTTGTTTTTGTTCAATTTCTTCTTGTAGTTCTTTTAGTTTTTCTGTTGTTTCTTCTATTTCTTTTGTGTATCTTTGTGTGTTTTCATTATTATTTGTTATTCTTGTTTTTGCTACATTAATATCTGAATTTAACATTTCTATTTCTTTTTGACTTTCAAACCCTAAGTTTGACATTTCTTCTATTTGTGTTGTTATGTTATTTATATTGTTCTTTAATTCTTCTTTTAGTGCTTTTATTCTGTCTAAATTTTTTTGCTCTTCTTCACATTGGTTATTGTATATTTCTTCATCTTTTACTATTTCTTCTAAACTTTGTTTGTATTTTTCTATATTGTATATAAATAAACCAATTTCAATATTTTTTAATTCTTCTCTTAAATTCAAATATTTTTTAGCTTTTTCTGAACTTATTTTTAATGGTTCTATATTTGTTTCTATTTCTGATAATATGTCATTTATTCTAAGTAAGTTTAGTTTTGTTCTTTCTAATTTTTTCTCTGCTTCTTGTTTTCTTGTTCTATATTTTACAATACCTGCAGCTTCTTCAAATATATTTCTTCTATCTTCTGATTTATTGCTTAAAATTTCATCTATTTTACCTTGTCCTATTATTGAATATCCGTCTTTTCCAATTCCTGTATCCATAAATAGTTCTAATACATCTTTTAATCTACAAGGTACTTTATTTATGTAATATCCAGTTTCACCTGTTCTATATATTTTTCTTGTTACTGTTACTTCCGTGTATTCTATTGGTAATGCTCCATCAGTGTTGTCAAATACTAATGAACCTTCTGCAAAACCTAATGATTTTCTATTTTGTGTACCTGCAAATATAATATCAAGTGATTTGTTACCTCTAAGAGATTTCATGCTTTGTTCTCCAAGTATCCACCTAATACTATCTGAAATATTACTTTTTCCTGAACCGTTTGGTCCTATAACACTTGTTATTCCTGGTCTAAATTCCAGTACTGTTTTATCTGCAAAGGATTTAAATCCTTGTAATTCTAGTCTTTTTAAATACATTTTTTCTCACCTGCAAGTAGTTTATACTATTTTTCGACTTTTGTAAAGAATTTTAGCTATACGAATTTTACTCCTGAAACAATTTTTGCTATGTTATATATTAGTTTTAGCTTGTCCTTAGAACATTTAGAAAATAGCTCTTTAAATTCTTTGTCTAAATATATATCTTCTTCTTTTGTTACTCCTGTAATAAATTCTTCTATTGGAACTTGTAATATATTTGATATTTGTGCTAATCTTTTTAGTGTTATTTGTGCAGTTCCCCTTTCTACCCTACTAAGATATGCTACTGATACATCCATTGTTTCTGCTAGTTTTTCTTGCGATATCCCCTTTTCATTTCTTTTGTTTTTTATCCTTTCACCCATTAGCTGGTAGTCAATTCTTACTTTAACAAACATAATTTGCACCTCCGTTTTAGTAAATTTATCATCATCATATTTTATCGTCAAAGTCCATTTTTTCTTTTGACGTAAAGTTTTATCTATAAATGCTCTCTTTAACTCATTATTTTACAGTTTTTCTAACTTTTACACTTTTTTACATTTTTTCTAACTCTAATTGTTAGTTTGCTTTTTTGTTGATATTATTTGTTTTACATCGTATTTTGTTGGTATAAATCAAACAAAAAGTAAGAATTTTATGTTTTTGCAAATTCTTACTTTTATATTAGTTTTTAAATTTATATTTTTACTAATTTGGAGCTTTTTCACTATATTTATTATTAACTATTTTTTCATATGGTGCTTTTTCTTTTAGTTCTCCAGCTTGTGTCATAACTTCTTGTAATCTTTCGAATCCTTCTTGTTTTAATACTGGTGTTTCATTCCATGCGTCTATGTTTTTATAACTTTGTATTGCTGATGTTAAGATTTCAATATCTGTACTTGGGAAAAAGCTTTGTATTGCTTCTGCTATTTCCTTACTACTATGTTCCTTTACCCATTTTTCTCCTTTTGCTATTGCATTTGTAAAGCCTTGTATTGTTCCTTCGTTTTTTTCTATATAACTTTTTTTAGCAAAATATGCTGTATATGGAATTTCTCCTGCTGCTTCGCCAACTGATGCTACTATATATCCTTTTCCTTGTAATTGTGTTTGTGATGCTGTTGGTTCAAATAATGTTACATAGTCTGCATTTCCACTTGCAAAGGCTCCTGCCATTAAGTCAAATTTTATACTATCATCTAATGTTACATCTTTTCCTGGTTCTATTCCATTTTCTTTTAGTACATATTCTAATGTCATATATGGTACTCCGCCTTTTCTTCCTGGAATTATAGTTTTTCCTTTTACTTCTTTCCATTCAAAATTTGGACTTTCTTTTCTTGATACTAAAAATGATCCATCTTTTTTAGTCATTTGCGCAAATACTTGGCAATAATCTTCTTTTCCTTCATTGTAAACATATATTGATGCCTCTGGACCTGCAAATCCAATATCACATTGATTACTTAATACTGATGTCATTACTGCATCTGCCCCTTGACCTGTTGTTAATTCAATTTCCATACCTTCTTCTTTAAAATAACCATTATTTATTGCTACATATTGTGGTGCATAAAATACTGATCGTGTTACTTCATTTACTTTTATTGTTTTAGTTTCTGTATTGTCTTTTTTGTTTTTTATTATATAAATTTGTACTCCTAACAACACTACTAGCACAATAATAATAATGCTTATAAATATTTTTTTATTCATTTTACACCTCCTATTTTCTTTTGTATATTTTATGT
>OGOW01001853.1_pt1 | contig 18080 bp, 18 predicted proteins | sample 1552781 | NCBI WGS metagenome assembly OGOW01 (sample SAMEA2580145, study PRJEB22360) | human gut metagenome | biome: human gut; feature: human-associated habitat; material: faeces | place: Denmark | collected 2008/2010
AGATAACAGGGAAAGATTGCGGTAAACAGTTCCCAGACTGATATTGGGATAAATAATCTTCATATTGTCATAGACAACATCTGCTGTCGGGTGATCCCTGCGGGTCATGAGAAACTCTTTGATAGATTCTCTCTGACGGCTATATTTTAATCCAGCCATTGGAAACTCCTTTCTTTGATAGTATAGACAGTATTCCGTAATCTTTACCTGCCAATAAATTCATATATTAACCGAAATATCTCTTAAGCAGACCAGCGAATGCTTTGCCGTGTCTTGCCTCGTCTCTTGCCATCTCATGTACAGTATCATGGATAGCGTCAAGGTTAGCTGCTTTGGCACGTTTAGCCAGGTCAAATTTACCGGCAGTAGCACCGTTCTCAGCTTCTACACGCATCTCGAGGTTTTTCTTTGTGCTGTCAGTAACAACTTCACCGAGAAGTTCGGCGAAGTTTGCAGCATGCTCAGCTTCTTCGTAAGCTGCTTTCTCCCAGTAGAGACCGATCTCCGGATATCCTTCTCTGTGAGCAACTCTTGCCATAGCAAGATACATACCTACCTCAGAGCATTCGCCCTGGAAGTTAGCTCTCAGATCTTCAAGAATGTCTTCGCTGACACCCTTGGCAACACCAACAACGTGCTCAGCAGCCCATGTCATCTCAGCGTCCTGTTTAATAAATTTGGAAGCAGGAGCCTTGCAAACCGGACAGACCTCCGGAGCTTCATCACCTTCATGAACATATCCACATACACTACATACCCATTTTGCCATAGTCTTAATCTCCTTTTCTCACTTAGATTGATTTTTATTTAATAATAGTAATTGTTATTAGTTTCTTGCTGTGACTATAATGTACCATAATGATATAGAAATGTCAATAGGGAATTTTGCTTTTTTCAGACAATAGCAAAAAAACACTGTTTCTGTTACAATAAGGAAATGAGACAGCGAAAAAATGATTTTGGCAAAGAACATGCCAAAACACCTCGCGGGATACTATCTTCTGAGTAATTAAGAAAATCTTAATATTTTACCCCATGGATATTAATTCTTGGCAGATATAGTAAATGCAAGGTTACGGCAGATGGTTTACCGTGGCCAAAGTGAGCAGTAAACAAAAATACAGGAGGCAGGGGAAATGGCAGAGATACTGGTATGTGATGACGATAAGGATATTGTGGAGGCGATAGAAATCTATCTGGCACAGGAAGGGCATCACATTCTCAAAGCATACGACGGTGGGCAGGCGATCCGGGTTCTGCAGAATAATCCGGTGGATCTTCTGATCATCGATGTGATGATGCCGAAGCTGGACGGAATCCGGGCAACATTGAAGATTCGTGAAAAAAACGCTCTTCCTATTATAATTTTATCAGCGAAATCCGAAGATACAGATAAGATCCTCGGATTAAATGTCGGGGCAGATGATTATGTGACGAAACCTTTTAACCCACTGGAGCTGATGGCAAGGGTCAAATCACAGCTTCGAAGATACACACAGCTTGGTGCGGTGGCAGAAAAAAGAGAAAATATTTATCAGACCGGCGGGCTCATGATTGATGATGACCGCAAAGAAGTCAGTGTGGATGGAGATGTGGTTAAACTCACACCAATCGAATACAGGATTCTTCTTTTTCTGGTCAGAAATCAGGGCAGAGTTTTTTCTATCAATCAGATTTACGAAAGTATCTGGGAAGAGGAAGCAATCGCGGCGGATAATACCGTAGCGGTCCATATCCGCCACATCAGAGAAAAAATTGAGATCAATCCGAAGGAACCACGTTATCTTAAGGTTGTGTGGGGACTTGGGTATAAAGTGGAAAAGATTTAAAATTTCACAGAAACCTGTGGAAAACATGGAAAGGAAATGGGGTAAAATGAAGAAAAAATGGTACAAAAAAAGCGGAATAAAAGCATTTTTTATCTGTCTGACAATAGTGTTTCTGGTGACAGCCTGCGTCAGTGCAGGAGCATCTGTATATGTCATGAGCAAGGGAGTTCAGCCATTGGACAGCAGAAAATATGTGGATTCGGAGAGTTTTACAGACAGTGTTTACAGTATGTCACATACAATTCTGGAATCACTGAAAGAGCGGGAAATTCTCGATGAAAGCAGCGAGGATGACCTGATCGATCTGGCGGAGCTGAAAGAAGGAAAAACGCTCACTCACAAAAATACCTCCGGTCTTGCATATAAGGCAGAGGATCTACTTAGCTGGTCTCAGGGTGCCTGGGATCAAAGCACAAATCTTCTGGTATGCAGAAAACCAGATGGAAGCAACTATTATATGTATTACAGTGATTTCGCGGATAAGATCATTACCGGAGAACTGAAGCTGGTGTTTGGCAGTGATGCTGAAATGAACCAGGAATACACAAAAGATGTACTTTCTATGCTTTCAGGGGAAGAATATTCGTATTATGATAGTTCTTATAGTGATACAGGAATCCGAAGAGATTCAGTAGAATATGTTGCAGATGCAGATGGAAATATCGCATATACAAATGTCTGGAATTATGAATCCAGAGAATATAATGACGCTGCACTGGTAGAAAAATACAAACCGGATGGAGCGGACAGCATTCTTGATATTGTGAATGACAGCACTAAATGGAAGGGTGATATCAGTACAGCATATCAGTATTTATATGCGGCTCTTGTGAAATATAACAATGCAGCAGATGCAGAGAAGAGTCTGGAAACATATGCACAGGGCAAAACAAATCTCAGTTATCTGTTTGTAGATAAAAAGTCTGGTAAAGTATACAGCAATATAAAATCAGTTACTGCTGACAACTATGAAAAGATCCTTGATAAAAAAATGAGAAATTCACTTGATCCGTATATGATCATATATCCAGAGGAACAGGACTGTGAGACGGGATTTACAGGTATTACTGACCAGGCAGTGAACTACTGGCAGACCATGATCGCAAATGTCGGACTGGCAGATTCGGATTATGTCTATGCTGTTTCTGTAGATGAGGATTTTTCTGTATTAGATCGCATAGCACAGGAAAAAATATACTACGACAAATTTGCACCGCTGCTTATTCCGATGATTGTTATTGCGGCAGTGGCTCTTGTTCTGGTACTCGTAGGAATTGTGATTCTGACAGTTGCAGCAGGACGACACAACGAAGATGAAAAAGTACATCTGAATTTCTTTGACAGATGGTATACAGAAATTGCTGCATTTCTGGTATTTGGAATCTGGATCTATGGAGTTGCAATCATGATGCAGGTGATGGGTTCAGGCGATATGCGCATGGCAGGCTATCTGGTCGGAATAGGAATCCTGGGAATCTGGAGCGGTGCGTGGTTCCTTACGGGATGGCTTAGCTTGGTACGCCGTATCAAGGCAGGATCAATCTGGCGTGACAGCGTACTCAGATATATCTTACTTTTTATCAGAAAGATTTTTTCAAAATTTGCAGATATGATTGTTTTTCTGAGTAATAATACGGTCAGCAGAATAAAGACGATCGTGGCATTTGGCATATTTGTATTTTTACTGTTTATGTCTACCGGACTTTTTGTTGGTGCAGATATTCCGTTTTTCCTTCTGATATTTGTGGTGACCTGCTGGGTGGTTCTTTATTATCTGCTTAAGAAAGCATGGGGAAGAGAACAGATTCAGGATGGCCTGAAAAAAATTACCGACGGAGATCTTCAGTATAAGATTCCAACAGAAAAGCTTTCCGGCGAGCAGAAGATGATGGCAGATTATATCAATCATATCGGGGAGGGTCTGGATGCTGCAGTAGAGAACAGCCTCAAAAACGAGCGTATGAAGACAGAACTGATCACAAATGTCTCCCACGATATCAAAACCCCGCTGACTTCGATCATAAATTACATCGATCTTCTCAAACGGGAAAACCCTGAGGATCCTAAGATCAGAGGATATCTGGATGTTTTGGAGAATAAAGCACAGCGTCTTAAAGTACTGACAGAAGACGTCGTAGAAGCTTCCAAGGCAAGTACAGGAAATATCTCTCTGGAAATGACAGAACTCAATTTTGTCGAACTTGTAAACCAGGTGATCGGAGAATTTGAAGAAAAATTTGAAGAAAGAAACCTGAAGATGGTGATCCATTTCGATGAAGAAGAAGTAATCATCTGTGCAGACGGACGCAGACTCTGGAGAGTCCTCGAAAATGTTTTCGGAAACGTATCAAAATACGCAATGGAAAATACAAGAGTTTACGTTGATGTCAAAGTTGAACGACCAAACGTGCAGCTTTCCCTCAAAAACATCTCTGCACAGCCACTGAACATCTCCGCAGACGAGCTCACAGAAAGATTCATCCGTGGCGATGTCTCCCGAAATACCGAGGGCAGCGGTCTGGGGCTGTCGATCGCCAAAGATCTCGTTCAGCTGCAGGGAGGAGAATTTAAGCTGTATCTTGACGGAGATCTGTTCAAAGTAACCATAGAATTTGAGGTGAAATAGGAAATAAAATAACGTGAATTAAATGTATAGTAAAATGTAGATACGATATGAATTCACATGTCTGTGATATATGAAATACCCTTCCAGACAGGCTTCGTCGTTCGGAAGTTCTAGAGATATTCCTGACTGTTAAAGACGCTCATAAAAATCGTTAACTCGTTTCACTCGAACAAAACGATTTTTATAAGCAACACAGCCAGATCATATCTAAGAACTTCCAGAACTCCTGCAGAAAGTCTGAAAGGGCGGCGCAGCCGCCGGTATGCGGCCACGGCCCGTCAGGGCCCGGGCCGCACCATCACCCTAATGATTTAAAATGGGTAGAGTGAAAAGTCCTGTATATGGATAACAGACAGTGAGTGTATCGATATAACAACTCTCTGCAGGATTTGTGCAAGTTCTTAATGGTTTGGAACTGCGTTATAAATAAAAATTGTGTTGTCTGAGCGTCAGCGAGTTCACAATTTTTATTTATGCTTTTAGCAGTGACAAAGCATTTTAGAACTTACCGAATCCGAAGCCCTGTTGTAATATCGATACACTTATCTGGCTGTGAAAACATATCAGGCTTTTTCGCAATCCTGTTTTCTCATTATTTCTATTGTTTTCTCATTTACAAACATCCACAAATATGCTACTATTTTGAAAGGAGCGAAATTATAGTTTTCGCAGAATATAAGCAAACTCAACGAACAAGAGAGTACATTTGCTGACCACATTACAGAGAATTCCCCGAAGGAAATCTTAGATTTCCGTGGCTGAGAGGGAAGTGCAGGTGCAGATGGAAGATGGCTTGGGAGAGGTGCAGTCGAGATGAGTATTGATGCCGGTCAAACTATACGGCATACTGGAATGGAGATTTCAGTTACTGTTCAGACTGCAACAGGACCGCCTGTTACAGCGGAAGGGTATCAGGACAGCGACAGATCATCACAGAAATGATTGGAATGTCAGACTGGAATCGCACTCGATGAGGTTTCTGACCGCGAGGCAGGAACGAACAGAAGTGGTAACACGGGCAGGACTCGTCTTCTCTATGAGAAGGGGTCTTTTTTTATACCCAAGGACTGCGGGAGCAGCGTGCTGCACAGCAATCCGTTGAGTATTATTAAATTTCAGATTCAGGAGGAGATAAAATGGACAAGCAGAAGTATTATATTACAACCGCGATCGCTTACACATCCGGTAAACCACATATCGGAAACACTTACGAAGTCGTGCTGGCAGATGCAATCGCACGCTATAAAAGACAGGAAGGCTACGATGTATTTTTCCAGACAGGAACTGACGAGCATGGCCAGAAGATCGAACTTAAAGCAGAAGAAGCAGGAATTACACCGAAGGAATTCGTAGATAATGTATCCGGCGAGATCAAGAAAATCTGGGATCTGATGAATACATCCTATGATAAATTCATCCGTACTACAGACGCTGATCACGAAAAACAGGTTCAGAAAATATTCAAGAAAATGTACGCAAAAGGAGACATCTACAAGGGACATTATGAAGGAATGTACTGTACACCTTGTGAATCCTTCTTCACAGAATCACAGCTTGTAGACGGCAAATGTCCGGACTGCGGACGCCCATGCGTTCCTGCAAAAGAAGAAGCATACTTCTTCAAAATGAGCAAATATGCAGACCGTCTGATCGAGCATATCAAAACACATCCGGATTTCATTCAGCCGGAATCTCGTAAGAACGAAATGATGAATAACTTCCTTCTCCCGGGACTTCAGGATCTCTGCGTATCCAGAACCTCCTTCAAATGGGGAATTCCGGTAGATTTCGATCCGAAACACGTTGTTTATGTATGGCTGGATGCCCTGACAAACTATATCACAGGAATCGGTTATGACTGTGAGGGTGAAAGCTCTGAACAGTTCAACAAACTGTGGCCGGCAGACCTTCACCTGATCGGTAAAGACATCATCCGTTTCCATACCATTTACTGGCCAATCTTCCTGATGTCACTGGATCTGCCGCTTCCGAAACAGGTATTCGGACATCCGTGGCTGCTCCAGGGTGATGGCAAGATGAGTAAATCCAAAGGAAATGTTCTCTATGCAGATGAACTCGTAGATTTCTTCGGCGTAGATGCTGTCCGTTACTTCGTACTTCACGAAATGCCGTTCGAAAACGATGGTGTTATCACATGGGAACTGATGGTAGAAAGACTGAACTCCGAGCTTGCAAATACACTTGGAAACCTTGTAAACCGTACAATTTCCATGTCAAATAAATATTTTGGCGGACTTGTAGAGAATAAAGGTGTTGTTGAGCCGGTTGACGATGACCTCAAATCCTTTGTACTGGCCGTTCCGGGCAAAGTTGCAGAGAAAATGAGCAAACTGCGTGTTGCAGATGCAATGACAGAAGTATTTACCCTGTTCAAGCGTCTGAATAAATATATTGATGAGACAATGCCATGGGCACTTGCAAAAGACGAGGCAAAGAAAGATCGTCTGGCAACAGTTCTCTACAACCTGGTTGAGGGAATCACGATGGGAGCAACTCTTCTGGAATCCTTCATGCCGGAGACAACAGAACGTATTCTTGCACAGTTAAATGCAGAAAAACGTACTCTGGAAGACCTTAAGACATTTGGACTGTATCCGTCAGGAAACAAGGTAACAGAGAAACCGGAGATTCTTTTTGCACGTCTTGATCTCAAGGAAGTACTTGCCAAAGTAGAAGAACTTCATCCGAAAAAAGAAGAGCCTGCAGAGGAAGTAAAAGAAGAAAACGTGATCGATATTGAAGCAAAACCAGAGATCACCTTTGACGATTTTGAGAAACTTCAGTTCCAGGTTGGTGAGATCATTGCCTGTGAAGAAGTTAAGAAATCCCGTAAACTTCTCTGCTCTCAGGTTAAGATTGGAAGCCAGGTGCGTCAGATTGTATCCGGAATCAAAGCTCATTACAGTGCGGAAGAAATGGTAGGAAAGAAGGTTATGGTTGTTACCAACCTCAAACCTGCCAAACTTGCAGGAATCCTCAGTGAAGGAATGATTCTCTGTGCGGAAGATGCAGATGGAAACCTGTCCCTTATGGTACCGGAAAAAGAAATGCCGGCAGGAGCAGAAATCTGCTGATCTGGCTGAATAAAATTGTGAAACAGGTTATTCGGTTATAAATAAGACTGAGAACTCCAGGAATCATGATACGATTTCCTGGAGTTTTTTGACAGAAAAAGCCGGCTTTCTTGACGGAACTTCGGGGGATTTGTATACTATAGTTATAGCTTAAACAGAATTCTGTAAATCAATGACAGAAAGGGCAGCAAAAAATATGGAAAAGGGTTTTACACATTTTGACCAGAATGGAAATGCAGTCATGGTCGATGTTTCCGGGAAACAGGTCACATACAGGACAGCTCTGGCAACAGGGTATATTTCGGTAGGACCGGAGATCATGGAAGCAGTAACGGCAGGAAATGTAAAGAAGGGCGATGTTCTCGGAGTAGCAAGAGTAGCGGGAATCATGGGAGTCAAAAAAACTTCCGAGCTGATTCCGATGTGCCATCCGCTTCCGATACAGAAATGTTCTGTTGATTATGAACTGGATCAGGAAAAAAATCAAATCCATGTCTTCTGTACGGTAAAAACAGAGGGAAAAACAGGTGTGGAAATGGAGGCCCTCACAGGGGTTCAGGTAACTCTTCTGACAATCTATGATATGTGCAAGGCAATTGATAAACATATGGTTATGTCAGAGGTTCATCTGGTCGAAAAAACAGGAGGAAAAAGCGGAGATTTCCGTTTTGAGAACAGATAGAAAGGAAGGAAGAAATGAAACGAGTAGCGATCATCACATCCAGTGATACAGGATACCGCGGCGAGAGAGAAGACTTAAGCGGACCTGTGATTAAGGAAATCGTAGAACGTGAGGGATATGAAGTGGTATCTATGGATATCCTTCCGGATGATCAGGTAATGCTTGCAGGCAAAATGCAGGAAATCGCAGATAAAGAGTTTGCAGAGCTGATCCTGACAACAGGAGGAACAGGTTTCTCAGAAAGAGATGTCACTCCGGAGGCGACAGAAGAAGTAATCGAGCGCAGAGTTCCGGGAATTCCGGAGGCAATGCGGGCATACAGCATGACGATCACAAAAAGAGCCATGCTCAGCCGTGCGACGGCAGGTATTCGAGGAAAGACACTGATCATCAATCTTCCGGGAAGTCCTAAGGCAGTCAGAGAAAGCCTGGACTATATCATCGATGCTCTGGGACATGGGATTGAGATCCTGACAGGGGAAGCAGGAAACTGTGCACGGAAATAAGAGGAAAATACCGGGGTAATTGGTATTTTGGTCAGATTACGGTGAACAGCAATATACAAAACAGGAGGTTTTTACAATGGGGAAAGTAATTGCAGTATGTATCAGCAAAGAAAAAGGAACACAGAAATATCGTATACCGGAAGGAGAGTTCATAGAAGAATGGGGACTCAAAGATGATGCACATGCAGGAAAATGGCATCGTCAGGTCAGTCTGTTATCTTATGATAAGATCCAGGAGTTTCGTGCAAGAGGTGCGGAAGTTGAGGATGGAGCCTTTGGGGAAAATCTGGTAGTGGAAGGTTTTGATTTTGCAAACCTTCCGGTAGGAACCAGATTCCGCTGCAACGATGTGGTTCTTGAGATGACGCAGATCGGAAAGAAATGCCACCAGGGCTGTGCGATCTTCCAGAAGATGGGTGACTGCATCATGCCGAGAGAGGGCGTTTTTACGAGGGTGCTCCATGGAGGGATCATCCATGAAGGTGACGAGTTGATAATCGAGGAGTAGTGAATGGAAACGCATATGATTTTTGAAACACATGCTCATTATGATGATGAAGCGTTTGAGGCAGATCAGGAGGAAATTCTGAACTCCATGCAGGAATGTGGGATTGGCAGGATTGTCAATGCCTGTGCTTCAATAGAAAGTCTGAAGGACACAGAACTTCTTATGGAGAAATATCCGTTTGTTTACGGAGCATTTGGAATTCATCCGGATGATGCAGACAAGATGACACAGGAGACTCTTGATGAGATCCGAAAGCTTTGTCAGCTTCCGAAGGCAGTGGCTGTCGGAGAGATTGGGCTTGATTATTACTGGCACAAGGAAGAAGCAGAGCATGAGCTTCAGAAGAAAATGTTTCGTGCACAGATGGAGATTGCAAGAGAACAAAAAATGCCGTTTATGATCCACAGCAGGGAGGCCGCAAAGGACACTCTGGACATTGTGAAGGATTATGTGCGAGGCGGAATGTATGGTGGGATCATCCATTGTTTTTCCTATGCAAAGGAAATGGCACGGGAGTATCTGGATATGGGACTTTATCTGGGAATTGGCGGTGTGATCACATTCAAGAATGCGAAGAAGCTGAAGGAAGTTGTGGAGTATGCCCCACTCAGTCAGATCGTTCTGGAGACAGACAGTCCGTACTTAAGTCCGGAGCCGAATCGAGGGAAACGAAATGACTCACGAAATCTGATATTTGTGGCACGGGAGATTGCACAGATCAAGGGAATAACAGAAGAAGAGGTTATTGCCGTAACAGAAGAGAATGCAGAGAAGTTGCTGCTGAGATAAAAATACCCCGGAAAATGACAAATCTGTTTGCTGGTCAGACAGTGTCGTTTTTCGGGGTATTATATTTGGGATGAATCATCTTATGGATGATCAATAATCCTCATCATAGGAGTCATCATAGGAGTCGTCATATGAATCGTCATAGGAGTCATCATAAGAGTCGTCGTATGAATCGTCATAGGAAGAATCATCATAAGAAGAATCATCATAGGATCCATCATCGGAACTGTCAGAAGAATCGTCCGAGCTGTCGCTGCCGGAGGAATTTCCCTGTCCCGCAAGATAGTCTTCTGCGCTGACAGACCAGGTATCCTCTACGACATTTCCATTAGAATCGATCATATTGAGTTCGTAGTCAAAGGATACATCAAGGAGATCTGTTCTGGTAGATGGTTCAACATTCATGGACATAATCTCTTTGAACTTGGCCTGAAGGTTTGCAAGGGTAAATTCATCGCCGATGATTTCTTTGACGCCGTGCTGGGAGGCAAGCTCCTCAGTGTAATCTTCAAGCATATATGGGTTAAAGACGCCCTCATCTTTGTTGTAGTGCATGACCATTGGCTTGACGGTCGGATCAAGGATGTCGATGGTGGTCACACCGTTTTTGACAGATTTCTGAATGGTGAAGCTTGCCATTCCCTCCAGAAGTCCGGTAAGAGTCTGCTGGGTGGAAACAAAGTTTCCAAGGGAATAGAAGATCAGCATATTATGTCCCTGGTCATCAGACATACGACCATATGGCTGGAGAATGTGCGGATGACCGCCGATCACAACATCAACGCCCTGCTGCATGAGGAAAGTCGCCCATTCTTTCTCATATTCGGTAGGCATAGCTTCTTCTTCCTTACCCCAGTGTGCAACAAAGATCAGCACATCACTGCTGGCCTTGGCTTTCTGGATCATGCTGGAAACTTTGGCCTTATCAAAGAGATCGATCATATATTCCTTGCCTTCACCGGCACCACCGTTGTTGGTTCCGTATGTATAATCCAGGAAGGAAATCTTGATTCCGTTTACTTCAAGTGTTTTGACGTTATTGGCATCTTCCTCTGTAGGATGAATGCCGAGAACCGGAATGTCCGGATAGTTAGTACTCCAGAAGTTAAAGGTTTCTTCCATGAAATCAGAGCCGTAATCATCGATGTGGTTGGTTGCGGATTCAATGACATCGAAGCCTGCTTTGATCAGAGCATCTCCGACTTCGGTAGGTGTGGCGAAAGACGGATAGGAGCTGACAGCATCGTGTTCTGTGGTAAAGACAGTTTCCTGATCTACCATTGCGACATCCGCTGCCTGGATCTCATCCGTGACCTTTTCGTAGATCTTGTCGTAGTTCCAGGTTCCGGAATCATTCTCGCCGGACTCGATGAGGCTTCCATGATAGAGATTATCACCGACAGCGATAACGCTTGCTGTGGAAATCTCTGGTTTTTCAGCCGCCTTTTTGGCAGCCGCCTTCTTTTCTTCGGCGGCTTTCTGTGCTTCTATTTTGGGTTTCTCGATTAAGTTGTAATCAAGCTGCCGGAATGCAATGACAAGCAGTACCAGCAGGATAATGGAACAGGTAAGACCAATACGGGAATTCATCTGTTCTCTTAGATTTAATGGTATATTCTTATTTTTTTTCATAACTGGATTCCTTTCATTTTTTCATTATAGCAAATAAAAACCAGTAAAAAAAGAGATTGTTAAAAAAATTACTTTGTGTTTCAAAATGCTTTACGTTATAATAAAAAACAAAGAGGGAGAGGAGAAGGCTGATGAACTCATACGAAACTGTAAATGATGTTCTGGTAAAACTGTTTAATGAGATTATGGATGTGGAAGAACGTGCACTGATCACATCAGAATACAAAGATATTTCCGTGAATGATATGCATGTCATAGAGGCGATCGGAATTCGGGAACCCAAGAATATGTCCACGGTGGCACGTGCAGTTTCTGTGACAGTGGGAACTCTGACGATCGCGATTAACCATCTGGTCAAGAAAGGGTATGTAGAACGTAGCCGAAGTGAAGAGGATCGAAGGGTCGTGCTGGTATCTCTTTCTGAGAAGGGTGAAAAGGCATATTTTCATCACAGAATGTTCCATGAGAAGATGGTCATGGAGATTCTGGACGGTATGGATGAGAAAGAAACAGAAGTGCTTACAGGGGCGCTGACAAAGCTTCAGAAATTTTTCCGCACTTACGGAAATGAAAAATAAAACGAGAGCAGACATATCAGACAGAGGATATGCCTGCTCTTTTGTCATTCTATTGCATATATTTTTCCAGAACTGGAAACTGCACCGGGCCGATTGTCAGAACCTTGCGGTGAAATTCCCGGACATCGAAGGAGCTGCCGGATTTTTCCTGCTGTTTCTTTTTCAGATCAAGGAAGTTCAGATAACCGAGATAATATTTAAGATAGTTACAGGGAGTTTCAACAATATACTGATAGATCTCACTGGCGATCTTTGTATCCCGGATTCCGAAGACCTGCAGAAATCGTAAAGCAGCGGTCTGATTCCAACCCTGATAATGAATGCCCGTATCAAGCAGAGAATAGATACAGAGATTGATACAGCGTTTTTTCCACATCAGGGCGGTGAGGTCGGAAGCCGCTTTGTCTGTGAGAAGAGAAGCAGCATACTGATATCCGTAGGATTCGACATAAGTTGCCCAGCCTTCGACATAGCCGCCGGAAGTGATCAGGTAGCGGATATCAGCAGGCTGTGTCCTTCCGAAAAAAACAGTCTGATACAGGTGCCCCGGAAATCCTTCGTGAGAAAGAGTTGTAAAAAGCTCCAGGTTGGAGTGGCTGTTGGCACGGTTGATATAAATTACATTGGGACTGCCTGTATCAAGCGGTGGGGTAAGATAAAATGCCGGACTCAGGAAATCTTCCATGGATTTGTGGACATAGCGGACTTCATAATCAGTGGTACTAAGCAGTGGAAAATCCTTCTGCATAGCTCGCCCCAGATACTGAAGGGCAGATTTTGGCTTAAAATCATTGAACTCAACACCCTTTGTCAGTTTTGGGAGAAGTGAAGGCTGTTCCTTCAGCATCTTCTGAACGGTGTCCATATCCTCGGAAAGCTGAGCGGCAAGACGCTGCTGGATTTTTTCCACAGAAAGATAACATCCGGTCTGAGACTGCAGAAGATAGCGGTAATATTCAGTTCCTCCTTCAAAATGCTTTAGCCCGCGGCTTGTGCTGCCACTGTTTTTGAGTTCGCTTAATCCGGTCATCAGCTCCTGATAAGCGGGGATGACACCGGTGAGCAGGATTTTTTTGTGACAGTTGATTAGTTTTGTCTGTTCCTTTTTGGAAAACCTGCCATAGGATGTAAGTTTCCGGGAAAAAACATCCAGCATGTAATTGTTCTCGGGATCTTTGATGAAGGCACTGCACTGCTCCAGAATACGGTTGAGAGTTGTATCACTCATAAAATATCCTGCTTCGGATTTTTGGCGTTCATAGGCGAGGAGACTCTGAAAATATGGTTTTATGGAGGTCAGAAGATTCAGGTAATCCGCAATATCCTGATCTTCATAAAAAGCATATTCTGCCAGAAGGACAGGCAGCTGTGCCTGGATGCCAAGACTGGGGCTTAAGGGTTCGTCCAGAAGAGGATAATCTCTGGATGAGAGCTGTGTCTGATAATAAAGGAGCAGCATATCCCGGGTGATCTGATTTTCGCGATTCAGTCGGGAGGCGGAAAAGCCTTTCAGCTTCTGAAGATATTGTTCATATTTCTGATATGTACGGTCCATGTCGGCAGAAATTGTTCCGAGAGCGGGAGAAGGGCGGGAAATTTGTTTCTTTTCAGGATAGGCAAGAGAGTAATGGAGGGTCAGCATACTTCCGGAAACCTCTTCCTGAAAGATGTTATCGGTCAGGGATCTGAATGCATTGTCATCAGAGATTACATGACCGGAGATCCAGCCCATAAAAAGTCCGAAGAGCAGGACAAAACTCAGAAAAAGTGCAATCATGAGCGGAGAACGGGGTCTGCGAAGAGAAAATTTCATAGAGGCCTCTCAAAAGAAAGGTTTTTACTATCTTATTGGAAAACGCAGGATTGTATGCTAAACTGAGTGGCAGGAGTTAAGAAAGAGAGGTCGATTTGATGGAAGAAATATATGATCTTGTAATTTTGGGTGCAGGTCCGGCAGGGATCTGTGCAGCAATCTATGCGACAAGAGGTAAACTGAATACTCTGTGGCTTGAGAAAAAATTCGTACAGGGCGGACAGATCGTAGATACTTATGAGGTGGACAACTATCCGGGACTTCCGGGAATCACAGGGCTGGACCTTGGAGAGGCTATGGTAAAGCATGCAGAAAAACTCGGAATCAGTCCGAAAAGGGAGCCTGTTCTCTCTATAGAAGATGAGGGTGAGATCAAGGTGATCCGCACAAAGAAAAATCATTACAGAACGAAGAGTGTGATCCTTGCCTGTGGTGCGGTGCATCGTCAGCTTGGGATTCCGGGAGAGGAAGAGCTGAGCGGAATGGGTGTGTCCTACTGTGCAACCTGTGATGGAGCTTTTTTCCAGGGAGGAACGGTCGCAGTTGTCGGCGGCGGAAATGTGGCTGTCGAGGATGCGATTCTTCTTTCCAGAACCTGCAGAAAAGTGTATCTTGTTCACAGAAGAGGAGAACTTCGGGCGGATAAGGTGCTTCAGGACCGGCTGTTCAGATGCCCTAACGTGGAAATGGTCTGGGACAATGTGCCGGTTTCTATCGAAGGAACGGAAAAGGTAGAAAGCTTAAAAGTCCGCAATGTCAGAACCGATGAAGAAAAAACGATCGCCGTTGACGGAGTTTTTATTGCAGTTGGCATTCTCCCGAATACAGAGAAATTTAAAAATCTGGTGGCTCTGGACGAGGGAGGATATATCATTGCAGGAGAAGACTGTGTAACAAGTACACCGGGCATTTTTGCAGCAGGAGATATCAGGACCAAACAGCTTCGTCAGGTTGTAACAGCGGTTGCTGACGGTGCAAATGCGGTGATATCGGCAGAAAAATATTGTGATGTTTGAACAGACTTCTGTTTTTGAGGCGGCTCAGATGTTTCCCGCGTGGAAGGAATTCTTCCGGCGCCTGAAAGCGCTCATGCGATCCGGGCAGCTCTGGATGAAGCAATGAAATGTAAAGAGACTGGAGAAGAAAAGACTATTGTGTTTGGACTTACCGGAACAGGATATTTTGATATGTTTGCTTATGGAAGATATAATGATGGAGAAATGAGTGATTATATTCCCACAGATGCAGAACTCCAGGCTGGATTTGATGGAATTCCAAAAATTTAAATCGTAAGATTGCTTCTGTGGGAGTCCCGCAGTAAGTAAAATAAAAACCCGTACCCGGCAGCCGTGACAACATGGCAGCCGGGTATGAGTTTAATTTCTGATTATTTTTTTGCAGAAGCGTTGGGAATATGGCATAAAGATCTGTGCGACAGGACCTACGATAAAGGCACAGATAATAGTTCCCAGTCCAAAGGTTCCTCCAAGCAGAAAACCTGCGATCACAAAGAAGCAGTCTGTCAGGATGCGCACGATACCGAAAGGTTTGTGACTTTTGTCGCTGATGACAATGGCAACCAGATCATTGGGACCTGTTCCCGCTTCCGATTTGATCACTATGGTCATGCTAAGAGCAAGGATGATACATCCTGCTACAAGGACGATGATGCGCACTGCTATGGGCAGAGAACTGTTGATACAGTCTCCAAGCAGGACGGTAAAAAGATCAATAATAGGTCCGCCAAGAAACATACAGATGATCGTTCCAATTCGTATGTAGCTTCGGTCAATGAAAAGCAGCACCATAATGATCAGAAAACAGATCATCATGTGAGTTCGTCCGTGGGTCCAGTTAAGAGCTGCCGGCCATGGGACACTGCGGAAGATTCCCTGCACAAGGACATTAAAGGGGTCAGTTCCCAGATTTGCCTGAATAAAAAAAGTTACACCCAGGTGAGCAACAGACAGACCGAAAACCAATAAGATAATTTGGTTGATTTTTTGTTTTGGCGTCATAATGTGTAGTTCCTTTTTCTTTATCTTATCAATATTTTATCATATCGGACAAGCTTATAAAAGCAGAATATCAGGAAGGTAAGTTTTACAAAATATGAATTTGCAGGTATAAAATAAAAATAAATAAAAAAGAAAAAAAGGAAATTATTCCAATAAGAGACATGATTTTGACAGTTTCTGCAAAATGGATAAGTTAAAGGCGTATAATGAAAGAAAAATATTATGTCAGGAGGAAGAGAAAATGAACTACAAGAAATTGACAGCAGTATTTATGGCATTGGGAATAGCAGCAACGTGTTTTTCCGGATGCGGACTGACAGAGGGGAATGGAGGAACATCTGCTTCGGAACCGACCAAGGCGGCGGCCACAGCAGCACCGAAGGATACAGCTACGCCAACTCCAAAAGCCACAGCAGCACCAAAACCTACGAAAGCAGCTGCGCAGACAGGCTCAGGGTCTCAGTCCGGCAATACAGGAAACACATCTTCAGAAGCGGAAAAAGAAATTACATATATAAACGGAGTTTTAACAGATTCCGATGAGGACAGTGTAACAATCGAGTATGGATCTGACGGGGATTTTAATCAGACAACTTTTGATATCAGTAATGCGGATATTCAGATAGGCGAAAACAAGAAACAGGGGGGACCTTTAGCGGCAAATCTGAATCTTAAAATTGGATATTATGTGGAGAATGGAGATTACATTGCTGTTTCTGTATATGGAGACGGAAGTGAAAGTATGACCCCAAGCTGGGTTTATAATTATGAAATGAAGTCCGTCAGCGGAAATGTAAGATATAACGATGACTCTACCATGACAATAGAGACAGGCTCTGATGGAGATTTCTATGAAATGACTTTTGACATCAGCAGTGCAGAGCTGGATATTCAGGTAGATGAAGTGATCGGAGTCAGTGGTCTTAGAACAAGCCTTAATGTAGATGTAAATTATTATGTGAAAGATGGAGTGAACATTGCTACTTATGTATACAGCGATGGGACAGAATATTTTTCACCCAGTCAGCTGTATAATATGGAACAGAGAAATACCCAGGCAGAAGAGGATACGCAGGAGTATGAAGAATCCGGGGATGCAGATTATATAGACGAGGAAGAGGAAACTTCTGAGGATTATTAACAGGGAGGGCAGAATCAAAGGAAAATCATCATTTACAACAGGGGAAAGAGAAAAATGAGATACAAAAGAATGACAGCAGGATTCATAATGCTTGGGATATTGCTGGCAGGTCTTCCGGGATGTGGACAGTCCCCGAATAATAAAGAGACCTCCTCTTCTGAGAGCAGTGCTGCCGACGAACCAGAATCGGAAATCATATATATAAACGGAGTCCTTACAGAATCTGATGAGGACAGCGTAATGATGGAATATGGTTCGGAAGGCAATTTTACACAGACTACCTTTGATATCAGCAATGCCGATATTCAGATAGGAGAAAGCCGGAAACAAGGCGGACCACTGGCAGCGAATCTGAAACTGGAAATTGGATATTATGTGAAAGACGGAAAGTACATTGCTGTTTCTGTATACGGAGATGGAAGCGAAAGTATGACGCCCAGCTGGATTTATAATCATGAACAGCAGACTATGAAGGGAAAAACAGAGGAATAAAACAGATATTAAAAAGGAGCTGCTGCATATGCAGCGACTCCTTTTGAGAAACAGAAAATCAGACACCTGCAAGTCTGGCAAAAGTGTCACGGCCTGCAATTCCGTCAGCAGATAACCCCTGAGAAGTCTGGAATTTAATAACTCCCTGTTTTGTAGAAGGTCCAAAAGAACTGTCAATTCCACTGTTCAGTGTTATATTATGTGCGTAAAGGCCAATTTGTAATACACCCACATAGAGATTATTAGCTCCTTCAGAAAGTACATGGGCGGCGCAGGCATTAGATGTGGAGAGCGTTTCAAGTTTTGTGTAAACAGAAAAAACTGATATAAGATATGTCATTAGTTATCGAGGACAGAACCTGTTTTTCAGG
>OGOW01001859.1_pt1 | contig 18058 bp, 16 predicted proteins | sample 1552781 | NCBI WGS metagenome assembly OGOW01 (sample SAMEA2580145, study PRJEB22360) | human gut metagenome | biome: human gut; feature: human-associated habitat; material: faeces | place: Denmark | collected 2008/2010
CAAGGTCAATTATCTAATATGCAGGAGAATCCTAATGCGATATTAGAAATAATTGAATATTTTGGGATAATGCGAAACGGGAAAGATATCGAGAAAAATACAAAAACAATAGAGAATTTAAATAAAAGACTTTCATTGAAATTAGAAGAATATGAGAGAAATACACAAAAAAAGAAATTAATAACATTCTTAAAAGATGAAGACTATATTAATAAATACTGTCACTTTAAAGAAATAATTGCCAATGCAGTTGATAATAAATTTTTGATATATAAAGATATCGTAGAGGAAATAAATAAAGTTTTAAAAAAATATGTAAAACTCGAAATTAAGAAAGGATTTTCTTACAAAGATAGAAGTTTATTATTAGAAATTTTTTGCAAAAAGATTCAAGAAAATTATAATTATGAAAAAATGATAAAGATAAAAAAAATCTTGAAACATGTTATGGAATATTCGATTGCAAGAGATAAATTTATTTTTTTTGCGTTATTAATTAAAGAAAGATATGATGAATTGATAAAACAATACAATTTACAAAATATAGATGATATAAAAGAGTATTTAACAGTTATTAATGATAATATGACTACAGATATGTTATTGATTGACACCGATTTAAATGTAAAAATGTCTTATAATATAAATAGCTATATTGATAATGATGTTGAAGAAAAATTTAAGGGATCTGACGAAATTTCTATGGGGCAAAATGCGGTAGCAATTTTGCATATGATTTTAAAATCTTCTGAGCAATTTGGGGACTCGAAAACTTTATTAATGGATCAACCAGAAGATGATTTAGATAATAGTTATATTTTTACGAGATTAGTGCCGGAATTTAGAAAGACAAAAAATGCAAGGCAAATTATTATTTCTACACATAATCCGAATATACCAGTTTCAGCAGATGCTGAAAATATAATAGTATTAAAATATGACGGAAACAACTCTAATATTTCTGCTAACGGTTCAATAGATTCTAGAGAGGTGAATAGAAATGTTTTAGAGATTTTAGAAGGTAGTCAAAAAGCATTAGAAATACGTTTAAATAAATATGATTATAAATAAAGAGGAATGAAGTTGTTATATTTTCTAACCGCCTACTTCGGTATGCGGTTTTTATTGTTTAAATAATACTACGTATGGTGGCGTGTTCTATAAATTCTTTAACGGCAAGAAAATAAAAATCTTAATGTGATATTAAGATGCTTAAAAAGCTAAGTAATGCCGTTAATAGTTTAGTAAACACGAGATGGAATTATGAGTACCACCTGGTCTTTGTACCAAAGTAGATACAGAGCAAGCGGTATAAAACTTTTGTGACGGCTAGCTCAAGACCCTTTACAGGGTCTTTTTTTATTTCCTTTGGTAAGGCAAAAAACTGGCTGCCAGCACTGGCTTCGGCGGCTGACAAAACGTAAGGGCAATAATGCAGCCAGGCTGCGGCGAAAAAAAGTTCTTGCATGTCTTGCGGGGGGGTACAAATGTGGTAACATGATATATAAGATGCGGAATAATTAAAAAATATTAAGAAAAGCAATTGTTCTGGATATTGACCATCAAAGTTTCTTTTGTGAAAAATGGTTGGACCTGAAATTACCAAAGTTGAGGAAAGTAATTTTTAAGCAGATTATGCAGGTACTGACGTTTTAAGGAGCTTAATAATTTGAGTAAGGATGGGGTGGTATTATGTTGAGTAAAAGAAAAAAGTATTTAGCGACACAAATTACTTTAGGGCTGATGTTCTCGTTATCGGCAGGTCTTTTTAGCAATACCGGTTTTGCCGCAGAGGACAGCTACAAGAATGAGAACATTAAGTATTATAGTGGTGGGGCACTGGGCATTACAGAGCTCGTTGGTGTTGATGTGAATAGGACTATCGGCGGCAGCGCTTTTCAGAATGTTACGATAGAGGCTAACAATCCTGCTGGTAAAAATGCTACGGCTACAGGTATTTATCTCAATCCGGGCGCGGATGTAAGCGTTTTGGGTGAGCAGATAAGTATAACCGCTATCAATGAATATGAAGACGCCAGGAGCAGAACTATAGAATTCGGGGTAGCCAAAGGGCATAATCAATCCAAACTGGTTTTGGGCGATGCCAATACTAAAACAATCGATATCGTCAGCCATTCCAAGGGCGAAGCTATCGGCGTTTTTGTATCAGGAGGCGCAGACGTTTCTCGCAATGCTCATGCGCAGATCAACGGCGGTTTGTTGAATGTAGATGTTCGCGGTGACAGTAATGGAAAATTGGTATCAGGAATCCATGTTGCCAATAATACTGCTAATGAGACCATGCCAGACAATGGGGCATATTTGGAAATAAATGCTGATAAAACAATAATCAAAAGCAATGGTATTGGAGTGAGCTCTTATTCTAACGGCACCTTAAAGGTAAAGGGAGATTTGACGGTAGAGGCTGAAACTGCTGTTTCGGCAAGGGGCTACAGCAAAATAGAAATCAATAATGACAAGCAGAATACGGTCCAGCTGAAGGGCGATGTAGAATTTAATTATGACCAGGCCAGCAGCGGTACTCCTATCGAAGCCGATGTTACGATAAATCTGTCCGATGCAGACTCGTATTTGCATGGGAACATCATAAAAAGTGGTGATTTTGCAAGTACAATGACAGTTAATGATAAACAGAAAGTAACGGGCATGACACTGGACCTGTCTAATAATGCTCAGTGGACAACGGATGCGGACAGTTTTGTCAATAAATTGGTTCTTGATAACGGTATTGTCAATATCAATGGCGGTGAGAACCAGACGGTTAGCGTTGGCAGGATCGATGGCAGTGGTACGGTTAATTTAGCGACGTCCAAAACAGATGCTGGATTTGTCAGCGGCAAGCTGGCAATAGGTACTACCGATCTGGCAGACGATGATAAGCAGGATGCCACGGCAAATTTGGACGTTAATTATACAGGCATAACGGCCGACGACCTGCAAAACAACGTAGATGATATGGTGCAGCTGGCAAGTAATATAAGTGTAAAAGATGAGACCAATACTGGTTTAACAGCTAAAGCCAATGTAGCAGAAGGGCTGCTCAAAGGCGCAGTGAGCGCCGATCTGGATACAACTGCTAGTGGCAGTAGTATCGTGACCAACAGTGTCAAGCAGTCGCAGGAAAGTTCTACAATGACTTCTATGCGCAATGTTGCCAGTGTGGCGATCGTTTCCTGGCGGCAGGAGGACAGCACGCTGGGCCAACGTTTGGGCGAACTGCGCAGCAGCGCAGGCGATCAGGGCATTTGGGCGCGGATGAACCGCGGTGAGTTTGAATACAGCGGCGCTTATAAGAACCAGTATAATTTCTTTCAATTGGGATATGATAAAGCTTTTGGCAGCTGGCACTACGGCGCAGCAGTAAGCCATAATGACGGTAAAACTACTTATGACAATGGCAAAGGCGAGAACAAAAGCACTTCCTTATCCTTGTATGGGACCTGGCTGGGAGACAAAGGTCATTATGCTGATATAGTTTTGAAGCAGGGCCGCCTGTCTAACGAATACGATAATTATGCCGCAGCAGGGCATACTCATGGCGAGTATAATGCTTGGGGAACTTCCTTGAGCGGCGAATATGGGATGAAGGTCGGTCTGGATAACGGTTGGTATGTAACGCCGCAGGCACAGCTGACTTTGATGCGTATCGGCGGCGAAGACTATACTACTAATAATGGAATCCATGTCAGCCAGGATACATTGAAAAGCTGTGTCGGACGGATCGGGTTCGAAGCTGGTAAAGCAGTCGGCAGTAAGGGCAGTATCTATGCGAAGGCTTCTCTGCTGCATGAATTTGCAGGTAGTGCCGATACTTATCTGAGTCTGAACGGTATCAGCAACAGCTACAGTCAGGATATCGGCGGTACCTGGTACGAAGCCGGCTTAGGTTTCAACTTTAAAACTACTGCCAACAGCTATGTTTACGCTGATGTCGTTAAAACCTTCGGTGATGATATAAAAACACCGTGGCAGTGGAACGTCGGCGCGCGCTGGACTTTCTAAAAACATTAAAACTAAGGCCGCAACGGAGAATTTGATTAATAGAGGTTAAGTAAAAATAAAACACTCACAATAAAGTTTGATACTATTATTGTGAGTGTTTTAAATTGATTTTATTTTGTTATGATGCGCAGTAAGAAGCGTAACATGCAAAATATTTTTTTGATTTTGATATTTTTATTGACCCTCCTTTTCTTTGCTGATGATGGCTTTGCTCAGCTCGTTCAGGCACTGAGTAAGGCGGTCAAGCCGCTGCTCCATACGCAGCAGCAGATACCAGCTCAGCACCATCGGGAAACCGAAGTTGCCGACAGCGTTGAAAATTTCTTTGGTATCCATAGTCGTTATGCCAGCACGGTAACGGTAACGACCTTGATGCGGGCTTCGACGAATTCGCTCAGCCCCAGGCCGCCGCTGGTCAGCACGCCTGCTTCGATGATCTTGGCAGCGGCTGCCTGCGCTTCGGCTAAGGTAACGTCTTCACGCGGGTCGGCGATGCTGAGGGTCTTTTTAGCGCCGTCGCTTTTGGTGAAGATGAGTTCTAAAGTTTTTTCCATGTGTGTTCTCCTTTGCATTAGATTTTTGTTTGAGATTTAGCATTATTCTGCTTTGTCCAGCTCGGCTTTTTCGGTAACGTAGACGTTAACGACGGCGTGATCCATAAGTTCGCCGATAGCTTCGGTGACAGCAAGGCATTTAGCGGCTTCGGCGTCCAGACGGACACTGCCGACAGAGGTGCTTTTGGTTTGCATGGCGCCAAGGGCGTTGGTGCCGTTTTCTACATCCATGGAAAGTTTGAGGGAAGTAGGATTTTTGCTGACAGTCATATTTTCAGCTCCTTTCATAATTTGGTTTTGTTTTTGTGTTTATGAAGCTTTCTTGAAAGAAAGCTTCGGAAAGATTTTTTCTCTTATAATGTTCATTTCTTTTAGCGGTAAAAGAAACGAACCAAAGAAAAGCCGGCACGTCGCAGATTTTTATTTTGCATCGCTCAACGGCGGCTCCGCGAAACTTGCCTGCAAGCAGGCTTCGGACAAGTCACTCCGCTTTCGCCTTATTCGCTTCGCACATAACAAAATCTGCTCAATGTGCTCTAACACCATACGCTTTAGTGCTTTGGTAAATAATCAATGATAACACCAGGCAGTCGATACTGTGCTTCAGAAAGTCATAGCTGAATAGTATGATGCAGAGGGGAAGCGCACATTGTGATCCAGTCCGTTGTGTGCGATGCGAGCTGTAAGTGCTGGAGGGACTGTTTGAGGCATTGACGATTCGCAGCTAAAGATTTTCTTTGTATTGCAATGCCGAGTTGCCCGGAAGCCGGACAGCGAGCAAAGCGAAACAGGACTTGTCATAGTGCGCAAAGTTCTTTGCTGACTTTCTTTCAAGAAAGTCTAAAAAAGCTTGAAGAAAACATTAAAAGAAAACATCGTGTTCTTTAAAAAGCAGCCCTTTTAAACAAGAGGGCTGCTTTTTGCATACCACAGGGCTTTGCCCCTGATGACCTGTCCGCCGGGCTTCATAGCCCCGTCGCCGGGTGAATCGCGCAGATACCATAAGTCCCAGCGGGTTTCGGCGTCGCCGCTGTACGGTCCGTAGCCGTCGATAAGCGCAGCTTCGCAGTGAGTCAGCACGTTCCAGCGGTCGATAGGGATATTGAGTCCCTGTGCCAGTGCGGCAACTAATTTGCCGGCAGCATCTATTTGCTGCGGTGTGGGCGGGTAACTGCCAAATTCAGTATCGGTGCCGTTGTGGGGCAGTGCGCCCAGTCCGCAGCAGAGCGCGATACCGATCGCGCCGGTGTTGCGCTGCCACGTATGGCTTTTAAGCTCGGTGAGCTGCGTGCAGGTCTGGTAAATACTGCCGTCGGCGTCGATATTGAAATGGTAGTCGTCATAAAGCTCCCCGTAACGTCCTGCTGTCCAGTGCAGGTAGAGCTGTGAGATACGGTTGCGCCCCAGGGCGGCCAGTTCGGTGAGCTTGGCTGCTGTCAGCAGCGGTGCTGATGATATTTGCATAGTGATTGCTCCTTTCTTCTGTGAGTTTAGAGAGCAGGCCATTATTTTAAGGCACTCTGTTCAGCATTTTGATGTGCTGTGGCACCCTCTCACTCTTATATGGCTTTTTAGGACCTGTTTTTTAACCTGCCGGCAAGAAAAATTTAAAAAGTGTAAAATTTGCTCTGTCAGGCTGCGGATAAAAAATATTTATGTAAAGGGGGTTAAAAATGACCTTGTAAAAAGCCATATAAGAGTAGGGGATATTATTACTGACGCAGTAAGCATACCGAATCTTTTAAATCTTAAAGACCTTTAGCATCTCTTAAAGCTTTTAAATCATTAAAATCTGTAAATCCTTCGCATATACTTATGATTTTGACTTGGAAGTTTTAAGTGTTAATAATGGTTTTGTATTACTGATGTGCGTTAGTATTGATACTTACACCCTAAATTCAGCGAAAGCAGGTAAAAAACATGAATGATTCTTTAGCTTCACAACAAAAATCTAAAAAGACGGGCGGCGATGTGCTGAGTGCCCGTCTTTTGTATTTGGCGCTGAAATGCCCCTTACTGCAGGGCAAACACTGCCAGACAGAGGCTGTACGGCCGGTTGAGCCGCAGCCTGTCAAAACGGTGAAACTGCCGAGAACGGACGATGCTTTAGTAGAGCTGCGTATCGTTTTGCCGTATGGTCTGCGCAAGCAGGCACAGGACGAGCATATCAACTGCAGCGCTTTGTTTCGCAGGGCGCTTAAGCGCAGTTTAACGTCACGCCGTAGTTCAGGCGCAAGGTGTGACTAGTGGATCATTTTACAGCGGTCGAAAACGCGTGGCTGGAACCTCCGCAGAGTCTGGCGGAAGCCGTGTACAGCTGTGAATTGTGTAATGAGGCTGTTTGCGCCGGTGATTTGTATATCGAGCTGGAGGGGCTCATTATTTGTATAGACTGTCTGGACAGCCTGACGGCGCGGGAGCTGGCAGTAGAGGTGTTGAATAATAAGATCACCGCAGCAGGGTGAGATAAGGGGATGTATTGATGACAGTTACTGGCACAGAAACAGCGGAGTGTGATAAATGGGCCGAAATAGTGGCTTTAGCGCAGCAGGGCAATAAAAAGATGCTGGGGGTGATTTTGCAGGCTTTTGATATCAAACTGCGTAAAATAGCACATACCAGCGCTTACAAAGGCTTTGCCGAGGATGGCGAGCAGATCGAAAGGATCGCCGTAGTAAAGGCGCTGGAAAAGTGGGGACAGCGGCAGGATTTCGAGAAGCTGCCGGCTTTTATCGTCAGTAAGTCGTATACGGCGATCAGCAGTGAATGGAAACGCCGGCATAAGGATGAAGAAATGACCTGCCCTTATGAAATAGAAAGCAGCTGTGAATTTGCAGAGGAAGTGCTGACGGCAGATGCGGCGCAGACGACGCGTACTTATTTTGAACAGCAGCAGCTGCAGCAGGATTTTGCGGAAGTGCAGGAACTGCTGGTACAGCTTTCGCCCAAACAGGAAGAATTGATCGAACTACATTTTTTGGAAGGCTGGAGCAACGGCGAACTGGCACAGAGGTTTGGCGTCAGTCCTGCGGCGATCAGCAAAACGATCAAAAAAGGACTTACTAAGCTGCGGCAGCTGCTGCTTGCAGCGCATCAGGCCGAAAAACAGCGGGAAGCGGAAGAACTGCTGATGTAGATAAGCTGTAATATGGATCATCAGGCGCAGGCCGGCAGGCTGTTAGGGCACTGCCAGCCAGGGTGATCTGACTGGGAAATGCGTTTACCGCCGCCTGGACAGAGAAACCCGTAAGTGCGCCTGACCATATAAGCAAATCAGAGGCTGAAAATATTGCGAAGGATGTGCTGAAAAATGGAGAGACCCTACGAACAGATACGGCGGATGGTAAAACTGTTTGAATATAACAGACTGAAGCTGTGGTTTAGAAACGAAGATGAACGGGCCAGGTTTATTGATGGCTGGGCAGAACACTTCTGTGAAACGGACGATGCCGAATGGAATATTGCCGTGACTATTATGACCGCCCGCCGCCGCGAACCGAACTTCTATAACATGGAAAAAGCCCTGCGCGAAGCGCAGGGCATAAGACGGGAACGCAGACTGCAGGATGAATGGCGAGCAAAAGACGAAGGGAGTTTACAGCAAGATCAGCGAGCAAATAATAACGCCGCAGAACAAGGACGGGAGGAAAACGAAAATAATGGAGCAAACGCCCAAATAAGCACTGCTGCCGAAACAAGCAGTGGAGCAACTACCGCCAATACGCAAAAAAGAGCCTTGCAGCTGCAAGGCTCTTATAATTTGAAAACCACTTCGAAAACACCTGAAGAAATAGCGCAGGAAGCGCTACTGAGATATGAGAGGAGGGGGAGAAAGTAAAGAGGTATGCTCTGTAGCAATCAAAGTAATAATTTCAATTGCTTAAATTCAAAGGGATTGGTCTGCCATTCTATTTATTGGTTGTTTGAAAGGTTATGGCGTTAAAAGAGGAGCTGCGTTAAAGACATAACAAAACAGGAGTCGCCCCGTCGGTTCAAACTCCGCCACAAGCCAATTGCAAAGTAAATGAAAAACACCTGCATCAGCTGATCGAACATCTGATGCGGCGGTGAGGGGAAAGATAAATGAAATAATAGAATAAGCAAGTAAATAAAAATAACCTTGCGAAGGCAAGGTTATTTTTATTTACTTGCTTATTTAGGTTTTCAAATAATATTTTTTTTGTGCAGCTACAAATACTTGATCATTGAATAATTCCATAATATCTATAACGTTTTTTAGTGTTTGATTAAATTCTTCTTTTTTTAAATAGAATCGTTCTCCGTGTACAATTTTATGCCTATTACTGAGTAAATCTGTATCTATATAGTTGCGTTTTGTTTCATAAATTGAAAAATCTAATCCTAAAGTGTAAATTATTTCTTCGAAAATAGTTGAAGAAGGATTTCCACCAGTTTTAATTATTGGGTTTTCTATGGAATATTTAATTTTAAAGTTAGATGAATTATAGTCAGAAAGGAAAGATGATAGAAATTTATTATATACAGAAATTTTTTCGGAATCTTTGCAAGGTTTTAATTTATTAGCAGAATATATTGCTGCAAAATTGCACTTTAGTTCTGAAATCGGTATGTTTTGAGATGATACATAAACCAAATAATAATTTGCTACTTGTTTAATGAATCCTTCAAAATGTGCACACAATAAAGCGAAGCCAGATCTTATATATATCGGATTGTTAGTTGAGTATATTACTTGTTTTAAATCAATTAATTCTTTTTTTCGCCATATAAAATCTTCATAAATTAAATCTTGCAATTTGTTAAGTGTTTTAATTTGCATTACTAAACCATTCCCGACTAAATAAGATAAGTTGAGACATTCTATCAAGTGCCCTTGTTCCTCGTCTCATAGCTAATTCATATGAAGGATGACTGTATAATTGTTCTATTTTTTCTTTAAGTAAAGTTTTATTGTGTTCCCAATAATTAATATTTAAAAATATACCAGGAATTATAGCTTCAAAAGAGCTTAATAATGTTCCACCGGTGAATTTATTACATTTATATCTTTTAAAAGTATTTTCTCCTAGTGTTTCATTAAGTAAATTAAATGTACGATAAAATTTATTTATATTTTCTTCCAACGGGTAACTTGGGTCTTTTGCAATTTTTTCTAATTCTTCTGTCAGAAAAATATCCATATTTCTACTTTTATTTAAAGATTCTAAGAATTGATGATCAAATTTAGTATATAAAAGATAACGAACTATCATTTCAAGGTCGTATCTTTCTTCACTTCTTGAATCGGTTAAAGTTATACAATTCCTAAAATTAATATTTTCATTCATTTCATTTATTTGTAAGTAGAAGTTTCTATTAATCATTATTAAAAGGCAATTTCGTAATTCTTGTGGAGATAAATGAGTTCCACCAGTATTTAGTCGCTGAAACATTTCATATTTTGCTTCATCGCTATCAGTAGTTTCTTTAATAATTGTAAAACTAATTTTTTCTCTTTTAAAAGTTATTTTTTGGTCATTTGGAAATGAATTATTATCTTCCCACTTTACTCCATCCAAAGAAGGCAAAAATTTTATTGCTTGTAAGACAAGGGGGTCATAATCTGTTCCATCATCTTTTTTTAAAAGTTTTGCAAATTGGAGAATTGTAGATAGGCGTTGTTGTCCATCAATAACGTCCCATTTTCCATTTATTCTTTGCGCTACAAATACGGGTGGGATAGGGATGCCCAGAAGGATGGATTCAATCAATTTTGTTTTTTGTTCATCATCCCACCTAAAAAAACGTTGAAATTCTGGATGAACATCTAACTCTTGGTCTTTATAAAGATTCATTATTTCACCGATTGACATTGGATATGAGTCTACTATTATTTCTTTTCTTTTTGCTGCAATCTCTTCTTTAAGTGTCATTTTGATATCCTCCTAAAAATTTCTTGGTCCAATAAATTTATCACCATTTAAATGAATCATATGATCTGGATTATCTGCTATCCATACTTCAGTCTCCCATGCGAGTTGGTCAACAAATTTTTTATATGTTTTTCTATCTGGGAAAGCTGTTACATAAATTTTTCCTGCTGTACATTCAGTGGACATGGATTCTATTTCTTGAATTCTTTTCACGGATATAGGCCCAACACTTGTAACAGCCTCAATAAAATAAAGCCAGTTTTTATCTTTAACAAATAGAATGACATCCGGCAATTTATCATGGTCAGTTATAACGATACCAATTGATTCTAGATATTCTCTATTTTTTATTAAATCTTTATCTTCAGTATCACCAACATAAAGTACCTCTGCACCTTTTGCAAATCGAGAGGCAAAATCTTCTATAATAGCTTTCTGCAATGTATTGTGATTACCGGGACTAAAACTAAATAGTTGACCATTAACAGTAACAGAAACTCTGTTAATTTCTCTTTGTTGATTGTATTTATCAATTAAAGTACCTTGTTTATCGATAAAGTTTTGCAAATTTATTTGCCATTTGGTAGTTCCATATGTAGATATTAATTTTAACATTTCATCAGTTAAGCAATAACAGTAATTCGGACTATTAGTTGGTCTATTTGATTTATCAGTATTTTTTTCGGCTATAGCCCCATCGACAAATTGATGAATAGTGTCTTTGCGTATAGTTTCTCGAGTATTTGGTTTATAAACTTTGTCATAGTGAGTAGCCATAAAATTCATCATATCCACAATGCGTAGCTCATTTTTTTTAGCACAGTCCCAAGTATCAGTTTCTTTAATATTAGCCAAAGCTAATAGAACATAAGCACTTCTATCATTGGTTTGCTGTTTTGGCATTCCTATAGCAGCTAAAATACCTTTTGCTTCTTTTAATTTAGTCAAAATATTGCCTCCTTTGAGTGTTTTTGAGAAAATAAATTCTTCTTCCAAAAGTAAATCGCAATTTATATCAGTTAATTTAGAAAAAGTCATAGCTTTTTTACCGATCTTAGTCAAAGATTGATATGATGGTAGTGGGAATGAATTTATTTCATTAGCATTGACTTGAGTCGATCCATTTAAAATGCGAAAATACTTATCTAAATAATTAGAGTTTATTACAACAAATAAACCATATAGCTCTTCTTTTGTCATAGGAACATTTAATTTTGTGATAAAATTCAAATGGTTTTCTGTACTGAATTTTTCATAGGGTTCAATGTCTTCTTCGAATAGTAATGCGCATTGCAAGCGTTTACTTTCTTCTTTTGAAGTAAATCTCTTTAATAATAGATAATTTGCTTTCTTCATCTGCAATCTTTTAGTTTCTGGAACATTTAATAAAAATTGAGGTTTTCTATTGATACTATTGAAGTGGAGGTGAATACGGTGGTTTTTGAAATTATATGACCATAATAGAGGAATAGTATTTTTATTACTTTTAGTACTTAACCATTTTTTTTCACGAAAATCAACAACAATGCCAGTTTTCATACGATAACCAAGTTTTGAAAATGAAGAAGGCCATTTATTTACGAACGTTAGAATTTTAATGTCATCTACGCATGTTGGGAAAAATAAAAAGTAATTATTATCATTTTTTACACAAGTTTTATATTCTACTAAATATTGGTTTATTATATGGCAATCTTCTCCATTTGATTCAGTTATTTTTATGAATTCTGGAGATTGGTTTGTTTTTTTTGCGTGCAATATGATGGTTTCTTGTAAAACACTATCTTTTGATCCACTAATTGCGTCTCTCGAAGTAAATAAATGTATATTTAAAATTTTGTTTTTTTCTAAAAAGTATTTACGAAAATATGTAAAATAAGACCCACTAGAAAAACTTCTAGGAACAATAAAAATAAGTTCGCCATTTTCTTTTAATAGACTAGTACCCATAGCCATAAAAAGGAAATACATATTAGGTTGTCCGTAAACAATATCGTTCATAATTATAGATTCGATATCACTTTTTCTTATCTTTTTATAAGGCGGATTAGAAATTACAAAATCATATTTTTCTCGGTTTATTAATCCAGACCAAGACAATTCATTAGAAATTATAAAATTTTCTTCTAGTATATGATAATCTAAAGAAACATTATTTTTTTTTGCAAATAACTTTAGTTTTTTTAAATTTTCTTGTAGAATTGGCAAAATATTAGAATTATTTTCGTAAAGATCAATAATTATATTCTTTACATCATTTTTCATTAATTGATCAATAATAGCTGCGGATAAGATGCCACTGCCAGCTCCTGGATCAAGAATACGAACTGTATGGTTATGACTTTTGGCCATACTTCCCATGTAATTTGCAATAGTCGCTGGAGTAAAAAATTGTCCTATTTTTTTTCTTTCAGGTTTAGACATTTGCTCTAAGTAAGATATTGTGTTGTTATAAAAGAATTCGGCAAGATTCATTAAAATATACCAATGCTTTCTGCATGTTTTTATTAATATATAATATCATGTATACTTGCAGTTTTCAAATGTTTTATATTAAAGAAGCCGCTGAATATTCAGCGGCTTCCTCATTTTCAATATAATGGTGGAGACGAAGAGGATCGAACTCTCGACCTTACGGATGCGAACCGTACGCTCTCCCAGCTGAGCTACGTCCCCACTACATAAAATATCTTACTCCTGCCGGCGCAAAATTACAAGTATATTTTTAGTTTTGGTGCTTGCCGCTATGTATACACGCGCGCTTATTGACAACTTTTGCCGCTGGTGCTACACTTTAAAGTAATTTCATAAGTATTTGATCGATGATGAGGATTAGTAGCTTTGCCAAGCGGACCTCAGCGAGCCGGTGACAGTGTAAGTCCGGCGTTTGGCGGCAGGGTGAATGGACCTTTAAGATACGGCTTGAGCCCGCAAGGGGGTAGACGCCGTCGGGATGCTTCGCCCGTTATCAATGAAGGGGATATCGGCTGCGGCCCGTATCTTAGCGAGCGGACCTTAATCGGTCAAGCAGGGTGGTACCGCGAAAGTTGTGTCTTTCGTCCCTACATGGGGATGAAGGGCTTTTTTTATTGCCCGATTTGAAGGAGGCTTATATTATGGATAAAGAAAAAAATACCAGGCTGCCGTTGGTGGACCTGATCGAAGTTAAACCAATGCAGGACGGCTACCGCTGGGTAGCGATCACGGCGATGCTGTTCGCTATCGGCATCATCCTGCATACGGTCAGCCCTAATGTGGGCGGCGTGACACCGAACTGGACGATCGCCATGTATTCTATCGTTATCAATCTGACGAACCCGACGCTGTCGCAGGCGGTTGGGATCGGCTTTATTGCGGGCATCACGCTGGTGCCGTCGTCGAAGTCGGCTTTTCCGCTGGGCAATATCGCCAGCGAGCTTTCGGGGGCGATCACCTGCTGCATCCTGGTCAAGGCGATGCTGCGCTGCGGTTTGGGCAAGTGGAAGCTGCGCCCGCTGGTGACGGGATTTTTGGCAACTATGGCCAGCGGCGGTGTGTTTACCTTCATTTTAAAGATCGTTCTGGGCTTGCCGCTGCATGTCTGGCTGTATGCCATGCTGCCGGTGGTGGCGATCGTGGGCGCGCTGAACGGCATGATCACCTTTTTGCTGTTCGGACCGGTGCGGAAGCTGTTTTTTGTGCAGGAGGACGATGAATGATGGAGAGCGTTATCAGGCTGGAAAATTTTTATTTTGCTTATAATAAATCGGAGCTGGTGCTGCAGGATATCGACCTGGAGATCAAAAAGGGTTCGTTCACTGTGGTGGCCGGCCCTAGCGGCGCGGGCAAAACTACTTTGTGCAAAGCGATGACGGGTATCGTGCCGTTTTATATGGGCGGGCGTTACAATGGCGACGTGCAGGTGCTGGGCGAATCGACTAAAGGGCGGCGTGTTTCGGACATCGCGATGCGTGTGGGCCTGATGCTGGAGGATTACGAGAGCCAGCTGGTTTCGCTGACGGCGGGCGAGGAAGTGGCTTTCAGCCTGCTGAATCACGGTTTTGCGCCGGAGGAAGTAGCGGAGCGTACACGCAAAGCGTTAGAGGACGTGGGTCTGCCGGGGCGCGAGGATTATCAGCTGGACGAGCTTTCGGGCGGGCAGCGCCAGCGCTTGCTGCTGGCTGCTACCCTGGCGGTGCATCCCGAGATCATTGTTCTGGACGAGCCTGTTTCGGCGATGGACCCGGACGGCGCCAATTCGCTGTACGAGCTTTTATACGCTATCCATCAGCGTTACGGTACGACGATCGTAGTGGTGGAGCACAGGGTGGATTATCTGCTGCCGTATGTAACGGATATGATCGTTTTAAAGGAAGGGCAGCTGGTGACGGCGTCTGCCTATGAGGAGGCGGCGCGTGCGATGTATGAGGATGAGGAGCTGCGGCCGCTGGTGCCTGCTTTGTGGCAGGTTAAGCTGGGCGTCGAGCGCCGTTTCGGCGTGCAGCTGGGCGCTTGGCGCACAGAAGCGGAAGCAGTGCGTGAATTACAGGAGCTGGGTTTTGAAGGGGGGAACGCCTGATGCTGGAGGCTAAAGCGGTCAATTTTGCATATCAGCGGGGTCTCCCCGTTTTGAACGATATCGCCTGCACGATCGGTGACGGCGAATTTGTAGCGCTGTTGGGGCATAACGGCAGCGGCAAGACGACGCTGAGCCGTTTGTTCATGGCGCTGCTGCATCCACGCAGCGGGCAGGTGCTGGTAGACGGCGAGGACATTGTCAACTATGAGCCCGCTGATCTGGCGGATAAGATCGGGTATGTGTTCCAGAACCCCGATCTGCAGATTTTGGAAGATACGGTTTTTGATGAAGTGGCGTATGGGCCGAGGGCGAAAAAGCTGACGGCGGAAACGATCAAAAAACAGGTCGATGCGGCTTTGGCGGCGACAGGACTGTCTGAGCTGGCGGACGCTTATCCGCGCCTGCTGTCCTTCGGGCAGAAGCGGCGGTTGGGTGTGGCTTCGGCGTTGGCGCTGAACCCGCGCACTTTGATTTTGGACGAGATCACCAACGGCCAGGACGCGATCGAAAAAGAGCGGATGATGCGGTATCTGCAGACACTGAACGAGGACAAGGGCATCACGATCGTCCTGATCTCGCACGATATGGATGTGGTGCGCCGTTATGCCAAGCGGGCCATCGTGTTGAAGGACGGCTTCCTGGTGTATGACGGTACGCCGACGGAGCTGTTTGGCGGCGCGCATGACGTGGAGGAATGGGGCCTGCGCCGGCCGACGGCGGCAGCTCTGGCGGGCAGGTTTGGTTTTACGGCGGCGACGCCGGAGGAATTCTGCAGTAAGCTGCAGCGGAAAGGAGCTGAGGGCTGATGCGGATCAGTGCTTTTACACAAATCATAGTGACGATAGCGGTGACGGCGTGGGTCTTTATCCTGCCCGTGAAGGCTGTAGCGACGATCCTGGTACTGGAACTGGCGCTTTTATTATCGATCAAACGCGACCGCATGACGATGGCGGCGATCGGCGGTTTGGCGGTGTTCACCGGGCTGATGATCCTGTTCCAGCTGCTGTTCGGCTCGCCGCTGGAGATCGCTCTGACCGGCGGCCTGCGGATGCTGGTGATGACGATGGCGTTTCTGTGTATGCTGGCGGCGACACGTATCCAGGATATTGCCCAGACTTTGGTGGACCGGTTCCATCTGCCCTGCGAGTATGCTTTTATGCTGACGACGGCGCTGCGGTTCGTGCCGAATTTTTTAGCTGACAGCGAGATCACGCTGGATGCGCAGTCCTGCCGCGGCTATTCCAACCGGGGCAACTGCGTTAAACGGCTGCTATCCTACGTGGTAGTCATCAGGCCTTTGGTGATGCGCGCGGTAGCCAAGTCCGAGACTTTGGCGCTGAGCATGGAGCTGAAGGGCTTTGGGAGCAACACCTATAAAAATATGCCGCGGCAGCCTCTGGGCGCCGCCGATTATATAGTTTTGGGATTGGTAGTGCTACTCAGCACCTATCCTTTCTGGAAATAGACCTCAGTTAAAACGGTACTGTCGTAGACGATGGTACCGTTTTTATTGTGCCAATTATTATTTTTCAGAACTAAAAACATAACAATTTGTTGAAAAAAATAAAGAATATGATAAAATACAAACTCTATCTAATACATTAGTTAATGCTCACGATCAATTAAAAGATAAGAATAATAAGATTAAAACTCTTACTGAAAATAACGAAGCACTTAATTTAAGAGTTAAAACTTTAAACGATATAATTAAAGAAAAAGATAATGAAATATCATTTTTAAAATCTAAAATCAACGATTTAAAAAATATTATTGAATATTGGAAAGATAAATTTGAAAAACTAATATCTTTCTTACACGATAAACTTCATAGTTGGTATGATAAAGATGATAAATATATTGATGTTGTTAATGAAATGTATGATGATAATGTATTAGATGATGATGACATTGAAGAATTAGATTTAAGCAAAGAAAAAGATGACTTTGAGAGATAAACTCTTTGTCATCTCTTAAATGTCACCAATTAGTTTATTTGCTTTATCATTTTCTTCTTTAGTTACTTTAATTTCATACTTTTTGCATATATATTTCACTAATCTATAAGAAAATTTTGCCTTTGGAATTAATGTATCTGTGACTCCAAAAATTCCTAAAATCATCATAGTTACTGATACAATATTAAATTGATTATTTTTATAAGATATTATCGACATGATAAAGCAAAATATAACAATAGAAATGATAATTACATAGTAAATTATATTTCCAATAAGTAAAGCTCTCTTTGTTTTCACTCTTATTTGATTTTCTGCATTACTTAATATATTCTTTTTCATAAGTTCAATTTTAACATCTTTTTTTATGCTTCTTTCTTTTGTATCAATCAATTCATTTTTTGTTCTTCTTAATTCATCGTCTTTATTTTTTAAGTATTTCTCAAAATTCTCTTTCGTAACATTATCAGGATTATTTTCAACCATTTTTATGTATTCTCTTGAAGAATATTTTAAATAGTTTGTTGATAATAATTGTGTTACTCCTTCAATATCAGTTATTAGTTTATCCCTTTTTATATCATCCAAATACTTATTTGCTTTTTCTATTATTTTAGGATTAGGATCAGTTGCTGCAATTGCATTTTCAATTAACCTTAATTTTGGTAATTCGTCATTTTTTGAAAAATCCTTAAACCATAGAAAAGTTGTTAAATCTAAATCGTCAATTACTAATCCAATTTCTAAATCATCAATTTCTTTCATTACTTCTTTTGTAGCATATTTCAAGTAATAAAAAGTAGTTACAAAAATATGTGTACAGTTTTCTAATTTTGTAAATTTTCTACTTTTTCTCAACATATTTATAGCACAAACAGAATTCACATCATTACTTATAGCTTTATCTTTACTATAACTTATTTGCCTATTATTATAATAAATCTTTAATTTTTCTTCTAATCCAGCAACATCGCAAAATGTAGTCTTAGGTTTAGATGAACTAGAATCTTCACTTGAATTTTCCTTTTCCATCTTAGTTGTTTGGGCAAACACAGGCACTGGTTTATTTATTTT
>OGOW01001867.1_pt1 | contig 17990 bp, 13 predicted proteins | sample 1552781 | NCBI WGS metagenome assembly OGOW01 (sample SAMEA2580145, study PRJEB22360) | human gut metagenome | biome: human gut; feature: human-associated habitat; material: faeces | place: Denmark | collected 2008/2010
AGCTGCCTCTGTTCTTGAAAGCCAAGGTGCTAAATACCGCAATCTTTCTATTGATTCATCTTCAGATGCAGGCAAATATGCCTCCAATATCATGGCATTTCCTACCACAATACTCGTCGACAGAAATGGTAACATCGTGGGTGATCCGATGCTCGGTGGAATCGATAATCAGGATAACTATGATACTCTGATGAAACAGATCCAATCTGTAATCGATGCAGACAGCTCAAATAAATAACCCTTTTATGATACTCTTTTGTACATAACCGGCAATCATACCCAACGGTTCTATTTTCATTCACTCCCGGACTTTCAGATACCTGCCGGGAGGTATCTGAAAGTCTCTCCCATTACCGGTATAGCTTTCTTTTTATCTGAATTCTCCTTATGCTTTCTTAAGTCGCTCTCTTTAACGTTCCAATATAATCTCCATTATGATAAACAAATGGTCCGGGTTCTCCCTCTTCTCCAAAATATTCCGGTCTTAAGGACAAGATATCGAGCAGTTCATCAATCGTCTGCACCTTAGTTGCCTGATATGGCTGTTCAAATGCAATCTTTTCTACAAACAAATAATAATCACTATACTTTATCAGGATACCAGTATGACCTACAAAAACAGCATCCGTATATGGATCATATATTACGATACTAAGAAGCGATATTCTGTCATTATCTATTTGAAATCCATATTCTTTCCAGCTGTCGCAAAATGCAGATTCCGGATGTCTGTCATCCGTAACACTCTTTTCACCATAAAGTGTGGTAAACATATCTTTGTTCTCTTTTATGATTTCATACCTGTCCACATTATCTATCGCTTCTGTGTCAAACATCAGATAGGTTCCCTCATAATGATCTTCCGTTAATTCCGAGCGGATCACCCCATCTAACAGGAGAAAAGCTGTCATTCTACAGTCCGCATCTGAATAATCATGATTCTGTTCCCAGCCATCCATACATTTACCGATATCCGCTTTCATTTTCCCAGGATCTGACCATGTATCTTCCAGCTTTGCATTTTTTCCTGCGGAATCTGCAAAATCAACCGCCCATTCCCGAAATATGTCTACATGCGCAGCTCCCGCAGAGTCAAGTTCTTTACAGATCTCAGTAATCGTATTGTTCCCTCCCATATATGTTGCACCAGGTATCTTTTGTTTCTGCACTGTTTCTGTGCAGGCTGCCAGCATCATAAATGCAGACACAATCATAGCAATAACAGACAGCTTCATGGCTGTTTTGGTTTGTTTTTTCAACAGATATTACCTCTTCTCCCCTAAATGATCATGACGTAAAAATCGTTCCTGTCAATTCTTTTCATCCTCGATCGTGAGTGTTCCGGGTCTTACATTCAAATAGATACTGCCCTTGTCCACTTTATACATATCAAGCAGCATTACCCAGAGACGGTGTATTGCGTCAAGTAATACATTCGATACCTCTATGCTATATGGCAGCAGTGCATGAATATCAAAAAAACGCATGCCAAGTGGTGGTAAAAATACCATATTGCTTGATTTTACTTTCTGCTCTCCTATGCTTCTGTTTGCAGTTTTTAACATTTCATAAGTGATCAGACAAAAATCTTTTCCTTTATATCTACAATAGTAAGAAACATAGCACTCATCAATCGTCCAGTCTAATCCATCCTCATGCTCAACGGGTTTTTCTTCTGCCGGATTTGCCTCGGTAGTCATAACCTCTACACTCCAGCGGATTCTTCCTTCTTTTGTCTCTCCCATCATCTCCTGGATCTCACGAAAAATTTCTTCCTGTTTTTTCACATTAATCTCCATTTCTAAGCAGCTAATGATATTATTTTTTTCATAAAAGCTATATATTTTGTCCGGAAACAAATAGCCGTACTAATCCCTCACATAAATATCCGAAAGGTTCTCAAGGATCGCTCCTGCGACATCCGGTTTGTTCATCGTATAAATATGCACATGATTGACACCGTTTGCGATCAGATCGATGATCTGGTCTGTCGCGTAGGCGATACCTGCCTGTTTCATGGCAGCCGGGTCACTTCCAAAACGGTCAACGATTGCAAGGAAACGGCGCGGTACCAAACTTCCGGACAGGGCAATGCTCCGTTTTACCTGGTTTGCGTTGGTGATCGGCATAATTCCTGCTACGACAGGAACATCGATTCCATGTTTTAGTGCTTTGTACATAAAGTTATAAAGAATATTATTGTCAAAGAACATCTGTGTTGTGAGGAACTCACATCCGGCATCCACTTTTTCTTTCAGATGGATCAGATCTTCCTCTAATGTCTGTGACTCAGGATGTCCTTCCGGATAGCAGGCTCCGCCGATACAGAAATCTCCCTGTGATTTGATATCATAGATCAGCTCACTTGCATGTTTATACTGATTTGGCAGCGGGAAATCCGCATTCTGCGGGATATCTCCGCGCAGTGCAAGTACATTTTCAATCTGCTTTTCTTTTAACTCCTGAATCACAGAGGCAACTTTCTCCTTAGTCGAAGATGCACAGGTGAGATGTGCCAGTGCCGGAATATGATTCACATTTCTCACTTCATTTGCAAGTTCTACCGTATAATCAGAAGTTCCGCCGGTTGCACCATAAGTAACACTCATATATGCCGGTTTCAATGCTGCCATATCACCGACAATCTTTTTGTAGTTGTCTAACTGTGCACCCTGTTTCGGCGGGAACAGTTCACAGGAAATCGTTACATTCTCTGTATTTAATAATTCTGTAAGTCTCATAAATCCCTCTTTCTGCTAAAAGCTTCGTAATTTATCGGAACCGTCATCCACGGTATTCTCGATCTTTCGTATCACAACATAATAGGAATAATTCTCATTGACAGCCACTTCCACGCGGTCACCGACCTTATGTCCAAGCAATGCCTTTCCAAGCGGTGACTCATTGCTGATCAGATTCTTTAAAGAATTACCGCGGACGGTGGTCACGATCTTGTAATCCTCTTCCGTGGTCACAAGTTTATAAACTTCTTCCTCATCGTCCTCCTCAAAATAAACCGTCACCGTATTATTCATACCAACTTCATCCTCCGCAGAATCCGTTGAAATCACTTTTGCTGTTTTGATCATTCTCTCTAAATAGCGGATACGGCTCTCATTCTGGTTCTTATCTTTCTTTGCCGCATGGTACTCGAAATTCTCACTTAAGTCTCCCTGCGCTCTTGCCTCCTTCACTGCCTCTAAGGCCTCTTTGCGCACCACAAGTTTCCGGTACTCAATCTCCTCTTCCATCTTTTTTATATCCTGTTCGGTCAATTCGTCGTACATGAATCTTCCTCCTTACTTGTCATTTCAGCGATTATTATAAATTCTTTCCAGTTTTCCGTCAAATAAATTTCTGTGTAAACATCTCTTTACTGATCCATTGAATTTCGCATTTTGTACATTTTTTCGCACATACTGACAATATATATCCACTTGCGGGATCATAGCTTTGCAGATACCATTCTCCCGTCTGCCCCGCTTTTAAAAATTTAACCTGATCCTGCAGTACACAAAACGATGCAAGATCCAATGCCATCCCTTTTCCAACCGCTTTGATATAACTTTCTTTTCTTGTCCATAACTCTGTAAAATAACAGTCTGCTTTTTTCATTTTTTCCTTTTGTAATGCCAGATATTCCTCCGGACAGAAAAAACGTTCTGCCACTTTCATCTGTCCTTTCCGGATCTGTTCCACATCAATTCCAACTTCTTTATCTGAAAAAACACCTGCCACATATCTTCCCGAATGTGACAGGTTAAAATGTATACCGGTTTTTCCATTTAATACCGGTTTTCCTTTCTCTCCGAATCTAAGATACATCTGCTGCATTTTCCCTGGTAACAGACTGATTCCATATTCCCTCAGGGCATACTCTAACAATAATCCTGCTGCTAAAGATCTGCACCGGTCTTCTTTTTTTTTCAATTGCATTATTTTATTTTTCCGGTCTTCCGTGATAAAAGGCAGCATCTGTGCAAATATCTTTTCATCCCCAAATGGAACAATATCCGTCATATAAATCTTCACGCGTCTTATTCTCCCTCGATCCGGATAATGCTTCTAAGATGTTCTCTTTCCCTGGACAATTCCTCATATACCGGCATCAGTCCATCATTTATTCCGGCACGAAGCGGCTCTACAATTTTTTCGACCGTATCAAACATCGGTGTGATTCCCATATTGGCAAAGACACCTTTTAAAGTATGTGCACAGTCAAACGCCTTTTTTCTCTCATCTTCTGCAAGTGCCTCTTTTAATCCATCAAAAGCCTCGTCCTCTGCCACCATCGGAAGGCAGCTTTTATATAATTCCTCATCTCCTAAAAAACGCTCTAAAGCTCCATCTAAATCGCATCCCCATGCTCTTAATTTTTCCAATACCTCACACATTTTTCTATCATTCCTCCGATTGTTCTTTTTCCTGTTCCATCTCCCTGTCTTTCGTTTTTCCGGATAATAACAGCCTGTATTTTTCTAATTCCCATTCCAGTTGTTTTGGTTCTGTCACATTTAAGAAAACACCATATATGATATGTTTATTTCCTACAATTCCTACATCATACAGCTTTAATGATATAAAAATTTCTTCTCCTGCTTCATTCTTCCTGGAAAATTCACATTGTGTTTCACGTCCTTTATCTGCTGTATAAAAAAAAGCATCCAGAATACGCTTATGATATCGTTTTGGAATTCCCTGAAAAATATCTTTTTTCTGACTGATATCCTGATATCCAAACACCTCATAATACGCATTATTTACGCGTATTATCTCAATCTGTTCTTTGCCGTACTCATAGACAGCCACACCCTGTTTTGCATTTAAAAAGAGTGACTCCAGCTGGGAGGCCGGCGTCCACAGGCTATCTATGTCAACTAAGCGTTCTGTCTCTTTCTTTCTCTCCGCATGCGGTCTGTCAAACTGCAGTTTTTCGTATTCTTCCACAGGCATCGGTTTTGCAAAATAATATCCCTGTACATATTCACAGCCAATACTCCGCAAAAATTCCACCTGTTCGATCCGTTCCACACCTTCCGCAACAACCGGCATATTCAGCCATTTTGCCATACGGATCACTGCCGCCATGATATTTTCTCCGCGTCCTTCCCTGTCATCACCGGCAAAAAACTTCATGTCCATCTTTAAAACATCAACCACAATATCCTTTAAAACATTTAAAGAAGAATAACCACTTCCAAAATCGTCCATCAGAATGTAAAATCCCTCTTCGCGCAAACGCTGCATCATATCCTGCACTGCTTTTGGATTTGTATTGTATGCACTCTCTGTCAGTTCTACCTGAAACAGTCTGCGTGGAATCCGGTAACTGTCCACCAGATTGCAGATCACATTCACGATATCTTTGTTGTAAAGACTGATCCTCGAAAGATTGACGGATATCGGAAGCGGATTCTTTCCTTCATCCATCCACTTTCTAAGCTGGATGCAGGTCTGCTCCCACACATAATAATCCAGCTTTGTGATAAATCCATTCCGTTCAAATACCGGTATAAACTCTCCCGGTGAAATCATTCCACGTTCCGGATGTTTCCAGCGAACCAGCGCCTCCGCTCCTGCGATCTGATTATCGCTGAGCCCGTATTTTGGCTGATAGAATACAACAAATTCATGATTTTCCAGTGCACTTTTCATGCTGTTTACGATCCGCTGTTCCTTCTCGATCTCCTGGCTCATCTGCCGTGTATAAAATGCATAGTTACGGATATAATTGCCTTTGCAGTGCTTTGCCGCAAGGTTGGCACGATCGTACATGTGATCCGGTGTTATTTTCTTTCCAGCGATCAGATAAACACCAAATATCGGTACAATATCAAAATCAAGCGGGTATCTGCTTAAGATATCACGCATTTTATCAAAACTTTCGACCAGTTCTTTTGTATTTTCATAGGATACGCAGAAGCAGAATATATCCGCATCCATCCTGCCAAAGGTAACGTCACTGCGGTTTCTGACTGCACATATCAAAAGGTCTGCAATATATTTCAGCAGCATGTCCCCTGCACTCATTCCAAAGAAAGAATTGATCAGCTGGAACTTTTCAATATCCATCCGCACAAAAGCAAAATGCCGGTCCGGATATCGCTCTAACATAGAAGATGTCGCCTGAAACATATGGGTCTTATTATAGATGCCGGTAAGGATATCATATTCTGCACGGTACTTTAACGCTTTGCTGATATTCTGACTGCTGCTGCCAATCACATTCTTCAGCCGGAACCGGACAACATCCACATCATACGGTTTCCGGATAAAATCCCATGCTCCCATGCCCAGGCATTTAATCTCTGTCTCAATGTCAATCTCCATCGTAAGTACAATGACAGGTATTGCCTGATACATCTGCGCTTTATGATACCGTTCCAGAAAATAATACCCGTCATACTCCGGCATAACGATATCTAAAAGTACCGCCGTTATCTCCGTGCTTCGTTCATAAAGAATCTCAAATGCTTCCTTGCCATTTTCTGCCTCTATCACCTCGTACGTACCGCTCAAAATTCTTTTCATCATGACACGTTCGACCTGTTTATCATCTACGACTAATACCTTGCTCTTTTCAGACATATTCTCACCTATCCGCCCCCCAAAAAATCCCATAAAAAAAACCTGACTTTATCATAGCAAAGTCAGAGTTTCTTTTCAATAGTCATCATTTAACCTTCTGCAAAAAAAAGGTCGATTTTTCCACAAAGGCAGATATCTGTCGAAGATGCGCCAACCTGAATTTCATACGTTCCATTTACCGGAACCGGCATCTTTTTGTCTGTGTCATAACGGGAAAAATCTCTTTCCTCCAAAATAACACAGATCCTCTTTGTTTCCCCGGCATCAAGCCTGACTTTTTCAAACGCTTTCAGTTCATGAACCGGTCTGTCTTTTTTCTGTTCCGGTGCCACATAAATCTGAATGGTCTCTTTCCCTGCACATTTTCCTGTATTGGTTACCGAACAGGAAACTTTCACGGTCTGTCTGCCATTTTCCTGCTGCCGTATAATTTCAAGATCATTATAGGTAAATGCCGTATAGGAAAGTCCATGACCAAACGGGAACAGGACATCTGTTTTTTTTGTGTCATAATAACGGTAACCGACCATCACACCTTCCCTGTACTCCACACGGTCTTTCTTTCCAAATGTTCCGATCGTATGTGCCGGGCACTGTGACGCATCACGGATAAATGTTTCTGCCAGCTTTCCGGATGGATTTACTTTTCCAGACAAGATCTCTGCCAGGGCTGTTCCCCCTTCCATACCGGCATAGTAGCTCCAGAGGATTGCTTTTGCCTTTTCTGCCCACGGCATCTCAACCGGTGCACCTGCATACATGCAGACCACCGTATCCGGCACGGCCTTTAGCAGAGCATCGATTACTTCATCCTGCCCGTATGGCAGTTTCATGTTCACACGGTCAAGTCCCTCCACATCAAAATCGTGGTTCAGTCCGCCCACAAAAATAACAATGTCACTGGATTCTGCCAGTGCAACTGCTTCCGCTAAGGCTTCCTGCTGTTTTTCATCCAGTGCTCTTCCACTTACAGTGCTTTCCTTTTCGGTATCCTCTGCAGTCTCCGTGCTCGCCGCCTGCCAGTTGATCTCAGATGCCTCTTTCTTATCCGGAATCACATAGCCCGGTGCGTAAGAAACTTTCACATTTCCACCAAGTAACTTTTTGATTCCCATAAGCGGTGATATCTCATACAGTGCCTTGATTTCTGCACTTCCTCCCCCGTTCGAATGGACCGCAGCGGCATTTGCGCCGATCACGGCAACCTTACAGCCGGATTCTGCCTGAAGCGGCAATACCTGATCTTCATTTTTCAGTAAAATCATGGACTCGCGCGCCACATCGAGCACTGCCCTGCGGTGTTCCTCCGTATTGTATGCGCCTGTCTTACGATGTTTTCTCTCCGGTCCGATCATTTTTAAACGCAGCATCATGCGGAGGATATTGCGCACTTTCTCATCCACCAGCGATTCTTCGATTTCTCCATCCTTCACTGCTTTTAACAGAGGCTCTGCCATGTACTGTTCGTCGAACTGATACTTGACATCCATCTCAAGATCCAGCCCGGACTCTGCAGCCAGTTTCGTATCGTGCACAGCACCCCAGTCGGAGATTACCACACCGTCAAATGCCCAGTCTTTCCGCAGTTTTTCATTGAGCAGGGATTTACTCATACAGCAGTGCTCACCGTTTAACAGATTATAGGCTCCCATCAGCGCAAGGGTGTGTCCCTTTTCTACCGCCGCTTGAAATCCCGGAAAATAAATTTCTTCCAGTGCTGTCTCATCGATGATTGTATCCACCCAGAGTCTTTCGGTTTCCTGTGAGTTTGCCGCAAAATGCTTCACGCATGCCGCAACATCGTTTTCCTGGATTCCCTCGATCATCGGTACAACCAGTTCTTCGATGAGTCCCGGATCTTCGCTCATATATTCAAAATTCCTGCCACAGAGCGGACTCCGCTTGATGTTGATGCCCGGAGCTAAGATCACATCTTTGCCCCTGCCTCTTGCCTCCTCACCCAGCACTTTTCCGGCTTTCTTTGCCAGATCACGGTTCCAGGTGGATGCAATGGCGCTGTTGCACGGAAGATAAGTCACATAATCTTCCGTCGTCCCGACACTCCGCCATTCATTGTCCGCAAATTCTGCGCGCACTCCCATCGGTCCATCCGACATATAGAGCGGTGGGATGGAAAGCCGCTCCACTCCTTCGGTGCGGAATAAACCCGCACCGTGGATCATACCGATCTTTTCTTCTAAAGTCAGCTCTTTTAAAATTTCTTCAATGTATGTTTCCTGCATTAAAATACAACCTCAGCCTTGCCGTCCCCGTGAAACTCTACGATGACATTTTCTCCATCCTGTGTATAGGATGCACCGTTTACCTGCTTTGGAGCACCGACATTCATCAATGCCACTTTGGATGCCTTTTTGCTCTCCACTGTGATTTCATAGGAAGTTCCATTCTTTACAACGTCTGCAGATGCTTCTTTTTCATTTTCTGTTCCATAGACAACAGTCTCCGCTTGAATGCCATCCTTCAATGCATAAGCACGGAATGTCACTCCGTCCGCATAATCATAAACCGCATTGTCATTTCTTGCACCCATAGCCACGATGCTGCCCTCTTTGACATAGAGAGGAATGCTTAAATAACCATGTTTTTCTGTATACCATTTACCGCCCTCTTTGACTTCTCCGGTCAGTAAGGATGTCCAGGTTCCCTCCGGCAGATAGTACTCTGCGATGCTGTCATCACGGAAGATTGGTGCAGCCAGTAAGGAATCACCTAACATATACTGGGTTGCCAGGTAAGCACAGTTCTTGTCCTCGGTAAATTCAAGCACCATGCTCCGCATCATCGGGATACCGGTCTTTGATGTCTCGATCGCATTGCGGTACAGATACGGCATTAAGGATGCCTTAAGCTGTGCGAAATAACGTACCACATCTACTGCTTCCTCATCATATGCCCACGGCACACGGTAAGAAGTAGATCCGTGCAGTCTTGAATGGGAAGAAAGAAGTCCGAAAGCACACCATCTCTTATAGACGTCCGGTGTGGATGTACTCTCAAATCCTCCGATATCATGGCTCCAGTATCCAAAACCGGAACTTGTCAGTGACAGGCCTCCGCGAAGGCTCTCCTCCATGGATTCATAATCAGACCAGCAGTCACCGCCCCAGTGAACCGGGAACTTCTGTCCGCCTGCAGTTGCAGAACGTGCAAAAAGAACAGCCTCTTTTTCACCTTTTTTCTTCTTTAATACGTTAAATACCACCTTATTGTAAAGGTATGTATAGTAGTTGTGCATCTTGACCGGATCAGAACCGTCGTAATATACCGCATCTGTCGGGATTCTCTCACCAAAGTCGGTCTTGAAGCAGTCAACACCCATATCGAGCAGTGCCTCTAACTTTTTGCTGTACCACTCGCAGGCTGCAGGGTTAGTAAAGTCCACAATGGCAAGTCCCGGCTGCCACATATCCCACTGCCATACATCGCCATTTGGACGTTTTAAGAAGTAACCGCCCTCGACACCCTCTTTGAACATGGATGACTCCTGTCCCACATAGCTGTTGATCCAGACACAGATCTTTAATCCTTTTGCTTTCAGACGTTTTAACATGCCCTCCGGGTCCGGGAATACTCTTGAATCCCAGGTAAAATCACACCAGTTGAAATCTTTCATCCAGAAGCAGTCAAAATGGAATACGGATAACGGGATCTTGCGGTCAAACATTCCATCGACAAAACTGTTGACTGTCTTTTCATCATAGTTTGTCGTAAAGGATGTGGACAGCCAGAGACCGAATGTCCACGGTGCCGGAAGTGACGGTTTTCCAGTAATGTCTGTATATCGCATCAGCACCTCTTTCATCGTCGGTCCGTTGATCAGAAAATAGTCAAGGTTTTCACCCGGCACGGAAAATTCAACCTTGGTTACCATCTCTGTTGCAACTTCAAAGGACACGCGCTCCGGATGGTTTACAAACACACCGTATCCTTTATTGGAAATATAAAACGGGATATTTTTATAAGACTGCTCTGTGGAAGTACCGCCGTCCTCGTTCCAGATATCCACGCTCTGTCCATTTTTTACAAACGCAGAAAAACGCTCGCCAAGTCCATAGATCAGCTCGCCAACGGAAAGTGATAACTGCTCTCTCATATAAGCATCTTCCGGTCCTTTATCATAGGCAAAACCTTTCCAGTCGGTCTTCATGTATGCAAGATCTCTCCATCCGCTTGCAGTGATTTTCTCCTCACCGCGGTAAAATGTGAGTGCTCCGTTCTCTTTCTGCACTTCCAGACGCAGTGTACCGCTTGAAATGACCAGCTTGTCCTCCGTATCTTCTGCCTTTAAATGTCCGCTCTCCGCAGGTGCGATCTCAAATGACGGTGCCTTTTTCTGCACGCCCATGTGATGATAAGTCTGAACCCTGAGCACTTCCTCATACGGTGCTGAAATCACGATCGTGAGGTTGATTCCGCCAAGGGTATCGCCGCGCTGTGTGATCTTGCTTGTCGGCGCACAGATCGTCACCTGATCTTTCTCGATTTTTGAGAAATATACTTCTGCCGGAGAAAAGCACTCGCAGCGCTCTTTCTGCAGCCAGCATCCATTACTGAATTTCATATGATAATCCTCCCTGTTTTCCGGAGAAAAATGCATGCTATGTTTTTTATAGCATTTGCCTCTTGCAGGCGCAGAGGATTTTCCTCCCTGTAATTATCTCATTTTGTCTCATCTTACTATACCCACCCTGCAAAAAATACCCTCTAAATTGTACATAAAACACTCGATAAATTTGACAAACAAAACGTTCGCATTTATACTTACGTTTAGTGCTTTTATCATTGGAACAGGAAGGTTATTTTTATGTATCGCGTTTTAATTGCAGATGATGAATCCATTATCCGGGAAGGTATCAAATGTCTGTTCGACTGGGAATCTCTCGGCTATACGATCGCCGGAGAAGCTGCAAACGGTGAGACCGCCTATCAGCAGATTCTTGCCTTACAGCCGGATATCGTTCTCTTAGACATCCGCATGCCGGGAATGTCAGGGCTTGACGTTATCCGGGAGGCAAGAGCACAGGGTTTTACCGGAAAAGTCATTATCTTAAGCGGTTACTCTGATTTCAAATATGCGCAGGAAGCCATCCGTTACGGAGTGCAGTATTATCTGACAAAGCCGATCGACGAGGATGAACTTGAGGAGATTCTTCGTTCGATCAAAGAAAACTTAGACAAGGATGCTGCAACTGCAAATACCCGGGAACATTACCGTGAAAAGGCAAGAGAGACCATCATCCGCGATCTTTTAACGAATGATATCGATCTTTCCCACATAAATACAACAGATCTCCATCTGACAGCAGACACCTATCAGGTTGTGATCTATGAGAAATACAGTCACAATACTGCAGATGCCTCCTATCGTTTTTCGGATCTTCTGCGCGTGACGAATCAGGATAATAACTCCTACGATAACATTACGCTGCAGTATCATGAGGTTATTTTGCTGAAAGGCACTTTTGCCATTCAAAAGTTTAACGATTTTCTGGAGCGTTACCAGAGAGAACGGCGTCCACAGGAGAATTCTCCTCTTGACAGTCTCTTTATTACATATGGTGCGCGTGTGTCAGACCTGTCGGAAGTCTATATTTCCTATATTCAGGCGAAACAGCTCTTAGAACGCCGTTTCTTCTGCGAGCAGGAACAGCACACGATCGGTTATGCCGAACTGCCGGACCCGGACAGTTTAAAATCCATCTTAAACGACGCTTTTTTAAACCGTTACGCTACCAGCCTGTTTGAATATCTTCAGGCATTCAACCGCAATATGTTAGCGGAGACTTTGACACAGCTTACCAATGAACTTTACCATGCTGCAGATTCGATTGATTCCATACGGCTTTTCCTGACAGACCTTTATCTGCAGATCAAGGAACAGGCAAACCGGCTTTACAATGGTGCAAATATCCCGTTTCCGAGCAATGCGGATATCATCCGTCTGATCGAAGAAAAATATTATCTCTACGAGATCATCCTGTACTTCACGGAACAGTTTGAGATGATCATGTCCTCGATCGGTAACTCTTCCCGTGAAAGCGTGCTGGATGATATTCTGCACTACATCAACCACAACTATGCAAGCAATATCACATTAGAAAATATTGCACCGCTGTTTGGTTACAACAGCTCCTATCTCGGAAAGATTTTCCGCAAAAAGATGGGTGAAAACTTCAACTCATACGTCGACCATGTCCGCATCAAACACTCGATGGAGCTTCTCTGTTCCTCAGAGTTAAAAGTTTATGCGATCGCAGAAAAAGTCGGTTACCGGAATGTCGATTATTTCCATATCAAGTTCAAAAAATACGTTGGAAAAAGCCCGGCAGAATACCGGAAAGAACATAAAAATGAATAAACTTTCATAAAAACTGCCGCCTCCGGGTGAATATATGTACCCTTTTCTCTGTAAGTTCAGAAAAAGGGGGACATATCACCGTGAGGCGGCAGTTTTTATTTATAAGATCCGGGTGTCAAATGGTGTTTTCCGGTTTTTCGATTGGCAAATGGCACCGCAGTGCCTGTCATTTTAAGAAATCATACTGTGACATATAAAGTTTGTAATACTCACCCTTCTGTTCCATCAGTGCGTCATGATTTCCACGCTCTAAAATATCGCCTTTGTCTACATATAAGATGCAGTCGGCATTTTTGATTGTGGAGAGCCTGTGTGCAATGATAAAGGACGTTCTTCCTTTCAAAAGCTCATTTAATCCCTTCTGTAAAAGCAGTTCCGTCTCGGTATCAATGCTTGACGTCGCCTCATCTAAAATCAGGATCTTCGGATCGGCAAGCAATGCCCGCGCAAAGGAAATGAGCTGCCGCTGTCCGGCGGATAGCCTGCTTCCTCTCTCATTGACTTGTGTCTTATATCCGTTTTCCATTTCCATAATAAAATCATGGGCGCAGACTGTTTTTGCGGCACGGATGACTTCCTCGTCCGTCGCACTGCGGTTGCCATAGCGGATATTATCCATGATCGTCCCCGCAAAAATAAAGCTGTCCTGCATCATGATTCCCATCTGGGTGCGCAGTGAATGAAGTGTCACCTTCGAGATATCAATGCCATCGATCGTGATTTTCCCGGAATCCACATTGTAAAAACGGCTGATGAGATTTACGATCGTGGATTTTCCTGCCCCGGTCGGGCCGACGATCGCATACGTTTCACCCGGTTTTGCCGTAAAATTGATATCCTCCAAAATCTTCTGCCCCGGCTCATAACCAAAGGACACATGGGAAAACTTCACTTCTCCTGCCACCTCCGGCATCGGGATTGCATCCGGCTCATCCCTGACACCCACCGGCTCATCGATCGTCTCAAAAATCCTCTCAAGATAAGAGATTGCTGTCAAAAGAGAATTGTAAAATCCGGCAAGTGTGTTGATTGGTGCCCAGAAACGCCCAATGTACGCGGTAAATGCGATCAGAACACCGACGGTCAGTGTCATATCCGGTGCTAAAATCCAACGGACACCCAGCACATAGATCAGTGCCGTCGTAAATGTCGAAATAATATCCACGCTCGGTCCCATCGTAAAGTTAAACATTACCGCACGCATCCAGGATTTCCGGTAATTTTTACTTAGGTTATTAAAGATTCCGGTATTCTCATTTTCCCTTACAAAAGACTGCGTCACACGGATTCCATTGATACTCTCCGCAATGTACGCATTTAAGTTTGACTGTTTGTTGCTCTGGATCTGCCATGCCCTGCGCTGTTTTTTCTTGATTAAGATAATCACAAATGCAAGAACCGGCAATCCGCACAGACAGATCAGCGTCAGCCGGACATCGAGTGCAAACATAAACATCAGGATAAAGATCAGGTTGCACAGATCTGTGAATGTGTTGACAATACCATTGCTCAAAAGATCACTTAGGCTGTTCACATAATTGACCACACGCACCTGAATTTTTCCATGTGGTCTGTCATCATAATAGGAAAATGGAAGTTCCTGCAGATGACAGAAAATATCGTAACGGATATCATGCACAATGTACTGTCCGATCACACTCATGGTCTTGATCTTGATCCGCAGGGAAAGACCAGAATAAAGTGCGATCAGCAATGTCGCAATACTGTAAAATGTGATCGATTTCATATCTTTTTCCGGGATGCTGTGATCCATCACATTCTGGAAAAAGATCGGGATCGCCATGGTAAGTGCCGAGGAAGAAAGCATCAGAAGAATAACGCCTGCCATCTTCTTTTTGTAGGGAGCAATGTAACCTGCAAGACGTTTGAGCTGGTTTACATCAAAACTGTCCTCTAATATCTCATCCATATCATATCTGTTTCTTGCCATCTTATTTCTCCCCCTTTCCGTTTAAAATTTCCTGTGGGATCTCGCCATACTGGTTATGGAAAGCCGTCGCGTAATAACCTCCCGCCGCCACTAACTGCTCATGTGTTCCCTGTTCAATGATGCGTCCGTTATCCATGACAAGGATCAGATCTGCATCTCTAATGGAAGAAATGCGGTACGCAATGACAAAGATCGTGCACTTGTTATCTAATTTCTTCAACTGGCTCTGGATATAACTCTCCGTCTCCATATCGACCGCCGATGTCGTATCGTCAAGAATCAGAATCGACGGATCTTTCAGCAGTGCCCTCGCAAGGGAGATACGCTGTTTCTGTCCGCCGGAAAGTCCGACACCGCGCTCACCCACAATCGTATCATATCCATCCGAAAGTGCCTGGATAAAATGATTGGCATCCGCCATGATCGCAGCCTGTTTGACTTCTTCGAACGAACAATTCGGCCTTCCGTATGCGATATTTCCTTCGATCGTATCCGAAAAAAGGAACACATCCTGCATCGCCATGCCGATATTGTCACGCAGGTTATAAAGATCCATGTCGCGGACATTCACACCATCCACAAGCACTTCACCGGAAGTCGTATCATAAAACCGGCAGAGCAGATTCATGATCGTTGATTTTCCAGCTCCGGTAGAACCAATGATGCCGACGGTCTGCCCCGGTTTTACCTTAAAATTGACATCCATGACAATATCTTCGTCATCCGCACGGTAAGATACATTTTTAAACTCGATCTCACCTTTCAGATGTTTCTTCACTACTCCAGATACCGGTGTTTTTACATGCGGCTCTTCACTGTAAGTCGCATAGATTTTCTCCACGGACGTTGTAAAGTTACTGATATCGTTGACCAGCCATCCTGCCTGGCGCAGCGGGTTGTTTAACATCCACAGATAGCCGTTCACCGTCACGAGCTGTCCTAACGTGATCTCTCCCTGAATGACCATATAGCCGCCGTAGAGGATCAGGATGATCGTCAGCGCATAGGAAAGCACCTCAAATATCGGCACATATTTCATCCAGATCTTTGACGCATCGATCTGCGCCGCACGGAATTTATCATTTTCCTTATTGAATTTTTCAATCTCAAAATCTTCTTTTGCAAATGCTTTTACCACACGGTTTCCACTGACATTTTCCTGCACAAACGCATTGAGTGAGGAAAAACAGTCACGGTTACGCTTGAATGCCGGACGTACCTCTTTCGTCTGACGATAAGTTGCAAATGCAGTAAACGGCAGTACCACAAGCATGGCAAGTGCCAGTTTTGTATTGACGGTAAAGATCATAAGCAGCGCAAACACAAACATCAGCACACTCTGATAAACCATGTAGACCACATACGCCACAAAATGACGGATCGCATCCATATCTCCGGTCTGCCGGCTCATCAGGTCTCCGGTACGTTTCTTATTGTAAAATGCAAAATCTTCCTCTAATAATTTCCGGTAGACTTTGTCTCTCATATCGTATAAAACGCCCTGCGACGCCGTCTCAAATGCGACCTGAAACAGAAAACGCAAGACTCCCATCACGATCGTGACTCCGATCAGACATCCGATAAACGGCATCAGTCTGTCATATTTTCCACCGCTTATGACCTGATCTACGATCTGCCCGGATATGTACGGATTGACCACCGAAAGCACTGACACCGCTGTGGTCAGCAAAATTCCAACTATCATTAATCCCCTGTACTTTTTCAGAAATGAAAAGAACCACTTCATTGGTGTCATAATAACCCTCCTACTCCATTTTCGTTTTTCCTTTCGGATTTTCAGTATAGTACTTTTGGGGTAAAAAGGAATGTAATATCTTGCACCGTTCATGTTATTTTTTGCACCGGAAGGGATGGTTTCTGGTGGAGAATATGTTATACTGTGATGTGGATAAAAAAAGTGTATTTAGACTTTGACACACTTTTTATGATCCACATCGCATTGTATTTTAAATATAGACAATAAGTTTTTATCGGCGATAAAATGAAGAAATGGAGACCTTACTATGTGCTGTGACAACCGGGAACAACTGCTTGACCAACTGAATCCAACTTTTCTATTTACCTGGAAAGGCACACGTTTGAAAGATGAAGCACGCTATCACAGCCACGATTTTATCGAGATGGCATTTATTTTGTCCGGTCACGGCAAATACAAGATTGCGGACAGGCTCTATGATGTGTCCGAAGGAGATATCATTATTTTAAATCCGGGGCAGAAGCATCAGGCACTCTGCACGGATCCTGCCAATCCGACCACGGAGTTTTTTGTCGGTTTATGTGATGTCCGTTTTCCGGATTTCCCGGAAAATTATCTGCCGCTGCATTTAAAAGACCCAGCCGCTGATCCTGCAGAGCAGTCTCCGATTTTACATACTTCCGGTGAATTACGGCAGAAACTTTTTAAGATCTGTACTGCCATGAGTGCTGAAAATGATATCTGCCGCTGCGGGCGTTATATCATGTTAAAAAGTTACCTGATGCAGATGTTAATACTGCTGCTTCGGGAACAGAGTGAACCGGTCTGGATCAATACCGGCTGTTCGTTTGAGTCCACCAGCAAAAAATATGTGGTCGACCAGATCGTAAATTATTTTGAGGATCATTACAGTGAAAAGATTTCTTTAGACCAGATCGCGGAGAATATGTACTTGAGCCCTTTTTATATCTCACGTATTTTTAAAAGTGAGACAGGCGATACACCGATCCGCCACCTGATCAATATCCGCCTTGAAAAAGCAAAAGAATTGTTGGAAAACGGCTTTGACGGCAGCATCCAGGAAGTTGCAGCCGAAGTCGGCTATGATGATGTCTATCATTTCAGCAAGCTGTTTAAAAAACGGTTTGGGATGCCGCCGTCAAAGATCCGTAAATTATTATGATTCATTTAAAAATTTTTTCCAGAAATCTTTCGAGCCTGCGAATTCCAGTTCCTTGCCATTCTGGAATCTTTTACTGATAATGCCATCCTCTCCAAAACTTGGTGTGTATGTCAGATTTTTATATATTCATCGTCATATATGGGGGAATGCATATAATTCCATCTTTTACAAT
>OGOW01001874.1_pt1 | contig 17927 bp, 11 predicted proteins | sample 1552781 | NCBI WGS metagenome assembly OGOW01 (sample SAMEA2580145, study PRJEB22360) | human gut metagenome | biome: human gut; feature: human-associated habitat; material: faeces | place: Denmark | collected 2008/2010
TCGCTTGAACCTGTTGGCAACAGCAGGTCTAGATAGATGATCATTCACGACATAACCCGGCTTACAGGCTGACTGGTGGTTATTACCAATAGGAGATTTTTCGATGTATAATCGTATTTCTGATACGCATGATGACAGTAGCAGCATGAAATTCGCCAAGGCAGTTTTACAAAAAGATTTTGTTATATTAAATGCGGAGGAAGCCCTATATAGTTTTCTGGGTAAGAACTCCGCATCTTTTTTCAATAAGCTTATTCATCCTGATTATGAAGAGGAATTCCTTTTGGCATGCCATGGTATGAAGCCAGGAGAGAAGTATAGCATAATAACACTTATGCGCGACATGAATGATGAGTATCGTCCTGTTGACATACACATTAACATGTCCATGCCGATGGAAAATGATGACTGTTTTTATACAGTTGATATATATTGCATTGATATGATTGAGACATCATTCCTGACCAATCAGCAGAAAATGGATAAGTATAGAATGTTCATGGAGATAAGTGGACTTGTATATATGGAATTCTGGCCGGAGACAGGAAGAATTGTTTTTTATGACTATGCAGTGAGAAAATCACATATCCTATATGAGAATAATATAGAAAAATGGTATAAGGATGTATTTCAATTTGCCATAGATAAAGGCGGCAATAAGGCTGAGATACAGAAGCTGTACAATAGGCTTAAGAATCTTGAAAATCAGTTTTTGTGCACAGTAAAGACAGGCTTTATGAATGAAGGCCATGTCCCGGAGACTTTGGTTATCAATGCAAGATATATTTCAAGACATAATGCGGACGTTATAGTTGGGATTGTGAACAGGAAAGATATAACTGACGATGACATTCCATACTATCTTACGAAGGCAGGAAAGGATGCAGCGACAGGACTTCTCAATAAGCGTGCTCTTATAGAGTATGCAACAGACAGGCTGGCAGATGCATGCGATAATAAGCTGTATATGATACTTATAGACATAGATGACTTTAAGAGTATCAATGACACCTATGGTCATCTTATGGGAGATAAGGCGATAATTGTTCTTGCAGAGTCACTTACGGAGGCTCTTGATGGAAGAGGTGTTGTCGGAAGGTTTGGCGGAGATGAGTTTTTTATTTTGACTGAGGACATTCCTGATGAACAGCAGCTTAGGCTATTCTTAAAAGCAATGCTGTCACAGCTTCGCTATAACCAGATTAAGAAGCTTAAGAATGTGCGTTTTACACTTTCGATGGGAATATCGCAATATCCTCAGGCGAGAAATAAGTTTGACGACTTGTTCAAGCTTGCAGATAAGGCATTATATATCGCAAAAGATAAAGGCAAGAACAGGTATATCATATACAGGCCGCAGCTTCACGACTCGATAGATGTCATAGGAAGGCAGACTGAGACGGGCGGTTATCCCGTGTACATTAAGGCACTTAAGGATGTCGTGAGAAATATTATTGTCAATAAATGCAATGATATAAAAGCAATCTTAGAAGAGATTAAGACAGCATTCAGTCTCGGTGCGGCAGTTGTGTACAGCATGACTGATTATAAAGCTATAGTATACACGGATGGATGTCCGGAAGGACTTTTAGATGTGGCATTTATGGGAAGTGATTCGTACAAGGCACTTTTAGCAGTGGATAATGTGCTTGTTCTCAATAATTTAAGCTCGATTGAACGCGAGGATGAGAGCATATACACAAAGCTTGCGTCAACCGGCTGCTGCTCATATATAAGCATACAGCTTCCTGAAGCGCATATGCCGGAATATATCATAGCATTTTATATGTTAGGGATGAAACATAAGTGGGGAAATGTCGAGATCGATTATCTTACAATCCTTGCAGAAGCGGTATACAGCGCTTTTAAGAACGATAAACAGAAATAATATTTATGATGCAATCGATTTGCATCATTTATGCAGAATTAAGGCTGCCACTATTGGACAAGATAATGTTCAATGTGGCAGCTTTTATAAATTATATAAGAATTCGAGCCTTCAGCACATAAGGAATGTGCAGCTTAAAGGGTTAGGCTCAAATGTAAAGCGGCAATTACAGCTTGGTATATTTCTCTTCACAGTATTTGCAGCGGTACACCTGCTTTTCTTCATCGGTCAGGCAGAATATCTGGTCAAGCTCCTGCTCGATAGAAGTGATGCATCTTGGATTCTTACATTTGATTATGTTGGTGACGGTTTTTGGAAGTGTCAGCTCCTTTTTCTCGACAATTTCACCGTTCTTTATTATGTTGACAGTGATATTGTGGTCTATAAAGCCTAATATGTCGAGGTCAACAAGGTCTAAGCCGCCGTCAATCTTTATAATGTCTTTCTTGCCCATCTTTTTGCTCTTGGCATTTTTTATGATAGCAACACAGCAGTCAAGCTTGTCAAGACCGAGCGACCGGTATATATCCATGCAGCGTCCAGCTTTTATGTGGTCGAGTACGAAGCCTTCGGTAAGTTTTCCTACATTTAACATGATTTAATCTCCATTCTGCCGCATACTTACGGCACAAGTTCTTTTACTGGTTCTTGAAATCAGGAATCATATCCAACAGGTACATTATAAGAGCCATTCTCACATATACACCATACTGTACCTGTTTGAAATAGGCTGCTCTTGGGTCGTCATCAACTTCAACGGATATCTCGTTTACTCTTGGGAGCGGATGGAGCACTATCATGTCATCCTTGGCGAGAGCCATCTTCTCACGGGTGAGTATGTAGTAGTCCTTCATTCGGAGATATTCCTCCTCATTGAAGAAGCGCTCACGCTGGACTCTTGTCATATAGAGAATATCAAGCTTTGGCATAACTTCGTCAAGACTTGTCACTTCCTCGAAATCAATGCCGTTTGCACACAGGACATCCTCTCTGATGTAATCAGGCACACAAAGCTCCTTAGGTGAGATGAGTATAAAATGAATATTGTTATATCTTACAAGGGAATTGATGAGAGAATGAACCGTCCGTCCGAATTTTAAGTCACCGCAAAGACCTATGGTCAGACCGTCAAAATGACCCTTCAGAGCACGGATTGTCATGAGATCGGTAAGTGTCTGTGTAGGGTGCTGATGACCACCATCACCTGCATTGATTACAGGGATTCTTGAATGCATTGAAGCAACTAACGGAGCACCTTCCTTAGGATGTCTCATTGCACATATATCTGCATAGCATGATATAACACGTATTGTATCGGCAACGCTTTCGCCTTTTGAAGCGGAGCTTGAATCTGCGGATGAAAATCCTAGAACGGAGCCGCCGAGATTAAGCATAGCAGCCTCAAAGCTAAGACGTGTGCGTGTGCTTGGTTCATAGAAGAGTGTGGCTAACTTTTTGCCGGTCATAACATGTGAATACTTTGCCGGATCGGCTGCTATGTCGGCGGCAACGTCAAGAATCTTGTCCAATTCTTCAACGGATAAGTCGAGCGGACTTAACAGATGTTTCATAACACTTTCCTCCTGATATAAATTATTATACAACCATTATAAGCGTCACAAAACGCTTTTCAAATCATTATACATTTTTTAAAACAGGACTACAATATGTTTTTTTGTATTTAATAAAAAATTTAAAGTAGTACTAAAAGCTCTTTGACATAAATAAAAAAGATGTTAATATGTTAGAGTGTTGATATATTAAATCAAAGGAGAGAAATTATGAAAAAAATTAAAAAAATTCTTGCGGTTATGCTTGTGCTTGCTATGAGTATGGCTCTCGCTGCAGGATGCAGCAGCAAGTCAAAGCAGACGATGTTCAGCATTATGAAGGATGCAGGCTCAATGACACATTATTCATATGATGTTGATATGAAGCTTGAATCAAGCATAAGCGGACTTGAAAATCTTGCACTCAAATTTACAGGCAAGACTGATGGGGAAGCCATGACAATGGGAGTGAAGGTAAGCTATTCATTCGTAACTGTTGATGTGGATGATTTCATCACTGTGACGAAGGATGCGATGTATGTTGATGTGCAGACATTGTTTGAGAAGCTTGCACCGATGCTTTTAGGGTCATCATATTCACTTGACGACTTTGAGAGTGAGTTCGGTGTTGAGTTAAAGTGCATTAAGGTTCCACTTGTTGAAGGATTGGTTAACTTAAGCAGCAGCGAAGAACTTGTAAATACATATGTATCAATTCTTGAGAGTGCATTTAAGGATATAAAGATTACAGATGAGAAGGGTACATTCACAGCTTCCGTAGATGGCGCTACGGAGCTTTCAAAGGTTGCAGGTGCATTTATAACAGCACTTCTTGACAATCAGGATACACTTCTTGCCGAGCTTGATGAGAATTCGGTTGACGAAGCTAAGATTAAAGAGCTCTTTAACATCTATGTGGATGAAGTTGTAAAGGGTATTGAAAAGTTCAACACAGATTATTCAATGGGACTTACAGACAGTGATATTGCTGACTTAAAGACAGAGGCAGCGGATGCCATTGATGATGTATTAGCAGATGCAGATTTTGAAAATACAAGCGATGTTTACAAGGAAGCTTTTGATGAGCTTAAAAACAGCAAGGACGATGTAGTAAGTGAAATAGCTGATTATAAGGATGGCACAGCTAGGTTTGATATAACTAACAGCCTTACAGGAAAAGAAGGCAGCAGAGTATATACCTGCACATTTGATTTGACGGCAGAGAATACCAATACGGATGAGGACATCCAGCTCAATATCAATTCTGTAATGACAGAGGATAACAATATATCGGTAACTGTACCTGAGAGTTTTACGGAGATTTCGGATATAGTGTATGCCGCACTGGTATATGCGTATGAGAATGATATGATAGACGATTTGTTAGACGGCAGTATAGCAGATGATTTGCCAATCGGTTCTGATACAGGATTGGACGTTTCTGACGCAGGACAGGATGTGTATGATGGCGTAGTGACACTTTCAGACTATTGGACAGACAACACAGTGACAATAGAGTACGACAAAGATCTCGTATATGTTAACACAGATGACAGTGATATTGAGTATGGAAGCATATGCTTTGATGCTGTCGGAGATTCAAGCTGTTATCTGTTTTTGAGTTATAATACAGACTACACTGTAGACAGCTTTTATGACTACTATACAAAGGAGTATTACAACGACCCTGAGGCTTATGATGAGGTTACATCAACAGAACTCACATCAAGAGAGCTTTCAACAGGTGTTACAGTCTATGAGTTCGACATAAGCTATAGATATAAGGACACTGATGGCAGCTTTGATGCGCATTATTTTCTTGTAGAGGCTGAAACAGGAGTTGTAGCAGGAATGATAGATAAAGAGATTGACTTGACAGATGGAGAGATACTTCCTTATGAGGATTTCCTCAACGCAGTATTTGTTAACGTATACTAAATTATAAAAATGAATCAGGATGCTCAGGGACGTTTTACTGTCCCTGAGTTTTTTTTATGAAATGTTCAACGGCAGTGTCCCATGCATTCTCCATGCTTTTATCTAGTGTAAAGGAGCTTAGGGAGGTTCCTGTGATTACACTGAGCTGCTTATTTTCATAACGTATGTTGATGTACAGACCGGTTACGGCATCTGAGCGTGTATTAAGAACATTTTTGGCAATGAATGATTCTATAGAATGCTGCGGCATGGAAAAGACGAGCTTCATGGAGAGAGGCGTGCGGCTTCCTTTTATCATATTAAAACAATATGGCTTTAACATCGACCATGGTGTATAGGATGATTCGGATAATTCGGCTTTTTCAATATCGTTGAGAAAATCTTTTTGCAGCGTTCCGTCTACTTTAAATGAGACGAAAGTATCTATACGGAGTTCCCGGCATAGAAAGTGGTCAAAAGTATCTTTTATAAATAAATGTGACATGAAATTCTTTATATTGTCTAATTCTATATTGATCATAGTTATGTATATTCTCCAATCATATTTGTAATCTGCTAAGAACTGCATATGCAGCTGATGCCGGCGTCGGACTGGGCAGTGGAATATTGATACTTGAAACATTTTACGTTAATAAGTATAATGGGAATAAAATTTGTTGTAAATAGTCCAAAGGAAATAATGCTGATAATTATTGTTGAAAGTTTTTTTGCATTGTTTTTAGGAGATGGAGGAAAAAATGGAATTTAGAGAATCATCAGACAGACTTATACGATTTATAGGGGATGCTACCTGTTCATTCACGACAGTGCAGACAGCTATGGCAATGTTAAAAAGTGAAGGCTTTATCGAGCTTGGACTTGGTAATAAGTGGAAGCTTGAGAGAGGGAAAAGATATTATATAAATGTATATGACAGCTCACTCATGGCATTTACGGTAGGAAGAAATTATGACGGTGGAATGATAAGAATTGCAACGGCTCATACTGACAGCCCTTCGTTTGCGGTAAAGCCTAATCCTGAGATTAAGACAGGCATGGGAAATATCGGAAAGCTCAATGTTGAAGGCTACGGCGGTGCAATTCTCAACACATGGCTTGACAGACCATTATCTATAGCTGTGCGCGTGTCAGTAAAGTCTGACAAGGTTTTTGAGCCGGATGTAAGGATTGTGGATTTCAGACGTTCTGTTGTGACGATACCTAACCTTGCTATACATATGAACAGGGAAGTGAATAAGGGAGTAGAACTTAACAAGCAGGTAGATATGCTTCCTATCTGCTGCCAGCCGGGAACGGATGTGAATGATTTCTTTATGGATTATCTTGCAGCAGAGCTTAATGTCGGCAAGGAAGATATTCTTGACTATGAAGGATATGTGTACAATACAGAGAAAGGGCAGTATGCAGGCTTTGATGAAGAATTCGTGCTCTGTCCAAGACTTGACAATGCTACATCCGTTGTAGCTTGTCTTATCGGATTAATTAAGAGCAGCCTTTCAAACGGCAACGAGGATGGAATAAATGCGATAATGGTATTTGACAACGAGGAAATCGGAAGCATGACCAAGCAGGGCGCCAACTCATCGGTGCTTACATTTATGCTTGAGAAGCTTTACAGAAGTCTTGAGAGTGACAATGAGACTACGGATGATGTCAGGGCAGGGTATATTGACAGAATTTTAAACGGTATGATGATATCACTTGACGTTGCACATGCAACACATCCTAATCATCCTGAGAAAAATGACCCGACAAATGTAATTACATTAAATGCAGGTCCTGTCATAAAGCGTTCCGCAGCACAGCGCTATGCAACGGATGCAAGAGCAGTAGGCATAGTTGAGCAGATATGTCAAAGGTCTGATATACCTTACCAGAAGTTCTCAATCCGTTCAGACATGGTCGGAGGAAGCACGCTTGGACCTATATCCGACATCCAGCTTCCTATGCTTACAGTCGATATCGGAGTTCCGATTCTTGCAATGCATTCGGCGATGGAGACGATGGGCATGAAGGATCAGGCTTATATGGAGGAGCTTGTGAGAGGCTTTTTCTGTTATTAAACCTGAATTATTCACAGCTGTGCCGTGAAAGTGGCTGAAAGCCACATAGTTACTGTATTTAAGCCACTTATTGCATTTCATCTAATAAGTGAATAGAAAAAGAGACCAAATATGTGGTAAAATTTAGGTGCCGAATCCAAATAAATACCGCAGAAAGGGTCTCTCTATGGATATTTTAAACACCATCACACTGAAAAGCAATAGACAGATTAAAATAAATTTTAACGGAGGCGATTTATCCTCCGATGCAGGACTTCTCCTGATAAAAGAATTCGCTGCAAAGATCGGCTTCGCCAAGCTGATCAAAAAGAAATTCAAAACCAATGATACATCAGTCCGTTTCCACAAAGACGATGAAAACCTGATGCAGATGATTTATCAGATCATCTCTGCATATTTCGAAGATGACTGTGCGGATGAACTGACCATTGATCCTGTTTTCAATGCCATTCTTGAAAAGAACAGTCTGGCTTCACAGCCAACACTATCAAGATTTTTCAACCGTATGGATGAAGATACACTCCTGCAGTTTGATGACATTGATAAAAACTTTAGGGATATCATCTATTCCATAAAGTGTCCGGAGCATATGCTTCCGGATCTGGACAGTACTTTATTTGACACCTACGGCAATCAGGAAGGGGAAGGCTTCAACTTCCATTATCAGGCACACGGATACCATCCTTTGCTCTGCTATGATGGTCTGACCGGGGATCTGCTGAAGGCAGAACTTCGTGATGGAACACTCCACTGCAGCAATGATGCAGATAGATTTATGGAACCCCTTTTTCAGGAATATCTGGAAAGAGGCATCAAAACATACCTTCGTGGTGACAGTGGATTCTCATCTCCCAAACTTTATAAAACCTGTGAGATGAATGGCTGTTCCTATGCCATCCGCTTAAAACAGAATTCTTCACTCATGGCTCTTGCTTCGAATAAAGATGAAGATTTATACAAAGCAACCAAAGAGGACCAGATTAGCTATGCTGTAACTTGTGGTGAATTTCTGTATCAGGCCGGATCCTGGGATTATCCAAGGCGCGTGGTTTTCAAGATTGAAAAACCATACGGTCAGCTGACGCATATGTACACCTTTATTGTTACAAACATGGATATGGAACCTTATCAGGTCATCCGGTTTTACTGTGGACGTGGCAGGATGGAAAATTTCATAAAAGAGGGCAAAGGTGGATTTGACTTTGCTGCTGTCAGCAGTCATTCCAAAGTAGTAAATGCCAACCGCATGAGACTTCATATGCTTGCCTACAACCTATTCAATTGGTTTAGGCGACTGGTACTTCCTGCAAATATGCGAAAACAACAGGTGGAAACCATTCGTTTAAAGCTGATAAAGATTGCTGCAAGAGCAGTCCGTTCAGCAAGATATATAACATTCAAACTATGCAGTAGCTGTCCTTATAAAGAGGAGTTCTACAGAACGCTGAAGAATATCCAGCAGCTGACTGTACAGTTGGAATAGCAACTATTAACGTACTTTGACAGTTCAAAATGACTCAATCGGATTTCAAGGGGATAGTTTACCCATTTTTCTGGATAAATCGATTGATTTCACGGGAACTGGTTCAAGGATTTGTAATATCGAGCATTTTTATATGCTCATGAATAATTCAGGATAAGCATACTTAAAGCTCTGCAAAAAGTGTGCTATGATAAAATAAACTGCCGCACCGTGATTTCTCATGGGCGGCAGTTTTCTTTTTGCCGAATTTACATGACACTGCAATATATACGGCAGGCTGCGTGCCGTGCCGTCGCATAAATAATTGTTGTATTATTTCGGCACAAAGTGTAAACTTGTTTACATATATCTGATAATGAAGGAAAATTTCAATATGCAACTTAATTTTACGATTAGCATGTATAAATAAACATGAGGGGAAAAGCTTTATGGCAAAAACATTTTCTGAAATGCTGTATGAAAAGATGAATATTCGTGGTGTCATGCAGGCAGATTTATGGAGATTATGAGAAAGTAGAATTTCTTTTGCAGGACGGTATGGCGGCTGACAGGAAGTGCAACGAACTCCTGCAGGAACAGTTTTATCTCATGTTCAAAGGGATTGTGGCAGGAAAGATTTATGGAGATGATGATACGTGCAGAAAACTGTTTGATGCGGCAGTGAAGCTTACAATCCCGGAGTTTCCGAATAATCCGGGTGGGCTGGCATACAGAATTGAGGACAACGGAAGAAATCTGTCGGGAGGCGAGAGGGCGAGAGTGGCACTTGCAAGAGCGCTTATGTCCAATGCAGAGCTTATTCTGCTTGATGAGCCGTTCGCACATCTCGACAGCTGGAACATCCATGAGATAGAAAAAGGACTGCTTGCCATAGAGGGAAAAACCATAGTCAATGTAAGTCATGTAATTGATAACGAAAATGCTGCCCGATATGATGAGGTATGGCATATTGAAAATGAAAATATAACCAAATTTTCATCCCTACATTCTCTTAAATGAAATAAAAATTGTGCAATGTAACGAATATTTATGTTGTTTCTTATTTGCTTTTGTGAACTTATTGACACAAAACCACATAAATGGTATAATTCAAAAGTTCAAAAACGTGAATATGGACAAAATCCGGCTGCAATATATTAAAAAATGGGTAATTATGCCTGGGCGAAAGCGGCGGCGAGAGATTTTGTCCTGTTTCAGCACCAAGAACAGGAGGTTAAGAAATGCGGAAGAAACAATTATTGGCAGTTGCGCTTTCGGTGTGCCTTGTGGTGACACCGCCAATGAGCGTAAATGCACAGACAGGGTTGACTGTGGAGAAGGACAGTGCAGCCGCAGAGACAGTTTCAGAGGGTGAAAGCAGTACAACAGCAGAAGTCGCTTCTGAGAGCGAAAGCGAGAGCACAACAGAGGCAGAGACAGCTTCCGAGAGCGAAAGCGAGAGCACTACAGAAGTGGAGACAGCTTCCGAGAGCGAGAGCACTACAGAAGCGGAGACAGCTTCCGAGAGCGGAAGCGAGAACACAACAGAAGCGGAGACAGCTTCCGAGAGCGAGAACACAACAGAAGCAGAGAGCACTTCCGAGAGTGATATCAACTCAATAGCTAAGGTATATGCCGACAGTGACAGCGATAGTGCGGTAAGTGCTGAAAACAGCATCACAGAGGATTTTGAGGCTGTGACAGACTTCTGGGGAATGACAGGTACGCTTGTGGACGAGAGCAAGCTTAGCATTGCCGAGGATGGAAGCAACCATTATCTGGCAGTAAACGGTCAGAAGTATGCAACCAGAACAGCGACAAAGACGTTTGAAAATGTACCTGATATGGAGACGGCAGAGGTATCCTTCAAATGGTATACCACATCCCTGACATCGGACAGCAGGACAGGACGTCCGGGAATTACCCTAAAGAGTGGGGACGTGGAAGTAGTATCCGTGTATGTAGGTGAAATGAGAGACGCAGGAGCGGACACAGCCGTGTACTATTCCGTACAGGGAGGAGAGATTACCGATACCGGCAAGAAAGTAAAAGCAGGAGCCGTGCAGGATGTAAAGATTTCCGTTGATTTTACAACCATGAAGGCAGTCATCACCATCAACGGTGAAGAGTATGCCACGGTTGATGTGAATGCTGCAGCGGGCAAGGTGGATGCGCTGATGCTCAACATGGCAGGAGGAAAGGGTTCAGGCAAGACCTACACTGTCAATATGGGTATTGATGATTTTTCATTGTATTACACGGCAGCGGGTGCGATTGAGAAGCCTAAGTTTATTGCATCACTGGCAGAGCTTGAAACTGTCACCGTGACAAAGGAAGAGTTTGAAGGCAGCTATGCTCATCCACAGACTGTCAAGGCGGTATTGTCAGATGAGACTGAGGTTGAGCTTGAGATTGACCAGGATACCTGGACCTGCAGTCCGGCTATCGATGTGAATGAGATGGGTACCATCACCTGGACAGCGTCTGTCAAGCTTCCTGACAAGATTACCAATCCTCTGAATTTGCAGGTAAGCTATGTGATGGACTATAAGTCCGATTTCCTGGATATGGATATCAATTCACTGGGAACACTCAATACATATAATGTAACCAAGCAGGCTTGGGAGGACGGCACTTATACCCACCCTGAGCAGGTATCTGCAAAGCTTGTGAATGACAAGATTATTACTGTTTCCATAGACAAGAATTCCTGGAAATGCGAGCCTGAGTTTGATGTGGACACAAAGGGCAGCTATGTATGGACGGCTGACATTGTGGCTCCGGAGGGATATCGCAATCACAGAGGACTTACGGTTTCCTATACAATGAATTATTACGGCAACTGGGAGTCCGGGCATGATTATGAGGACGACTTCACCTTCGGCATTTCAGGCTGGAATGTATGGGGCAAGGACGTAGATAAGACCTCCGGTACAGGTGGATTTACGTTCAGTCTTAAGGAAGAGGACGGAAATGCATATCTGTATGGTACAGTAAGCAAGAGCGGTGCAGGAAGAGGTTCAAGGCTTGATTTACCAGGAGGCATTGTAAAGGGTGCGGCCATGGAGTTTGACTGGAATCCTGCTGTAGTGGCAAGCGGCCATGCAGATCTCCTGTTTATGGCACCTGTGGCAAAGCAGAACTATTTTACCATCTATGCTGACAGCACAGGAGCAATCAAGTACTATACTACAGAAGATGCGAACAATGACGATGCCGTGAACAACGGATTTGAGGGTATCATTGCAGAGGCAGATGCTGTGGCAACGGGTGTAGGTGGGATTAATCAGTGGTTTACCGTGAAGGTGGATTTTGATTACATCGCGCATACGGCAGCCATCGCGGTAACTTCCAAGGCTGATCCGTCAAAGACCTACACGGCAGATAATATTGCCATTGATGAGAGAGCTAACGGACTTTCGCTGATGGTTGTGCGTAAGCCGGCTGCATGCTCACAGGCAGATGTGGCTTTTGACAATATTATTGTTGATTACAGTAAATTCGATGAAAATGACATTGTAGATGTAGACCAGCCTTCATATGTGAATGTTGCTGCGGTAAAGTATGATGAGTATACTTTCCCTTCCGAGGTAACGGTAACACTTGGAGATGGCTCAACAGACACAGTAGAGGTTGGCGAGTGGGCAGCAGAGCCTGCATTTGACAAGGATACAGAGGCAGTATATACCTGGACGGCACCTCTTATACCGGGCAGGTACACCAATTACTTTGATTTAAAAGCTTCATTCTCAATGAACTATACGATGCTGCCTTATGTGACGAGTGTGAACAATCCGGCAACTCTTGAGCTTGAATATGGCGAGGCATGGGACGTAAGCGAACTTCCGGAGACAGCTACCATTATTCTGAGCGACGGAACTGTACGCACCGATGCACCTGTAGGTGAGTGGACAGCTATCCGCGCATTTAATTCGGAGGCAGAGGGTATCTACATTTATGGTGCCAAGCTGGCAGAGAACGAGGGCGAATACGCTATAGATTATGATGCCATTACCGTAAACGAGTATCACGGTGATTCGGCGAAGGACGAGTTAAAGGATTCCTTTATCTATGATGTATATTATAGAGTAAGCTACTATAAGAGCAATAACAATTACAACGGTTATGAGAGAGCTATGGAATATCTGGACCGCGGTGTGACGGCAGTTCCTGCGGACAATGGTATCCTGGTATCTTGGAGATGTTTGGTTGATGAGTATGGCACAGATGTACAGTTCAACGTGCTCAGAAACGGTAAGCAGATTAATTCAGAGCCTATCACAAGCAAGACCAATTATCTGGATACAGAGGGAGAACCGGGCAATTTATATGCCGTGGAGACCATAAAGAACGGAAAAAAGACCACCTCAGAGTATGTGAAAGCATTGTCTGAGAGCTATCTGTCAATTCCTCTTCAGAAGCCGGATCCTCAGCCGGATAAGGATGGAAACCTTGCAACCTATTCCATCAATGATGCAGGTGTTGCAGATGTGGACGGCGACGGACAGTATGAGATCGTGGTAAAGTGGTATCCTTCAGATGCTTTTGATTCAGGAAAGCAGGACGGACCTTCCGCACCTACTATTTTTGACTGCTATGAGATGGACGGTACGCCTCTGTGGAGAATCAATATGGGACTGGAGCTTCCATCAGGCGCCCATTGGAACCAGTTCATGCTCTACGATATGGACGAGGACGGAAAGGCAGAGTTCTTTATTAAGACCTCTGACGGTACAATCAGTTACAGACCGAATGCAGATGGCTTGTTTGACATGAATGATGAGAGCACAATTATTTCCTACATTGGTGATAAGAGTGTTATTCCGGGAAAGAATGTCAACAGCACAGGACATGTTAATGCAGACAGCAATGAGTATATTACCGTATTTAACGGTGAAACGGGAAAAGAAATCGATACCATCGATTATATCAATACCGTCAAGGAAGTAGGTTTCGATGCCTATGGCGATAACTGGGGCAACCGTGCATCACGTTTCAATATCGCTGTTGCATACCTGCCAAAGGATAAGGATAATGCTGACTGTACAGAGACAATTCCGGCAGTGTTACTTAACCGTGGATATTATAATAAGACAACCGTTGCAGCATATACGTTAAGAGATGGAAAGCTGCAGCTTGAGTGGAATTTTAATACAGAAAACGGTACGGAATATGCAGGCAAGGGTAACCATAATGTGGCAACCGGCGATATGGATAACGATGGATTTGACGAGCTGGTAATCGGTGCAATGGCAATCGACCATGACGGTACTGTATTGTGGGTAAAGAATGGTAAGGATGGTCAGGATTACCAGGGACATTCAGATTCCATCCATCTTACAGCCATGAATCCTGAAAAGCCTACACAGTTGTATGTATTTACACCTTCTGAGGAGAAGGAATCTACATTGAATGGAACTTTGTCCAATGCGGCAAACGGAAGCCGTATCAACGGCACATGGAATGCACTTGCAGATATCGGACGAGGTGTTGCTGCCAATATTACGCCTGCTGAAGGTTTTGAATATTGGGCAAACAATCCTAACAGTGAAGGAAATATTACAGGCGCAATCTTCAATATTAAGGGAAGTGTAATCGCGGCTACAAAGCCGGATAATATCTCTACCAACTGGGTTATCTACTGGGACGGCGACCTCTTAAGCGAGCTTGCGGACGGATATAGTGCGAGCAGCGCAGGTACTGCACAGTCAATTTACAAGTATGACTGGGAGAACAATGCTTTAGACAGAATCGAGACATTTGAGGGAACACATACTAATAACTCAACCAAGAATAACCCAAGCTTAACCGCAGATTTATTCGGTGACTGGCGTGAAGAGGTTATGGTAGGTAACTCTGACAACACTGAGCTGCATATCTACATGACAAGCTATGAGACAGATTATATGATTTACTCATTGATGCAGGATCCTGTATATCGTAATGCTGTGGCTAACCAGAACACTGCATACAACCAGCCGCCTCACTTAGGCTTCTACCTGGGCGAGGACAATAAGGATCAGGTGCTTGCTATGGAGCTTCCTACAGCAAATATCCGTTATACAACAGACGGCACTCAGACAGCAGAGGGTGACTACGTTGCAAAGGCGGAGGTTGTAGCTGATGAGGCTGCTGTAAATGATGCACTTAATGAGGCTCTTGAGAATGAGGAGTTAAAGACTATCCTTAACTGCAAGGATGCATCAGACCTGAAGAATTACATGCTTGATAAGCTTCTCAAGGCATCGGAGGACAAGAAGCTTGGCACTGTTTCATCGGACAACACATTTGTGATGGATGTAAAGATAAAGCTGTATATCAATGGCAGTACGGACTATGTATATGCTACCAGGGAGAATTTCCCTTCGGATGGTGTCGATGTTTTCATTCCTTATCCGGAAGGAACCGCAAAGGACGGTTTTGAGTTTGTGATTAATCATCTGGTAACTACGGGCTGCAACGGAAGAAACGTAGGTGATATGGAGGTATTCTCAAGTTACAACGCTTCCGATGCATGGAAGATAACAAAGGGAGACGACGGTCTTACAATCCATATTATGAGTGCATCTCCTTTTAGTATTGCATGGCAGAAGTCGGAGAATATTCCGAAGGACCCTGAGCCGGGCGAGCCTGGAACAACAGAACCTGGAACAACGGAGCCTGGAACGACAGAGCCTGGAACAACAGAGCCGGGAACGACAGAACCGGGAACAACGGAGCCTGAAACAACAGCTCCAAGCAACGAGGAGCCTGAAAGCAGTGCTGCAGCGATAAGTCCTAACACAGGATTTAATGGCCCGGCAGGCGGAAACGGCGGCGTCAACAATGGAAGCATCAACAACGCTTCAACTGAAGCAGCAAAGACAGCTTCGTGGGCAATCTACCCAATATTGGCAATATTCGTATTGATGATGGCGGGAGGAACATTCTTCTATACGAAGTATGAAAAGAAGAGAAAAAACAATAAGTAATAATTGATAGTGAATTAGAATTTGTTTTACATCGGCAGTTGACCACGGATGGTTGCTGCCGATGTTTTACTTTTCGGCATACTCGTTATACAGCGCCTTTAGTTCGCCGCGGCACTCAAGGAATATCTTTCCGAGAAATGGGTCAAAGTGGGTTCCAAGCGAGCTCTCTATTATGCCAAAAGCTGTGTCGTAGGAGTAGGCTTCCTTGTAGCAGCGCTTGCTGACAAGCGCATCGAATACGTCGGCAAGAGCCATCATTCGCGCCTCGAGAGGAATGTCCTCGCCGGCTCTCCCCTCAGGATAGCCGCTTCCGTCCCACTTCTCGTGGTGGTAGTGGGCTACGTTCCTGGCAAGCTCGACAAACTCATCGTTCTCAACACCGCGCAGGATGTTCTCGACTATCGCGGCGCCCTCGGCTGCATGGCGCTTCATCTGGTTGTATTCCTCATCGGTATAGCGCCCCTGCTTTTGCAGTATGCTGTCTGCGATGGCGATTTTTCCGAGGTCGTGCATTGGAGCGGCCTTGGAGAGCATCTGAAGGAACTCGGCGTTGATGCACAGATCTTCGCAGTACGGCAGCAGCCGCTTGGAGTAGATATCTATGACGGCGCTGGTGCGCTTTATGTGGCCGCCCGTGCTGTTGTCCCGGCTCTCGACCATGGCCGCCATGCCGAGAACCAACATGTCCTTTATGTGGGAGATGTCGGCGGTCTTTGAGGCAACCTCTTTTTTCAAATTCAGGTTATAGTTCTTGATGGTGTTCAGATAATTGTTCTCGCTCGTCCGGTCAATCAGCTCGATGATGTATCCGACCTTTCTTCTTTTTCCATAGGTAATACTCCTGACAGTCACATCAAAATAGCGGTCATCAAAATGGACTGTCTTTGACTTAGGGCTGCTTTCAAACGCCCAGTTTATTATATCATCGTATAGAAACGAGTCGGATTGTGGCACAGGTCTGTCAACATGCCAGGAGGCGCTTATTTCAGGAAAGAGTTCCTTGGCATAGTCGTTGGCGCCTATATAGCGGAACTTTCTATCCAGCTCGATATAACCATATTCCTTTAAGCGGTCGACGGATGCGGCAATATTGGATGACATGTCGAACATGTTGATGCGCTCGGCGATATTCACCATTAGAATGGAGCCGATAAGATAGCCTATTGAGAGATAACTTATATTGGTGTGGACTATACGCTGGAGGATATAGGTTCCGGCGACGGCAATACCGAGCAGACACATGACCGAGACAGTCCTTGTCGAGACAGTGCTGCTCTTTTTTATCGAATAGATGAGGTAAAACAGTATGAGTGCTGCGTAGACAAGCATCAGAACAGTGTTGAGAAAATGTGCAGGTGCATATACCTTTTCAAGATAGCTGTAGCCGTCTGTGTGTGCAAGGCTTACTGATTTGTAATATATCGGGGAAATGCCTATGGTCATTGCGAGGCAGAATACGGTCGTGGCAAAGATAAAAAGTGACCAGGTGAGTGAGCGTGGAACTTTCACGCCGCATATCCGCGTGAGCAGATGTATGAGCAGAAAAGGGCAGTAGCAGTTTCCGATATAGATGAGCTTCTGCGAAAAAAGTGCCATATCAAGTGAACTTGAAACCGCGAGAAGAAAACGTCCGCCGCTGTTTAAGATTAGAGCTATGCCGAAGCAGACAAACAGATTATCAACCTTAGGGTTTCTCACAAGGTAGTATGCGGTCATTGAAAGGGTTATGATGAATGTTACAAGGTAGAGAGCTGTTATCATGGTGAGTCTCCTGTATCATTTGCTGTCAAAAATAAACCGTGAACAGAAAAATCATATCACATCAGAGGTGTAAAAGCAAGCCGCTTAGCTGCTTGAAAGCATGGTAAAACAGGGCTCTTTCGACAAAAATTAAAAGTTGGCAAAAGTAACTTTGAGGGTTGAAAAAGATGTGAATATAAAGTAAAATTATTATTTAACCTGAATTATTCATGGCTTTGCCATGAAAGTGGCTGAAAGCCACATAGTTACTGTATTTTAACTGCATATTGCTTTTCACCTATTAAGTGAATAAAA
>OGOW01001877.1_pt1 | contig 17915 bp, 19 predicted proteins | sample 1552781 | NCBI WGS metagenome assembly OGOW01 (sample SAMEA2580145, study PRJEB22360) | human gut metagenome | biome: human gut; feature: human-associated habitat; material: faeces | place: Denmark | collected 2008/2010
TTATTATTGAATTTTCAAGGTGCATAGGCACTTATTCAAGTGCGAAGTTTGAGTAATTAATTATATTTGATTTCGACATCAGAATTAAGCAAAAGTGGGACTAGTTTATTATTTTAGGTTAAAAGGATTAGGCATAAATTCTATGTCATTTAATATTTGCATTGCCAGATAAAGGCGGACAGAGATAAAAAGTAACTTGTTGTTGATTATTGCTGCCGTATGGCAGTGACTTGGAGGATATCGATTATGAAAAAGGAAGAAGAAAAGACAAATGTAATGCGTATACTTGACCAGAAGAAAGTAAAGTATACACCGCACAGCTATGACCCGGAGCAGGCGATAAGCGGAACGGAAGTGGCGACAATACTCGGACAGGACAAGGAGCGTGTGTTTAAGACGCTTGTCACAACAGGAAAGACAGGCAATCATTATGTGTTTGTAATTCCTGTTGCAGAGGAGCTTGATTTAAAGAAGGCGGCAAAGGCTGTAGGTGAGAAGTCGATTGAGATGTTAAAGGCAAAAGAGCTGCTTCCGCTCACAGGCTATATTCATGGCGGCTGTTCACCGATTGGAATGAAGAAATTTTTCAGAACTGTATTCCATGTGCCGTCTAAAGAGGCTCAGGATGAGGGTGAAAAGACCGCCTATGACTATGAAACAATCTTTTTCAGCGCAGGAAAGGTTGGATATCAGGTTGAGATGCCGCTAAAAGAGCTTGATAAAGTAATCAGATTTGAAACGGCTGATATTATAGTGTAGAACATACTTGGGACGCTAGTGTCAGACCCCTTTGTCCCAGTATGGGACATAGGGGTCTGACACCAGTGTCCCAAAATAAAAATTTAATGATGCATCTTGACGCAGTACAAACAAGGGGGTATTATTTAAACATAGCCGCAATGCGGCAATTATTTTATTACTGGGAAAATCCTCTGCCACACAGGCACGCGTTTTCCTTAGAAACAAGGAGGCAGAATCTGCTCCTCGTCATGGACTCGGATTTTTGCTTCGCAAAAACAAGGAGGCTAAATCCTCTCCTCGTCATAGGACTCGGATTTTTGCTTCGCAAAAACAAGGAGGATTGGTTAGATGGAAAAGAAGAATATCGACTGGACAAGTCTCGGTTTTGGTTATATCAAGACTGATAAGAGATTTGTAGCTAATTATAAGGAAGGTGCATGGGATGACGGTGTGCTCACAGAAGATGATAAGGTAGTTATCAGTGAGTGTGCAGGTGTTCTCCAGTATGCACAGACATGTTTTGAGGGACTTAAGGCATATACGACAGAGCAGGGGAAGATTGTTACATTCCGTCCTGACCTCAATGGTGAGAGAATGGAGAATTCATGTAAGAAGCTTATGATGCCTATTTTCCCTAAAGAGAAGTTCGTTGATGCTGTTTTAAAGACAGTTGAGGCTAATGCGGCATATGTTCCACCTTACGGAAGCGGTGCTACGCTTTATATCAGACCATATATGTTCGGAAGTAATCCTGTAATCGGTGTTAAGCCTGCAACAGAGTATCAGTTCAGAATTTTCACAACTCCTGTAGGACCTTACTTTAAGGGCGGCGCTAAGCCTATTACAATAAGAGTATCGGATGTGGACAGAGCAGCTCCTCACGGAACAGGTGATATCAAGGCTGGTCTTAACTATGCAATGAGCCTTTTCAACATTGTTGACGCACATGAGCATGGTTTCGATGAGAATATGTACCTTGACCCTGCTACAAGAACATATGTTGAGGAGACAGGCGGAGCTAACTTTATATTTGTAACTAAGGATGGCAAGGTTGTAACACCTAAGTCAGGAAGCATCCTTCCTTCGATAACAAGACGTTCACTTCTCACTGTTGCCAAGGATTATCTCGGACTTGAGGTTGAGGAAAGACCTGTTGCCAAGGCAGAGCTTAAGGATATGGCAGAGTGTGGTCTTTGCGGAACAGCGGCTGTTATATCACCTGTCGGCAAGATTGTTGACCATGGCACAGAAATCTGCCTTCCAAGCGGCATGAGCGATATGGGTCCTGTTACTAAGAAGCTCTACGATACACTTACAGGTATCCAGATGGGACGTATCGAGGCACCTAAGGGCTGGATTTACGAAATTATGTAATAGTATGGGGTAGAAAACAGAATGAAGATAAGTCGTTACCGCACGGCTCTTATGGGTTTTGCAACATTATGGATATGGTATTTCCACTGCGGAACCATGTTATTTGAAAATAGCGATGGTCTGATACATGGTATTGCATGGTACATAAAAAGAAATGGATTTTGCGGAGTAGACATATTCATGCTGCTTTCAGGAATCGGATTATATTATCATTTCAAGAAAAAAGAGATTCATGGTGTTAAAGATTACTTTGCATATATAAAGAAGAGATTATACAGAATATACTGTGTATTTCTTCCGGTAACAATTATTATTGCATATGCACAGAATTGGACATTCAGGACATTTGTCGGTAATATAACAACCTATAACAATTTCAGATATAATATATATTCATATCTCTGGTATATAGCAGCAATAATTGCATTGTATATAATTGCACCGTTTTATTTCTTTATATTCAATAAGAGAAAGCATTATATTACATTTACATCAATAGTCATATTACTTGAAGTCGTAAGTCTTTTTGTCTTTAAGAAATATCTTAGGGAAGATTTATCGGCATTGTTTAACAGAGTGCCGGTATTTACTCTTGGCTTTTGCGTAGGAAGGCTCGAATATGAGGATGCGTGGAAAAAGCCGGCGGCATATATTATTGCGGCTATATCAACTATAGGCGGAGTGATATATACATACTGCCTTAACACGGACAGGGTTGCTTCTTTTATACCGGCACAGAATGCACTTGCTAATATATTCGTAGCATTTGGAATTGTACTACTTCTTCCTGTTTTATTTTATCTGCTTGATAAGTTTATGGCAGGCAGAGGAATTGTAAGAGTAATATGTTTTTTTGGAACGATAAGTCTGGAGATGTATTGTTATCAGGAGTTTATTGAGAGCAAGGTGAGCATGCATTATGTATTATTCAAAGGTGATTTTGTATGTTTTGCAATAACGTTTGCGATGTCCTGCATAACATATTTTGCAATAAAGCTGTTTAGCAGGCAGAAAAAACAGACTAATTAATTAAAAGAGGAGTTTCGCCATGCGAAACTCCTCTTATTTAAGCGTTACAGATGGGACACAGGGGTCTGACACCTCTGTCCCAAAAAGAAAGGAAGCGTATGCAGGAATTTAAATTTTTATGGAAATATATATCGCGGCACAAGTGGCAGTATGTTGGCGGTATAATTACATTGTTTGTTGTTGACTTTTTGAATTTGTATATACCGAGGCTGACAGGAGAGGTTACGGATGGTCTTACGGCACATACACTTGGGATGTCGGGACTTTTGAAGATAATAGGCGTGATTTTGATTGTCGGTGCGATAATTGCCTTGGGACGTTTTTTGTGGAGGCTCTTTTTATTCGGAGCGGCAAGAAAGATTCAGTATGAGATGAGAAATGACATGTTCTCGCATTTGGAGGATATGTCTGTTGAGTACTATAATGAGCATAAGACGGGTGATTTGATGTCGAGATTTATAAATGACCTCAATTCGATTCGTTCAGCGATAGGAATGGCGGTCATCTCCGCATTCGATGCGACTGTTATGGCTGTTATGGTAATATGCCAGATGATTTTTTATGTCGATCTGAAGCTGACACTGCTCGCAATAATCCCTATGCTTTTTATCTTTGGAGGAGAGTTCTACTACGGTGCGATAATGAAAAAGCGCTTTAATGAGAAGCAGGAGGCTCTTTCAGACCTCACCGATATGGTTCAGGAGAGCTTTTCAGGTGTGCGTGTAATAAAAGCATTTGTGCAGGAGAGAGCTGAGCTGAAGGCTTTTTTAAAGTACAATGATAAGTCGCGCGACAAGAATATGAGTGTTGCCAGGCTTCAGGCGATAGTTATGCCTCTTCTTGATGTCATTATCGGTGCGAGCAGCCTTATAACACTTCTTTACGGCGGCTACTTAGCACTTGTCGGCGATATAACACTTGGCCGTTTTGTGGCATTTAACCAATACGTTACGATGCTTGTGTGGCCGATGATTGCAGCTGGAGAGAGCATCACAACAATGTCACAGGGACTTGCATCGGCAAAGCGTGTAAAGGAAGTGTTAGATGAAAAGCCGGAGATTTTTGATGACCCTGATGCAGATAAGGTGGAGAAGATTGACGGACATATAACCTTTAATCATCTTACATTTGTTCACAATGGACATACTGAACCGACACTTGATGATGTATGCCTTGATGTTCCGGCAGGAACTACGCTTGCAGTAATCGGAAGAACAGGTAATGGCAAGAGTACGCTTGTGAATCTTCTGCTTCATCTGTACAATACCAAGCCGGGAATGATACTTATCGATGGCAGGGATATAAACAGGATTCCTCTAAATGTATTAAGAGCGAATATTGCATATGTTCCGCAGGACAATTTCCTGTTTTCCGACAGTCTCAGACATAATATAGCATTCGGAGCTGACGGTGATGATATGGATGAAGTAATAAAAGCTACCAAAGCGGCATGCATACATGACAATATCGTGGCATTCCCGGATGGCTATGAGACTATAGTCGGAGAGAGAGGAGTGACGCTCTCGGGAGGCCAGAAGCAGAGAAGCTCAATCGCAAGAGCGCTAATGAAGGATGCGCCTGTGCTTATACTTGACGATGCACTCTCGGCTGTCGATACGGATACCGAGGAGCATATCCTTAAGAATCTTAAAGAGAACAGAAAAGGCAGGACAACAATACTTATAGCACATAGAATTTCCACAATACAGAATGCGGATATTATTATGGTGCTTGATAACGGTAAGGCTGTTGAGATTGGAAGCCACAATGAACTTATGGCTAAAAACGGTATCTATAAAAGCATGTTTGACAAGCAGCAGCTTGAAGCAGCCAAAGGAACTAAGAGCGGGGAGGTGGCAGAACAATGAAGAGATTGCTAAAATATCTTAAACCACACGCTTTCACAATGTTAATAGTATCTGTCATGGTACTTTTGATAACGGCTGTTGAGCTTTATAAGCCGATTATTATCGGAAATGCTATAGACTATTATATTAACGGATATTATAATCCATATGCCATAGTTGATGAGAATGCGCAGGGAGCCGTCAGATACGGCGATGTGTATATCAGTAAGAGCTATGATGCTGACAGCCAGAGCGGTCCGTTCTACCAGATGTTCCTATATAACGACAATTATTATATGGCTGAGAATATAACATCGGATGAATGTAAAATATTAGAAAAAGCAGGGCCTGACATTCTGTCAGAATATGCAAAGGATGCGAAATGCCTTTCGAGGGAAGAATTAAAGCAGCTTAGACATTTTGACTTTACAGGAATATGCCATGCAGCTTTACTATACCTTTTGGCTTTGCTTGCCGGCTTTGTGTTAAATGCATTGCAGACGTATCTTTTACAGAAGCTTGGACAGGATATAATATATAAGATGCGAGAAGAGCTTTTTGCACATATTCACAGCCTTTCGCTAAGCTTTTTTAACACACAGCCTGTAGGAAAGCTTGTAACCAGAGTTACCAACGATACCGAGGCAGTGAATGAGATGTTCTCAAGCGTTCTGGTAAGACTTTTTAAGAATATAGTGAAGATTATCGGATATGCTGTTGTAATGCTGTCGATAAATGTGAAGCTTGCAGGTTATTCATTCTTACTTCTGCCTCTCATCGGAGTGCTGACTTTTGTATTCAGACATTTGTCAAGACAGGCTTATAGAATGACAAGAAATAAGATTACGGATATCAACACATTCCTGTCTGAAAATATTTCAGGTATGAAGCTTATACAGATATTCACCCGCGAGAAAGAAAAGTATGCTGAGTTCGAAGATAAGAGCATGGGTCTATACAAGGCCGGATATAGAGAGATGATGATATTTGCCATATTCAGACCTGTAATTTACTTTTTGTCGGTTGTGGCACTTGTGATAATCGTAGGACGTGGCGGAAGCCTTGTACTTGGGGGCGCAATATCAATCGGAACCTTGTATGTATTCATCAATTATATCAGTTCATTCTTTGACCCGATTCAGGAGCTTGCCGAGCAGTTCGGAACTCTCCAGTCATCCCTCGCATCGGCAGAGAAGATGTTCCAGATTCTTGATGTCAAGCCGGAGATTGTAAATCCCGCACATCCTGTCGATGTCAAGCTTGATGGAAGGATTGAATTTAAGAATGTATGGTTTGCATATGAGAAGGATGAATACATCCTAAAGGACGTAAGCTTCACAATCAATCCGGGCGAAAAGGTGGCATTTGTCGGAGCTACGGGAGCCGGAAAGAGCTCAATTCTCAATCTTATAGGACGATACTTCGACATCCAGAAGGGGGAGATTCTTATAGACGGTGTGAATATCAAGGACATTGATACTGATGTGCTTCGCGGAGCTATAGGCCAGGTACAGCAGGATGTATTCCTTTTCACCGGGGATATCAAGAGCAACATTTCACTCAGAAACGAGAATATAACCCTCGATGAGATTAAGGCGGCAGCAAAATATGTAAATGCCGACAGCTTTATAAGCAAAATGCCGGGAGGCTATGATGAGCCTGTCACGGAGAGAGGTTCAACACTCTCAGCTGGACAGAGACAGCTCATATCATTTGCAAGAACTCTCGCATATAAGCCATCAATTCTAGTACTCGACGAGGCGACAGCCAATATCGATACGGAGACGGAGAGCCTTATAACCGAGGCGATGGAAAAGCTTATGACAGGAAGAACAACTATAATGGTTGCACACAGACTGTCAACTATACAGCATGCAGACAAGATTATGGTTATGGATAAGGGAAGAATTGTGGAATCCGGAAATCATCAGGAGCTTCTTGCCCAGAATGGTGTGTACAGAAAGCTGTATGACCTTCAGCTTGCGGCTGAGGTAACACAGTAGATGGTAATTAATAAGATGTAAAATAATAAGACCATGAATATAATGCTTATGTTGTATTTAGCATATATTCATGGTCTTATTGTTTTCTGAATATCACTTATGGGATATGTTTATCAATATCAATAGCTTTAGAACATTATTTCTAAAATATCATAATATTGGGCTAAAAGGTATTATTTCTTTATTATCAATGGAAGAAGCTTGGACTTGATAAGTGAGCCGAAGGACATCACTATCATCGCAATAAGCTCAATGTAAAAACCAATGCTAGGGTATACCTTTACGGCATCTGAAAAATAGCCAATCATATCAAGGGCATCGGATATGTCGCTCTTAATTCCTATTATTGTGATAAGAAGAAAAGCAAGTGCTACATAGGAAGCTATACGTGAACCCAGCTTCTTGCCAAACAGGTTAAGAGCTATGTATACAATAAGTACTATAGTGATGAATACAGCATTGCTTGTTGTTCCGGAGAAGAAATTCACGGATTCCTTCGCCTTCTCGCCAAATACATTTATTGAACAGGTGATATAAGGTAAAAACAGAGCAATGAATGCTACTATAGCAGCTATAAGACCTGTGAAGTAAATGTTTTCCTTGACGATTGAAAAATCCATATTTCCAATTTTAAAAGATACAAGCGGATGACCTGATACAACAGGCTGTATAGGTGCGGCAGTTGATGAAGTGGCTGCCGACTGTGACTTGGCAGCTATCTTAGCTCCGCAGCTGCCGCAAAATAGAGCGTTATCATCAAGCTGTGCTCCACAATTAGGACAAAACATAATAAAACCTCCTGATTTGTTTATAAATTTTTTATAATTTATTAATACTTTATCACATTAAAATACTCATCGCAACCTTAAATTATAATTTTGCAAAGATATTTGAAAATGATTGACTTTTTTTAATAAAAGAGAAGACACATTACCGCTTTTGGATGTGGTGAAAGTTTTCTGACGGTGTCCGATACAAGCTAAGTACCTATGAAGCTGAAAAGCATTGTTTTTTATGAGCAGGATGCAGAAGAGGACTGCGAATATCATTGACTGTAAGGATTTGCAGTGGCAGGTTTTGCGTGCGAATCTTCTGTAGAAATCATGTAATATGTATGTTATAATATGCGGGCTATATATTATGGTGCGGAATACAGAATTCTTTTGCCCGGTGTCCGGTACAAGCTAAGTACCGGATAGAGCTGCGAGGCATTGATCTTATATCTGCATCAAGAAAAATAAAAAAGGAAAAGGATTTGGTTATGGAGGTTAAAACAAAAGCCGGACAGGTTGCACTTGAGTATCTGATGCTTACTCTTGCCACTCTGGTTCTGGTAATCGGTGTGTATGTATTTAAGTTCCCGAATAATTTTTCGTTCGGAGGAGTCACAGGTATTTCGGTTATTTTAGGTGCTGTGCTGCCTTACTCGCCTGCGTGGTTTACATTTGTCATCAATATGGTACTGCTCGTTGTGGGATTTATTTTTTTGGGAAAAAGCTTTGGAATAAAGACAGTGTATGTGAGTGTGCTGACCTCAGTCGGTCTGAGTGTGTGTGAGAAGCTCTTTCCGATGAACGGACCGCTCACTAACCAGCCTGTGCTCGAACTTATATTTGCGATAGTACTTCCTGCTGTGAGTGCGGCGATTATGTTCAACATGAATGCTTCAGGCGGAGGAACGGATATAATTGCGATGATATTAAAAAAATACACAAGCTTTAATATCGGTGTTGCACTTTTTATTGTGGACCTCGCTATCACTGTAGCGGCATGCATGGTATTTGATATTGAGACAGGACTCTTCTCATTTGTCGGACTTATGGCAAAGACACTCGTTATTGACGGAACGATAGAGAATGTCAATCTATGTAAATACTTTACGATTATCACCGATTCGCCGGATGATATTGTTATGTTCATTCACAATGAGCTTGGAAAGGGCGCAACAACATTCAAGGCCGAGGGTTCATTTACACACAAGCAGAAGTACGTCATCCTCACTGTGTTAAAGAGAGGACAGGCAGTTGAGCTTAGAAATTACATAAAACTTAATCACGGCAAAGACACTTTTATCATGATAACTAACAGTAGTGAGATTATCGGAAAAGGCTTTAGAGGATTGAATTGAAACACATTGACTAAAGTAAAAAATAGATATATATTTACTAGTAAGTATTTTATGAGCAGGAAGCGAAAGCAGCTTGCGAATATCATTGACAGAGACTGCATAGCGCATGCGGTGTGAATATGCGCTTGCTGATTGGAGGAGATTTTATGGGAAAGATTATTTTGACGGGTGACAGACCTACTGGAAGACTTCATATTGGACATTATGTCGGCTCTCTCAAAAGAAGAGTTGAGCTTCAGAATTCAGGTGAATACGATAAGATTTTTATAATGATTGCCGATGCACAGGCACTTACCGACAATGCAGATAATCCGGAGAAGGTAAGACAGAACATAATTGAGGTTGCACTTGATTATCTTTCGGTGGGACTTGACCCGGCGAAATCTACATTATTTATACAGTCGCAGATACCGGAGCTTACTGAGCTTACATTTTACTACAGCAATCTTGTGACAGTTTCAAGACTTCAGCGCAATCCTACAGTTAAGTCTGAGATACAGATGCGTGGCTTTGAGACGAGCATCCCTGTAGGATTTTTCACATATCCTATAAGTCAGGCTGCCGATATAACCGCATTCAAGGCAACAACAGTTCCAGTAGGCGAGGATCAGCTTCCGATGCTTGAGCAGACAAAGGAGATTGTAAGAAGCTTTAACAGGATATATGGAGATACTCTCGTTGAGCCGGAGATACTTCTTCCGGATAACAAGGCATGCTTAAGACTTCCGGGTATTGATGGAAAAGCTAAGATGAGCAAGTCTCTCGGCAACTGTATTTACCTTGCTGAGTCTGAGGCTGATGTCAAGGAAAAGATTATGAGAAATATGTTCACAGACCCTAATCATATCAGAGTTGAGGATCCGGGACAGATTGAAGGCAATATGGTATTTACATATCTTGATGCGTTCTGCAAGCCTGAGCATTTTGCGGAATATCTTCCTGATTATGCTAATCTTGATGAACTCAAGGCTCACTACAGACGAGGCGGTCTTGGTGATGTAAAGGTCAAGAAATTCCTTATAAATGTCATGAATGAGGAGCTTAATCCTATACGTGCAAGAAGAAAGGAATACGAGAAGGATATAGCATATGTATATGAAATATTAAGGAAGGGCAGTGAGGCAGCAAGGCAGGTAGCGTCAAAGACACTTGATGATGTAAAGAATTCCATGAAGATTAACTATTTTGCCGACCAGGCTCTTATTGATGAGCATATCAGAAAATATCAGGGGCAGTAATCGGTTAAAATTATAGGAGGAGGCTTTTGTATGGAAATCATTTCTGTAACGGATAAGAGGTTTAAAAAGTATGGCAGGGTTATAAAGAATATTGATTTTGGCACGCTTGTCGATGCGATGAAAGAGACATTTATTCCGGAGAATGTCGCATATGAGCCGACAGTGGAGAATTTAGAGAAGCTTGAAGTGGCGGCTGAAATAAAGAATAAGTTCTTTGGTGAGCTTCCGATTCAGATTGGATATTGCAATGGACATAACGAACTGTTGAATGCTGTAGAGTATCATAGAAGCTCAGAGATAAATGTGGCAGCTACCGATGCGATTCTTATTCTTGGCAATCTGTGGGATGTAGAGGATGATTTCACATATGATACTTCCAAGATGGAAGCCTTCCTTGTTCCTGCCGGAACTGCTGTGGAATTGTATGCGACCACACTTCACTATGCGCCATGCGGAGTGGATAACAAGGGATTTCAGGTTGCGGTTATTCTTCCTAGAGGGACGAATTTTGAGCTTACGACAGAGCATGCAAAGTGTCCTTTGTGCGGTGGTGAGGATGCGCTTATCACGGCAGCTAATAAGTGGCTTATCGGACATGAGGAGGGCGGACTTCCTAAAGGAAGCTTCATCGGACTTAAGGGTAAGAATTTAAATGTTGCAGAATAAGAGGTGGCAGTATAATGCGTACCATGCAGTTTAAGATGGAAAGACCGGGACAGGTTGAAGTCGGGCAGATAGTGGACATCACGGAAGGAAAGCTCCCTTCAAGCTTCTACTATACGATAGAACCGGCGGTTGCGATGTCGGGCAATTATCGTCTGGCTGAAAGACTTATGGCAAGGCAGGGAAAAGTCATCGATGTGGAGGAGACACCGAGAGGTTTCTTTGTCACATGTGAGTTTGATGAATAGTCATAGCTGGCTGATAATTAACAAAGGCAGATGCGGTAAAATATTTTACTGTATCTGCCATTTTTTTATGTACAATATTTGTGTTGTATCTTGACATGGCAGTAATATCATGTATAATGATTCTTGGTTTAGCGTTGCTAAACTTTTTGTTTAATTATTTGCATTGCAGGACGGGAGGTATCCACATTGCAGATTGGCAGTAAGATAAAAGAACTTAGGGTTTTAAAGGGGCTTACGCAGGAGGAGCTTGCTGACAGGGCAGAGCTGTCAAAGGGCTTTATATCGCAGCTTGAGCGTGACCTTACATCGCCGTCCATAGCGACGCTTGTTGATATTTTGCAGTGCCTGGGTACGGATTTGAAGACTTTTTTTGACGATACGGAGGATGATCGTGTCGTATTTAAGAAGGAAGATTATTTTGAAAAGACAGACACAGAGCTTCATAATAAGATAGAATGGATAATTCCAAATGCCCAGAAGAATATTATGGAGCCTATAAGACTGACACTTGAGCCGGGCGGTTCTACATATCCTGATAATCCGCATGAAGGAGAAGAGTTCGGGTATGTATTGTCGGGAGCCATCAGCATTATCGTAGGTAATAAAATATATAAGGCAAAAAAAGGAGAGGCTTTTTATTTTGAGCCTAAGTATAAGCATTATATAGAATCAAAGAGCGGAGCTGTTATTATATGGGTAAGCTCACCGCCAAGCTTTTAATGTGGAGGAAGAATTATGAGCAATAAGATAATTGAATTAAAGGGACTGACAAAGAATTTTGACGACCAGCAGGTACTCAAAGGGATTGACCTCAATATATATGAGAATGAGTTTCTTACGCTGCTTGGACCAAGTGGCTGCGGAAAGACAACAATACTAAGAATTATAGCCGGATTTGAGGAGCCTAGTAAGGGTGAATTGCTGTTTAATGGAATAGACATCTCTAAGCTGCCGCCGTACAAGAGAGAGATTAACACAGTATTTCAGAAATATGCCCTGTTTCCGTTTCTGAATGTACATGACAATGTGGCATTCGGACTTAATCTTAAGAAGGTTGACAAGTCGGTTGTTGACCAGAAAGTAAGCAGAATGTTAAAGCTTGTAGGTCTTGAAGGCTTTGAAAAGAGAGATGTAACTTTACTCTCAGGAGGTCAGCAGCAGCGTGTCGCAATAGCCAGGGCACTTGTAAATGAGCCTAAAGTGCTTCTTTTAGACGAGCCTCTCGGTGCTCTTGATGCTAAGCTGCGCAAGGAGATGCAGTTCGAGCTTAAAAAGATACAGAAGGAAGTTGGAATTACTTTTATTTTCGTTACTCATGACCAGGAGGAAGCCCTGTCAATGTCAGACACGGTTGTTGTAATGAATAATGGTATAATACAGCAGATAGGCTCACCGGAGGATATCTATAATGAGCCTGAGAACAGATTTGTTGCCGATTTTATAGGTGATTCCAATATTATAGAAGGAAATATGATAAGAGACTGTCTTGTATGCTTTGATGGAATAGAGTTCCCATGTGTAGATAAAGGCTTTAAGGAGAATGAGGAAGTCGAGGTTGTACTCAGACCGGAGGATATAGATATAGTAGAGCCTGACAAGAGCAGGCTTTGCGGAACAGTTGCGTCTATAGTATTTAAGGGCGTTCATTATGAGATTATAGTAAAGACAGGCCGACGTGATTACAAGATTCATACGACAGATTATCACGAAGTCGGAAAAGCCGTAGGTCTTAGCTTCACTGACGAGGATATTCATGTAATGTACACTATGGAGAACTAACAGCATGGGACACAGGGGTCTGACACCACTGTCCCAAGGAAAGGATATCATGAAACAGTTTAAAAATCTTGTAAAACCATATCTTATCTGGTCATTCATATTGATTGTCGTGCCTCTGTTTCTTATTGTGATGTATTCTGTGACAACAGGTGGCAACAGTCTTGTAAATATACAGTTTACAGGTGATAATTTTAAGAAAATATTCGAGCCGGTCTATATGAACGTGTTTATCCGTTCGTTCAAGCTCGGCGCGATAACTACAATAGTATGTCTTGTGATTGGGTATATGCTCGCATATGTGATTTCACGCTACAGTGAAAAGGCACAGAACATACTTATTCTTGCAGTAACTATACCGACATGGATTAATATGCTTCTTAGAACTTATGCGTGGATAAGCCTTCTGTCAGACAACGGAATTATCAATTCATTGTTCACACTGTTAGGTCTTGATCCTGTGACAATGATGTACACGGACTTTTCTGTCATAATCGGTCTTGTGTGTGACCTTCTTCCGTTTATGGTCATACCGATTCATACTTCGCTTGCTAAGATGGATCATTCGCTCATAGAAGCGGCGTATGACCTCGGAGCGAAGCCGTTGACAGCCTTTTGGAAGGTCACATTTAAGCTATCCATACCCGGAGTTGTAAACGGAACAATCATGGTGTTCTTACTCTCAATATCAAGCTTCGTCATTCCGAAGCTGCTCGGTGGAGGACAGTATGTACTTATAGGTAATCTCATTGAGGAGCAGTTCATTTCGGTAGGCGACTGGAACTTCGGAAGTGCCATCTCTATGCTGCTTGCAGTGGCAATTCTTATTATGATAAGAATTATGAAAAAGATAGACCCTGATGAGAATGGAGGAGCTTAAACTATGAAAAAACGTGGGAAATTAGCTTCGATTATATATATCATCATATGCTTCGCTTTCTTTTATATACCTATTATTGTGACAATGGTGTTTTCATTCAATTCATCAAAGTCACTCACAAGGTTCACAGGCTTCAGCCTCAGATGGTATCAGGCTCTTGTCGAAGACAGGGATATCATGAGTGCTGTCGGCGTGTCCTTAAGCATAGCAGTGATTGCGACAGCAGTTGCAACAGTGTTAGGAACAATAACTGCTATAGGTCTTTCGAGAAACCGCAAGGTTGTCAAGGAATGGCTTATAAATGTTAACAATATTCCTATTATGAATCCGGAGATAGTTACAGCTATCGGTCTTATGATACTCTTCTCATCGATGAAGATTGAAAGAGGCTATGTGACAATGCTTCTCGCACATATATGCTTTTGTACGCCTTATGTAATCACAAGCGTGTATCCGAAAGTGAGAAGTCTTGACCCGAATCTGGCAAATGCAGCGATGGATTTAGGTGCGACACCATTTCAGGCGCTTACGAAGGTCATTGTTCCTATGATTAAGCCGGGAATATATGCAGGAATGCTTTTATCATTTACAATGTCACTCGATGACTTTGTTATCTCATATTTCGTTACAGGAAACGGAGTTGCGAATATTTCTATTGTTGTGTATAACATGACAAAGAGAACCAACCCTACGATAAACGCATTGTCTGCTATAGTTATTGTAATCATTATCGTGACACTTCTTATTGTTAATCTTGTACCTGACGCAGTCAAAAAAAGACAGGAAAAGCGTGCCGACAGGAACAGGAAGCTAAGCACCGGAGAATGATGCGAAACATCAATTTTTATGAGCAGGAAGCGAAAGCGGACTGTGGATATCATTGACTATATGGAGCCTGTGAAGGCAGAATGGAGATTGAAATGAAGAAAAAAATAGCAGCTTTGGTTTTGTGCATATGTATGGCGGTGCTTGCGCTTTGTGGATGCAGCTCATCTAGCAAAAAGACACTCAGAGTGTACAATGCAGGAGAATATATTGATAAGTCACTTCTCACAAAATTCGAGAAGGAATATAACTGTAAGGTTGTCTATGAGACCTTTGATTCAAATGAATCACTATACACAAAGGTCATGAGCGGAAGCAAGTATGATGTGCTTATTCCATCTGATTATATGATTGAAAGACTTATAAAGGAAAACTATCTTCAGCCTGTTGACTGGAGCCTTATCACTAACAAAGACAATATCATTTCTGATTTACTCGGAAGAAGCTTTGACCCTGAAAACACATATTCAGTTCCTTATTTCTGGGGCTCTGTAGGTATCCTCTATGATAAGACAGTTGTTTCCGAGAAGGATGCAAAGGAGGGCTGGAACCTTCTTTTAAACGAGAAATATAAGGGACAGTTATATATGTATGATTCTGAGAGAGATTCATTTATGATAGCTTTAAAGGCACTTGGCTATTCAATGAACACAAAGAATTATTCTGAGCTTGACGAAGCATATCAGTGGCTTTGCAGCCAAAGGGACACAATGGACCCTGTATATGTAGGAGATGACGTTATCGATAATATGATTTCCGGAAATAAAGCTATCGCAGTCGTATATTCCGGTGATGCTGCATACATTATGTCTGAAAATGAGAATCTTGCGTATATTGAGCCGGAGCAGGGAACGAATATCTGGTGTGACTGCATGGTTATAACAAAGGACTGCACGGAGACAGAGCTTGCACACCAGTTCATGAATTTTATGCTCGACTCAGACAATGCTCTTGCTAATACTGAAGAGGTTGGATATTCTTCACCTGTTAAGGCTGCGTTTTTGCAGATGCAGGATGAGACATATAAGGGAATAAGTGCTTATGTGACAAGAGTAGGCTATGACAAGGATGAAGTATTCGCATATCAGGAGACAGAGATTAAGTCATACTGTGCTGATTTATGGACAAAGGTTAAGGCACATTAATTTAATGAGAGAATTTGTTATTTTGAGGGTTGCTTCTATAACAGGTTCTCTTTTGATAAGACAGCTTTATAAGGAAATACATTCAAATAAAAAATGAAAATTGGTCAATTATATTGATAAATAATTTGTAATGTAATATAATGATATCAGGGTCAAAAGGTCAAAAAGCCGTTCGTGCTTGCACGATTAGGCTTTTGAACTTGGGACCCGCAAAACATGAGGAAGCAGCGATTTACGCAGTAAATCAGCGGATTCCGAATGTTTTAGAATTGCGGGAGCTGTTTTACAGCGGAGCAATTCGAGGATATCAAATGAGGGGCAAAATACCTTTTGATCCTCATATCATATAATAAGCATATGTATAGAAATCATGGTCAAAAGGTCATAAGTCCGATGCAGGCTTGCATGCATGAGGATTTTTGACCTTGTTACCTGCTAAGAAACATGAGTAAGCAGCCATTTTCAAAGAAAAATGTGCGAATTACTAAGTTTTATGAGAATTGTGGGAGCATGTAGTGCGGAGCAATTTGATATCAACACCATCTATATATTCCATATGCAGATGAAGAAAAAGCATCTGCACACATATCATTAAGAGAAAGGAAGATTAGATTATGGGAAAGACATACAATATTTCTGTCGATTGCATTAATTGTGCCAATACTATGGAAGATATTGCGAATAACACACCGGGAGTTATGGATGCTTCGGTAAGCTTTATGACCCAGAAGATGGATGTGGAATTCGAGGATGGACAGGACGAGAAGAAAGTAATGGCAGATGTATTGAAGGCTTGTAAGGAGGCAGAGCCGGATTGTAAGATTGAATACTGATGAAGGAGAGAAAAGCTGCGTCTTTAATCCCATTTTAATGGAGAGTAATGCATAAAGAAAAATCAATTACGATAGTATCAAAAAGAAGAAAAATAATGCTTCCTGTAGGAAAGATACTCTATATACATATGCGGAGAAAACATGCAGATGTATATATGGATGATGGGAAAATCATTGAAACACGAACCACATATAAGGAATTTTATGATATGCTTGGTGACGATTTCATTGAAGTAAAAAGAGGTAATCTTGTGTCTGTTATAGCAATACATGATATAACGGATACTGTAAATCTGAATAATGGTGATACGCTAGAATATACATCCAGCAGAAAAAAAGAGATAGAAGACAGCTTGTATAAGAAGAAAAAGAGCATTATCAGAAGATTTTCAACAGAAGGTATTCCGGGTACTATTGAAGAATATTCGGAATACTATAAAGGCTATGAGAATATGCCATTTGCATTTACGGATATAGAAATGATATTTGATGATGACTGCCATGCGGTTGACTGGGTATTCAGGTATGGAAACCAGGCTCTTGCAGAGCTGGAAAAAGTACCGCTTGAGAGGCTTATAGGAAACCGGTTTGGAAGTATATTTCCGAATATGGATGAAAAGTGGCTTCGCTGCTATGAAAGAGCAGTTCTGTTTGGTGAAACTTTGGTGATGAATGAGTACAGTATTGAGATAGACACACAGCTTACGATAATATGTTTTCCTACCTTCGAGGGTCATTGCGGATGTATTTTATTTGATGCGAACAACATACGGCATATAAGAAGTGCAAGTGGTGAAGATGGAATTACTAAGATAATATTAGGAAAATGAGGTGCTATATCAGAAATGATATAGTGCCTTTTTTGTGTAATAGGAAACTTCAATCTCTGTGTTCTATAATATGATTCGAGTCAAAACATACTAAATTTAGTCTATAAGTGCATGACAAGTTCATGGGCATGTTTTGACAGCTTAGTACAGTCGATTAAAATAGATAATTTTTTGTACCGATTAAAAGCAATAAATACAGTTTTGTACCACTTAATATAAAAATTCGTACCAATTTATTTGCAAAAATAAGAAAAAAATATTGCGTTCGTATTTTTTTGATAGTATAATTTGAATGATTAGGAGGGTCAAAAGGTATTTTGCCCATCATTTGATATCCTCGAATTGCTCCGCTGTA
>OGOW01001895.1_pt1 | contig 17779 bp, 8 predicted proteins | sample 1552781 | NCBI WGS metagenome assembly OGOW01 (sample SAMEA2580145, study PRJEB22360) | human gut metagenome | biome: human gut; feature: human-associated habitat; material: faeces | place: Denmark | collected 2008/2010
CCGCTGGTAATAATTCCAACAGGTATGTTTTTCTTTTGTGCTGCCACCGCTATACTATATATAGGTAGACTGTCTGCATCCACACCGATCGTATTGTTGTTGGTCTTTTCACCGCAGGCCAATGCCGTACCAGCTGCTGCCGAGTCTGTTACTCCTCGATTGGCAGAGTATGTGCTTACAAAAGTCGTATAAGGGAATTTCGAAAACAATAGCGGTAAGGATCCTGTCTTACCGGTCAGTTCCCCGTAAAACATTTCAGTACCGTTAACTTGATTTATGCCCATTCCATCGCCGATGATATAGAATACATATTTGGGCCGAGTGGCTTGTGTTGATAAGACGGAAAGGATTAAAAGGCTAATAAAGAGTAGTGTTTTTTTCATCGTGTTTGTATTTCGATCTGTTTTACTTGATGAAACAAAGGTACTTAAAAAAAGGGGAACTGAACTTCTCTCGGTATGAATTTTTGATTACAGTGTTTTTATTATCGTATGAAAGGGTCGATATTGAGGGGATATAAAAAAGGCTAACAGATAATGTTAGCCTTTTTTATAGAGTTATCAAAGGACTTTTTAATCTTCGATAGCAGCCTGCGCCGCAGCCACACGTGCGATGGGTACACGGTAAGGACTGCAAGATACGTAGTTCATACCGAGTTTGGCACAGAATTTCACAGATGAAGGTTCACCACCATGCTCACCGCAAATACCGACTTTGAGCGACGGTTTGGTGGAACGGCCTTTTTCCACGCCCATGCGTACGAGTTGCCCTACACCTTTTTGGTCGAGAACTTCGAACGGATCGGTTTTGAGGATACCTTTTTCTTTGTAAATCTTTAAGAATTTACCGGCATCATCACGAGAATAGCCGAACGTCATTTGAGTCAAGTCGTTCGTGCCGAATGAGAAGAAGTCGGCAACTTCGGCAATTTGATCGGCTGTAACGGCTGCACGGGGAACCTCGATCATCGTACCTACTTTGTAATCTACTTTAACGCCTTTTTCTTCGAATACCATAGCTGCAACACGGTTGATGATTTCAGCCTGCTGTTTCAGTTCTTTCACAGTACCTACCAAAGGAACCATAATTTCCGGACGAGGATCCAGACCACGCAGTTTCAGGTTACAAGCTGCTTCGATGATCGCACGGGCCTGCATTTCGGTGATTTCCGGATAGGTAACTCCCAAACGGCAGCCACGATGACCCAGCATCGGGTTGAATTCGTGCAGTGCATCTACTTTTTCTTTGATACGTTCTACCGGAATTCCCAGTTTCTGAGCCATATATTGTTGTGAAGCCGGTTCGTTCGGAGTAAATTCGTGTAAAGGTGGGTCGAGCAGACGGATGGTAACCCCCAGTCCGTTCATGGCTTCGAGGATACCTTCGAAGTCTCCCCGCTGCATCGGCAGGATCTTGTTCAGTGCATCGCGGCGTCCTTCTACCGTGTCGGACAGGATCATTTCACGCATAGCGTCGATACGGTGTCCTTCGAAGAACATATGTTCTGTACGGCAAAGTCCGACACCTTTGGCTCCGAAGTCACGGGCTTTACGGGCATCTTTCGGGGTATCGGCATTAGTACGTACATACATACGGGTATATTTTTCAGCCAGGTTCATGATGGCTGTGAAGTCTTCGTCCAATGTTGCATCTTCTGTTTCTACTTTTCCTAAATAAACTTCACCGGTAGAACCGTTCAGGGAAATCCAGTCTCCTTCTTTGATGATTGTTCCGTTTACGGAGAAATTACGTTTGGCATAATCGACTACGATATCTCCTGCGCCGGATACACAACATTTACCCATACCACGGGCAACGACAGCTGCGTGAGAAGTCATACCACCGCGTGCAGTCAGGATTCCTTCGGATACGTTCATACCCCGCAGGTCTTCGGGAGAAGTTTCCTGGCGTACCAGAACCACTTTTTCACCTCTGTTTTTCCATTCTTCGGCTTCGTCGGCGAAGAATACGACACGCCCGCAGGCAGCACCCGGAGAAGCCGGCAGACCTTTGGTAATAACGTGAGCTTTTTTCAGAGCTTCTTTATTGAATACCGGATGGAGCAGCTCGTCCAATTTAGCCGGTTCCTGACGCAACAAAGCTGTTTTTTCATCGATCATACCTTGTTTCAGCATATCGACAGCCATTTTCACCATAGCGGCTCCGGTACGTTTTCCGTTACGGGTCTGTAACATCCACAGCTTACCGTCCTGGATGGTGAATTCCATATCCTGCATATCGTGGAAGTGGTCTTCCAGTTTTTCCTGTACAGCGTTCAGGTCGGCATAAGCCTGAGGCATAGCTTCTTCCAGCGAAGGATATTTGGAAGCACGTTCTTCTTCGGAAATACCCTGCAGTTTAGCCCAACGGCGTGAACCCTCGATGGTGATTTCCTGCGGTGTACGGATACCGGCTACAACGTCTTCCCCCTGTGCATTGATCAGGTATTCTCCGTTGAAGATGTCTTCTCCGGTTGCAGCGTCACGGCTGAAAGCAACACCGGTAGCCGAATTGTTACCCATGTTACCGTAAACCATAGACTGTACGTTAACAGCAGTACCCCATTCTTCCGGGATCTGGTTCAACTGACGGTACAGAACGGCACGTTCGGTCATCCATGAATCGAATACGGCACAGATGGCTCCCCACAGCTGTTCCCACGGACAAGTCGGGAAATCTTTGCCGGTTTTGGTTTTGACTACTTTTTTGAAGTTTTCGACCAATACCTGCAAATCTTCAACGGTAAATTCAGTATCTTGTTTGATATGTTTGGCTTCTTTCAGCTTGTCGATTTCAACTTCGAACGGATTGTGCTCGCCTTTTGCTGCTGCTACACCCATTACAACATCGCCGTACATCTGAATAAAACGACGGTAAGAGTCCCAGGCAAAACGGGCATTTCCTGATTTTTCTGCCAGTAATTTTACGGCATCGTCATTCAATCCCAGGTTCAGCACGGTGTCCATCATACCCGGCATAGAAACACGGGCACCGGAACGTACGGATACCATCAACGGGAAAGCCTCTCCTTTGGAACCGAATTTTGCATTCATGATTTTTTCCATGTGTGCAATACCGGCTTTAACGTCGTTTTCTATTAATTTTACAACAGCATCTTTACCTTTCTGGTTGTAAAGTGTACAAACTTCAGTGGTAATCGTGAAACCTGCAGGTACAGGCAGGCCGATCAGGTTCATCTCCGCCAGGTTGGCGCCTTTACCGCCGAGCAGATTTTTCATGTCTGCCTTGCCTTCTGCTTTTCCGTCTCCGAATGTGTAAACGTACTTCGTACTCATATTTCTGTTAGATTTGATTTATTTCCCTGAGAGGGAAGGTTTATTATTATGATATTGTTTTTATAAACTATTGATATACAATAAACTGAAAGCCACGCGAGCTTGCGTATTCAGAGTTGCAAATATAGAATATTTTTTGTTATTATAAAAATCGGCTTCTATTTTTATAATGATCTATTACTCAAACGTTTTCAATTTTGAATTCTTGGCTCTTTATCATTCCCTCCGGATTGTCGTTTGCCGGTATACCGGTTCCCTGTTTTTCCCCAATCCTTCGACGGTGATGGTATAACTGCCGGCCATGTCGGAAGTGAAAAAAGAGAGGGAAGTCTGCCCGGATGAATCGATCGGGACGACCGGTTGCCAATAAATCGTGCTGCGGTAGTCGATCTCAGGAGCTTTGAGTATTTCCGGGTCGTTGTATTGGGGCATGTAGAATTCATCCGGTTCGGAGTAACCTAAAGGAATGAATTTGATCAACCCTGGAGTGGCTTTGGGGGTGAAATGGCCATGTTTGGTATTGATGACAATCACACCGCCGGCACCGCCTTGGGCCATGAAGAAAGTCAGCCGGGCTCCGTCGCGGATGACTCCCAGATTGTCCACATCCTCCGGCATCACTGCGTTCAGCATGTCTTCGGTCTGTGGCAATCCGTCGATCATGAACAGAGGCGTACTTCCGTTGCGGGCCATCGTCACTTTGGTACCGGAGACAATAACACCCGGAAGACGGGATAATAGTTGATAGATACTGGAAGTATTGAATTTATTCAATTCTTCCTGGCCCAGGATGTAATCCGTCATATCTGTGTATTGGCCTTCGTATTTGTGTTGTACGCTTTCCGGACGGTGACGTAATACGACCGCTTCGTCGAGAATATAGACTTTCACACCGTTCTGGTAGAAATAACTACCTTTGAACTGGTCCATAAATTCTTCTTTGCCCAGTGGTTTATTTTCCCGGGGGATTGTAAAATGAGTGACGGGATCTTTAAATAGCCGGGGAGTGATAGTTATATCTACCATTTTTCCTCCTTTCTCTTTGTAGCCACGTACCAGAAAAATCGTACTATCGGGGAAATCCAGATCCCGGATGATGAATTCTCCGTTTTCGTTCGACTTCACTTCTCCCAATGTATTTTCACCGGGGATAAAGATTTGTACACTGGCATTCGCCATCGGCTTATTGCTATAATTGGTGATTTTTCCCCGGATTTCTTGTCCCTGTTCAAGCTTGAAAGTGGCTTTAGAAGGTGTGGCAGTCAGGAATTTCCCGATCTCATAACGGGTCCAGCCATGAGTGAGCATGAGGAGATCGATGTGTTCGGGAGTTTCACGACTATAACTTCCCGGGGCTTCGATGTGCCCTTTGAGGTCGGAGGTCAGGAGCAGATAACTGACGATATTGTCCGATAGGGTGTCACGGGGAACCATCGTATTGTCCGTAACAGAGAGGGAAAAACTGCCTTCGAGGGGGTGCTCGCCGATGTCTGTAAACTGTAGTGTCAGGTTTACTTTTTCCCGTCTGTCGTATTTTTCTTTATCGGTCCGGAGTTGTAATACAGGTTGCGGATCCGGCTTTATAAAATAAGAACGCTGGCTGTAAATGTGTGAGTCGGCATCGGCTAGTACGAACTGCACGGTACCCCCGGGCAGGGAGTTCAGGGGTAAGGCTCCCACGAAATCGTCTTTTGCCGGTAGCACGCCTAACAGACGTCCTCTGGAGTGCATAACGATATAAATCGTTTTCCCTGCAGGAAAATGAATTCCTTTTTTGACAGCAAGGATCAGGTGGTTGTCCTGAGGATAAACCTGCAAGGCCAGATTTTCCGCTTGGGGAATCTGCAAGTCGACTCTTTTTTCCCGGTTTGTGGCGGTATGTACCAGGGCATAGTAGCGTTCGCCCGGCTGGGTGGTCAGTTCCAGGGTTCCCATTCCCCGGTGAAAGGTTGAAAAAGAAACGACTTCCTGTTCCTTACTATTGTAAATTTTTCCCTCGGCAGCTATCGAACGTCCGTTTGCATCCAGTGCCTTAAAGGCGACGGTTTGCGTGGTGCCCGCTAATAAATTACCGCCTTCCGGGAAGAATTGAAAGTCGAAGTCGTCGGAAAGATTCAATAAAGGGATTTCTCTTGAAAAAGCAAAAGGCAAGTCCGTCGGGAACGCTACCTGAATCCGGTCGATACTGTCGCTGACCGGATATTGTAAAGTGGCGGATCCTTGTTCATCGGTTTTCAAGGTAGTCTTGTTTACCGCTAGTTTATGACGGTAGGTCGTGATTTTCAGACGTTGATGAACATAAGGTTTGCCGGCATTATCGATTAGGGTGAGCGTCGTCCGGATTGCATTGTCCTGACGGCTGCTTGCCGTGTGAATGTTTACTTCATTCACTGTACTGACGATCTGTATATTTTTTTTGAAGAAAAAATCTTCTTCGTTATTTTGCATCCAGTTGGTAAAGACACACAGGCAATACTCTCCCGGAGGGGTGGTGGATGGAATCGTCAAATTGCCATAAAAACAAGAATCGGTCTGTTTTATTTGGATACGTTTTAAAATCGAATCCTGACGGTTGATGAGTTCGAGGTAGATAAATTTACTTAATTGGGTCGGGATATGATAGCTGGCATCTACGCAGTAGGCTCTGAACCAGATATTTTCGCCGGCAGAGTAGGTCGGTTTATCGGTATGTAGATAAATTTTTTCCTGGGGGTTGAAATTGAAATAGTTGTTGAAACATTGTTCGATGTATGAAGGAAAAGCATCTTCGGTTTGAGCTCCGACGGGACGGAAAAGAAGGACCAGCATGATCGTGAACATGCCCGTGCAGATTGTTTTCATCATTTATTGTTTGTGGTTACGGGAACAAAATTAAGAAATAAAATGATATTTTTGTTCTGCTAAAGAGAAAATGCATGAAGCCAACAGAGAGTCGGAAACGGTACAATGATTACCCCGCTTATTTCAAAGAATTATTTGGAGAACGGGTGCAAAAATTGTCTATCGACGGTGGATTTACTTGTCCGAACCGGGATGGGAAAAAAGGGACCGGTGGTTGTACGTTTTGTAATAATGAGAGTTTTAATCCGGGTTATTGCCGGGCTGTGTCGGGGATATCCCGACAGATCGGGGAGGGAAGGGCCTTTTTTGCCCGAAAGTATATCGGTCAGAAGTATCTGGCTTATTTTCAGGCTTATTCGAATACCTATGCTCCTTTGGAAGAGTTACGGCAAAAGTATGAGGAGGCATTGGATTGTCCCGATGTAGTAGGATTGGTGATCGCTACCCGTCCGGATGCTGTGACCGATGACGTATTGGATTATATTGCCGGATTGTCCCGGCGTTGTTATGTTTGTGTAGAGTATGGAGTCGAATCTGCAAATGATGAAGTTTTGCGAACGGTCAACCGGGGACATACTTTTGCCGAAGCTGAGGAAGCGATACGGAAAACGGCTGAGAGAGGTATCCGGATAGGAGCTCATTTGATTTTCGGCTTACCCGGAGAGAGCCGGGAGTCTATGTTGGAGGGGGCGGTCCGTTTGTGCGATCTGCCGATTCAGGTATTGAAGCTACATCAGTTGCAGATTGTCCGGGGAACGGCGATGGCCGAACAATATCTTCGGCATCCGGAGGTTTTCAGGTTGTATAGTTATGAAGAATACCTCGATTTTGTAGTGGACGTGATCGGACATATCCGGCCGGATGTTTATCTGGAACGTTTTGTCAATCAATCACCCGAAGAATATCTGATCGCTCCGAAATGGGGGATAAAGAATTATGAGTTTGTGGCTAAACTGGAGAAGAGATTGCGCGAGAGAGGAGAGTGGCAGGGGAGGTGGTATAGGGGGAAAGGTAAAAAGTAAAAAGCTAAAAGTTGAAGGTTTGGGGAAAATGAAGGAGGGGAAAAGAAGAGAGATGAAAAAAATAAAATAAAATGAGATGATGATTGGACAGGAGAAAGTGTATGAGACATTGAAAGCTTTGGGTATTGAATTCGATTATCTGGAACATCCTGAGGCACCTACGATCGAGATTGCCCGCCAATATTGGAAAAATTTGGACAGTACACATTGTAAGAATTTGTTTTTCAGGAATCATAAGGGAAACCGGCATTACCTGGTTATTTTTCATTGTGATCGGAATCTGGCGATTCATGATCTGGAACAACTATTAAAACAAGGGAAATTAAGTTTTGCTTCGGAAAAACGGATGGAGAAATACCTGGGGTTGAAGCCGGGATCTGTCAGCCCTTTCGGATTAGTGAACGATACGGAACACCATGTCTATGTTTTCCTCGATGAAAATTTGAAACAAGCCCGGAAATTGTCGTTTCATCCGAATGATAACCGGGCTTCTCTGGCTATAAAGACGGAAGATTTTATCCGTTATATGGATCAGACAGGGAATGGGTATGAGTGGATCAGACTTTATTGATTGGCGCAGTGCGCCAATCCTACTTCATTCCTTCCACCTCCCCGATTGTCATCGGTTTATATTTGCCGAGCCGGCGTGCTCCGTCGGGAGTGATCAGGTAGTCTTCTTCGTTACGGATGCCACTGAAACCTTTCCAGGGTTCCAATTTGTCGTATTGGATAAATTCGCAGAACCGTTTTTCACTTCTCCAATAGTCGATGAGCTCAGGAATAAAATAGATGCCGGGTTCTATGGTAAAGACAAAACCGGGTTCCAGGGGGCGGGCCAGACGGAGCGATTTGAAACCGAACTGTGTACTTTTGGGTTGTCCGTTATATCCTACCCATACTTCGCCTAAATTCTCCATGTCGTGAACATCGAGTCCCATCATGTGGCCGAGTCCGCAGGGAAAGAACAACGCATAAGCACCCGAACGGGCTGCTTCGTCGGGATCTCCTTTCATCAGGCCGATCGATTTCATCCCTTCTGCAATCGTACGGGCGGCAATCAGATGGACCTCTTTGAACGGAATGCCCGGTCTTAGGGCGGCAACTGCGGCCTGATGGGCTTGTAAAGCGATTTGATAGATGGTTTTCTGCTGTTCTGTAAAATGTTTACTTACCGGAATGGTCGACGAGAGGTCGCCGGAATAGTGCATGCCGTTTTCCGCTCCTGCATCCAACAATAACAACTGCCCTTCGTGGAGGATATTACCGTGATAATGATTATGGAGGGTTTGCCCGTTAATGGTGGCAATCACCGGGAAAGACAATTGTCCGCCATTTTGTAAAGCGACTTCTGTCACTGCTGCTGCTATTTCACATTCTTTCATCCCCGGCCGGACAAGTTGCATCGCCCGGATGTGCATATCGGCGGAGATATTTACTGCTTCTTCTATCTCCCTGATCTCCTCGGCCGATTTGTAGTTTCGTTGGCCGACTACAGCCCGGATCAGTTCGGTAGAGGCTCCGGCAACTTGCGCTTCAGGGGCAATCCCCAGTAAACGGAGTAGGGGGACCTGATGTTCACCCCGGTAAGGAGGCAGATAATGGATACGACGTCCCTGCTGTACCGCTTTATTTAAATAATCGCTCAGCTGGGCGGTCGGAGCGGTTGCAGTGATGCCTACTGAAGCACTCTTTTCCCGTATCGTGGGTTGGGTGCCCATCCAGACGATATCGTCGATGGTCAGTTCATCCCCGAAAATAATTTCCCGGTCTTCATCGATATCGATCAGAGCCGAAAGACCGGCATAATCCGAACCGAAAAAATATAAAAAAGTCGAATCCTGACGGAAATGATACGTGTTGTCGGCATAATTCATACCGCTTTCATTGTTGCCGAGAAATAGTAAAATCCCTTTACCGATTTCTTTCTTCAGTCTGTTACGTCTCTGAATGTAAGTTTCTTTGTTGAACATAATCGTATGGTTTTATAAGTAGATATTGGGTTTGGTCAGTTGGTATTGTTGATAAAATCTTTGGGTAATACGCCGAATTGATTTTGGAAACATTTGGCAAAGTAGGAGGGACTGTTAAAGCCGACCATATAACAGATCTCGTTGATCTTATATTCGTTTCCGGCCAGATATTCCGCTGCTTTACGCAGGCGTACCAACCGGATAAATTCATTCGGGGTCAAACCGGTTACTGCCTTTACTTTGGCATACAGAAGGGTACGGCTCATATTGACACTTCGGGTGAGTTGGTCGACGGAAAATTCTGTATTCGAGATATTCTCCTGGATGATCTCGTTCAGACGGTTAAACCATTTTTCGTCGGCCTGTGTTTCGGTCAGGGTATTGATCGGGGTGAAAGGTTTCTCTGAAAAAAGACAACGCAGTTTGTTCCGGTTTTCCAGCAGACTGACCATCTGTGCATACAGATAGCTCACAGATACCGGTTTCTCGATATAGACATCCGCTCCGTTTTCCAGACCGGCGATTTTACTTGCTGTATCCGTGCGTGCTGTGAGCAGGATTACCGGGATATGACTTAGATTGATGTCGCTTTTTATTCGTTTGCATAATTCTATTCCGTCCATTACCGGCATCATGACGTCGCTAATGATAATGTCCGGCTTCAGATTTTCCAGTGATTTCAATGCTTCTTCTCCATTTCCGGCCGTGTGGATATGATATCGTTGTCCGATGACACGGGTGAGATAAGAAATAAACTCTTCGTTATCTTCGACAATCAGTACGGTTCCGGCCTTTTTCCCATCTTTGTCGGTTTTTTCTGTTCCGGCAGGTTCGATCGGATCCTCAGTTTTTACTTCCCGGAGTGCTGCTGTTTTATCCGGAGAGGTTACAGAAATAGAAAGGTCGTTTTGTTCGTTCTGGGGAAGCGTAATCCGGAAACGGGTAAACCGGTTTTCTTCGCTTTCCACTTCTATCTTTCCCATCATTCGTTTCACCAACAGACTGACGATGGCTAGCCCGATACCGAAACCTTTGTTCGGGAGTTGGGGTTTATTGGCCGATTGGTAAAAGAGGTTGAATATTTTTTCTTTCTCCGTAGGTTTGATTCCCGTACCGTTGTCTTCGACAGAGATCGTTACCGTATGTGCTTCAGGATTTTCAGTGAGGGAGACCAGAATACGGTCTTTGGTAAATTTCATGGCATTGGTCAGCAGGTTACTCAACACTTTGGTCAGTGCTTCCCGGTCGGTGCAAATCCGGATCGGTTGTGGAGTATCGTGGGAGAGCTGTATCCCCTTTTGCTGAGCTGCAGATGTAAAACGCTGTACAGTTTTTTCCACCAGATCATCGATGTCGAACCAGGTGTTTTGGGAGGAAAAAGCTTCTTGTTCGGCTTTCGTAAAATCCAGGATCTGATTTACCAGGTCCAGTAACCGTTCGCTGTTGCGTTTGACGACTTCCAGGTCGTCCCTGATTTCCTCCGGGATATTTTTTTGACGCATGATCTCTTCTACGGGGGCCAGGATCAGCGTTACCGGAGTACGGATTTCATGGGTAATATGGGTGAAGAATCCGATTTTAGCATCGAACAGTTTGCGTTCGTTCTCGTGATGCAAGGCTGCGATCTTATTACGGTGGCGTCGGTTGGTCCGTTGTAATAAAAGTGCATACCCTAAAGCGATCGCTAAAACGATCAGGATACCGTAAACGACTAACATACCGTTCGACAACCACCAGGGTGGAAGAATCGTAATCCGGATTTCTGCTTTTTCGGGATTCCATACCTCGTCGTTATTACAGGCCATCACCTGGAAGGTATAATTCCCCGGGGATAGGTTGGTGTAGGTGGCTATGTTGTTTTGATTGTCCGTGTTGTTCCAGGTTTTATCGAAACCTTTCAACATGTATTTGTATTTGTTTTTACTCGGGGCACAATAGCTGGTCGTTACAAATTCGATAGAGAAAACGGCTTCGTTGTGAGGGAGAATGACCGAGCGCTGACGGTCGATCTGAGCTTGCAGAACCGAATGTTCGCCGATTGTTATATCCTGATTGAAAAGCCGGAAGGCCGTAAAAACAATATGGGGAATCACTTCATTCTTGCGGATACTTTGCGGATGGAAGACATTGAACCCATTGCTGCCGCCGATATAAATCTGTCCACCGGAAGTTTGCAGGCCGGCCTGGTTGGTAAACGGAAGGCAGACGAGTCCGTCTTCCTGATTGTAATAACTGATGGTTCCGTCTGAAGTATTGAACCGGAGTAAACCGGCATTGGTCGTGATCCACAATTCATTATAACTGGAGATGATCGTCTGTATGGTGGTATGGGTACGAAATAACGGATCGGGATGACGGGTAAAACTATGGTCGGCCGGATTGTAGGTATAAAGTCCGTATCCGCCCGTACCGATCCTTAACTTGCCCTGATCGCTGCACAGGCACACGATAGATTGTGGTAAACCGGTCTGATCGTTGGAATGAAATTTGAGGGTACTGGTTTTCAGGTCATAGCTGATCAATCCTTTGCCTTGCGAAGCAAACCAGATCGTGTGGTTGGCGTCTTCGGTGATGTCGGTGATGTAGCTGTTGTATCCCAGATCGGCGATAGTAACGAACGAATTGCTGAAGATATCGTAATATAGGATGCCGGTTTGGGTACCGAACCAGAGCCTGCCTGAGCTGTCTTTATATATAGCGTATACACTGCCCGGATTCAAGCCCTTGATATTTTTATCCGAATAGTTGGTCACTTTACCGGTAGCTGAATTTAACCGGTACACACCGTGAGCATAAGTCCCGACCCATAATTCATGGTGGTCGCAATATAAGGCGTGCACGCTGAGGTCCGGATTTTGGGCGTCTAAGTATACCGGAGTGAAAGATTGGTCGTGTGGGTTGTAGTTCCAAAGCCCTTTATTATCTGTTCCGATCCATATCGTCCCGTCGGTGTTTTCACAAAAAGAATTGATGACTTTCCCCGGGGCACTTGTTTTGCCCGGTGTATAGCAGAACGTATTGAACCAATTGGTTCCTGGCGTAAGATAATTGATACCTCCGGCATTCGTTCCAACCCAGATGCCTCCTTCCCGGTCTTTCAGAATCGAATAGACAATCCCGTCATTTAATCCTTGCGGAAAAAGAACATTGTATCCGATCGTAGAAAAAGTGTTCTCCGCCAGATTATATTGTGTCAGTCCGCTATTGGAACCGATGAGCAATATACCCGGTTGTATTTCGGTAATAAAATGGATATAGGTTATCGGTTCGTCAGCAGGAGGGAGGCAGGCCGTACAGTTGCGGTTTGTTTTATCGTATTTGAAAAGTCCGTTGTCACACAACCAGATATTTCCGAAAGAATCTTCACATAAGGCGTAAATGTAACGGGCTGTATATCCTCTTTGTTTGTCTGTGGCATCGATCCGGAAAAAAGAGTCGGTGAAGGGATCGTATTTACATACTCCCTGATCATGAGTGGCTATCCATATATCTCCGGTGTGGTCGATCAGAATTTTGGTGGTCAGATTGGAAATAAGACTCTTTTCATCGTTGATGTCGTGACTGTAATGTTTGATCTTGCCGTCCGAAGGATTGTAGCGGAAAACACCGCTTCCATAAACCGATATCCAGATTTTTCCCAATTGGTCTTCCTTGATCGAGTAGATGATTTTTTGAGAAAGCCGGTCCGGGATATCCGGTAGATGAAAGGTCGAAAATTTTTCTTCGGATACCCGGTAGCGGAAAACACCGTTCTCAGTACCGATCCAAAGATTACCTTTCGAATCCTCGAATAAAGAATGAATGACATTATTGCCTAAAGAAGCCGTGTCACCGGGAATATGCCGGAAAGTTTTGAAATGGCGCGAATCGAAGCGATTCAGACCGTCTGAAGTGCCACACCAGATATATCCTGTCCGGTCCTGCAACAAACATTGTACAGCATTACTCGATAAGCCGTTTTCAACCGTATAATGGCGAAATTGGGAAGGAATGCCGAAGGTCGGGGAGAGTGAAGCGAGCGATAGAAAGAATAAGATAAAGACAAACGTTTTCATAATCATTTGGTTAATAGTGATGTAGCACATGCCCCTCTGGCGGTTTCCTTTTTTTTGCTTCAAATTTAAAAAAATTATCATTTGAAGTGTATTTTCGATACTTATATTTTTGTTTTATAAAAAAATGTTTTTATCTTTGAGATGTTTATTCGATGATTATGCTAAATGAAATTCGCATATTGCAGAACCGTTCCTACAAAGGACTTTTTGAATGCTGGTTATATTAGCGTATTCTTTTCTTTGTCCTGAATCCGAAGGACAATTTTTCTCTGTGTTTTTTTTATCTTGAGAGTGAGATAAATTTTATTATTCTAAATTTATTTCGTCATGCGTGGAAATATATTCGATATCAAGCGTTATGCGATTCATGACGGGCCGGGAATACGAACGACTGTTTTCTTGAAAGGGTGTCGTTTGCATTGTCGTTGGTGTCATAACCCGGAAAGTCAGGCTGTGGGAACTGTGTCGATGAAACAAGTCCGGAAATTAGGAGACCGTGAATTCGAAGAAATCCGGAAGGTGGGCTATGGGATTTCGGTCGATGAATTAGTCGAAGAGATAGCTAAAGATGCGGTGTTTTTCGAAGAATCGGGAGGAGGCGTTACTTTTTCAGGAGGAGAACCTTTGTTGCAACCGGTTTTTCTGTTGGAATGTCTCAAAGCTTGTAAGGCCCGTCGTATCCATACCTGTATCGATACGGCCGGAGTGGCTTCCGGAGCATATTTAGAAGAAATATGCCGGTATACGGATTTGTTTCTTTACGACGTAAAAACTGCCGATCCTCAAAAGTTCGAAGCGTACATCGGTAAAGGATTCCGGGAGGCGTGTGAACATCTGAGAAAAATTGCCGGACAGGGTGCCGGAGTGATTGTCCGGATACCTGTTATTCCCGGTTTTAACGACGATAAGAAGAGTGTGCAGGAGACGATTCGTTTTTTACAGACGATGCCTGTTTTGAAAGAGGTGAATCTGCTCCCTTTCCACCGTACGGGGGCAGATAAATACAAACGGCTCGGTATGGATTGGGAAATGGGAGATCTTCCGGGCCTGAAAGAGGAAGACCTGAAAGATATCCGGGAAATGTTCAGGGAACAAGGCTTTCGGATATAACCTGTTAAAAAACTATAAATCAAAACCATACTTATTATGAAAATGACCGAACGAATCAGAAAACTACGTGAGCAGAGTCTGAATGCTGAGAATCGGATCTCGGCGGAAAGAGCTTTACTGATTACTGAATTTTATCAATCGGGGATGGCCGATGCCGAACCGGTACCGGTTCAACGGGCTTTAGCGTTTAAATATATCCTGGAACATAAGTATATTTGTGTGAATGAGGGTGAATTGATTGTCGGCGAGCGGGGACCGGCCCCGAAGGCTACTCCGACTTATCCCGAAATCTGTATCCACTCGTTACAAGATCTCGAGATATTGAACGATCGCCCGAAAGTATCCTTTAAATCCGATGAAACTACCCGGGCTGCTTACCGGGATATCATTATTCCCTACTGGAAAGGGAAAAGTAATCGCGACCGGATATTTCAGAATTTGCCACAGGAGTGGAAAGAGGCTTATACTGCCGGTGTATTTACGGAATTTCAGGAACAAAGGGCGCCGGGACATACGGCTTTAGGGATAAAGATGTTTCGTACCGGGTTGTTGGATTTGAAAGAAGAAATAGCCGAAAGTCTGGCTAAGACCGACCTGGTAAACGATCCGGAAGGCGTGGATAAACGCGACGAGCTGAGGGCGATGGATATCGTTTGTGATGCAATGATCCGCTATGCCGAACGGTATGCCGAACGCCTGGAAGAGCTGGCGGCTGAAGAAAAAGACCCGGTGAGAAAGAAAGAGCTGGAGAAAATGGCTATGATTTGTCGTCGGGTACCGGCTCATGCTCCGACAACCGTTCATGAGGCATTACAACATTATTGGTTTATCCATTTGGGTGTGGTTACCGAATTGAATCCCTGGGACTCTTTCAATCCCGGACGTTTGGATCAGAGCCTGTATCCGCTGTATAAAAAACAGCTGGAAGAGGGGACGGTCACTCAGGAAGAAGTATACGAAATGTTGCAGTCTTTCTGGGTGAAATTCAACAACCATCCTTCTCCGCCCAAAGTGGGGGTTACGGCTGAAGAAAGTAATACTTATACCGATTTTTGTCTGATCAATGTCGGAGGGGTGAAGGAAGACGGTAGCGACGGGGTGAACGAGATGTCGTATATCCTGCTGGATGTAATCCGGGAGATGCGTTTACTGCAACCCAGTTCGATGATTCAGGTCAGTAAGAAAAATCCGGACCGTTTTATCCGGGCTGCTGTCGAAATCATCAAAACCGGCTTCGGTCAACCGTCGGTGTTCAATACGGATGCTTTGGTACAGGAAATGTTGCGGGCGGGAAAAGATGTCCGCGATGCCCGGAACGGCGGGTGCTCGGGATGTGTGGAAACCGGGGCTTTCGGTACCGAAGCTTATATCCTTACCGGCTATTTTAATCTGCCGAAAATTCTGGAATTGACCCTGAACGACGGATTCGATAAGCGGACCGGCAAACAGATCGGTCTGAAAACCGGGACAGCTACAGATTATCGGACCTATGAGGAATTGTTTGCAGCCTATAAAGCACAGGTACAACATTTTATGCGGATCAAACTGACCGGTAACAATATCATCGAACGCATATTTATGAAATATATGCCGGTACCTTTCTTGTCCGTACTGATCGAAGATTGTATCCGGAACGGAAAAGATTATATGTGTGGTGGCGCCCGTTACAACAGTAGCTATGTGCAAGGGGTGGGCCTGGGTAGCATTACGGATATGCTGACCGCTTTACGCTATCATGTGTATGATAAAAAGACCATCGCGATGGAGACTATGGAGAAAGCTTTGGCGAACGATTTCAAAGGGTTCGAAGAGTTGCAGTATCAGTTGGTGTATCATACTCCGAAATACGGTAACGATGATGATTATGCCGACGAGCAGGAGGTACAGGTGTTCGACATGTACTATGATGTTTTGTCGGGACATAAATCTCCCCGGGGGGCGGACTATCGGGTAAATATGTTGCCTACTACCTGTCATGTTTATTTCGGTAAAGTGACCGGAGCTACTCCGGATGGACGGAATGCCTGGAAAGTGCTGTCGGAAGGCATCTCTCCGGTCCAGGGGGCCGATACGAACGGACCGACGGCAGTCATCCGTTCTGCCGCCAAAATCGATCATATCAAAACCGGCGGGACGTTACTGAATCAGAAATTTACTCCTTCGCTTCTTTCAACCGAAGAAGGATGTAATAATCTGGTACATCTGATCCGGGCTTATTTCCGGATGGACGGGCATCATATCCAGTTTAATGTGGTCGATGCCGATACGCTCCGGGAAGCTCAGAAACATCCCGAAGACTACAGGGATCTGATTGTCCGGGTTGCCGGATATAGTGATTATTTCAACGACCTGGGCGAAGATTTGCAGAACGAGATCATTTGTCGTACGGAACAAACGACATTTTAATACATTTTTAACGACTGGTGCTTTTTGAAGTAGTTTCTACAGCAAAAAGCATAAGTCGTATCTGAAAGTGTGAATAGTTATTAAAATTATAGAGATTTATTTAATGTATGGCATCTGTTAACTTAAAAAACGTTCGATTCTTTTGGCGAAAATCCGCCAGAAGAAAAATGGACAAACGATAACCGACAATTGACAGATATTGGAAGCTTCGCTTCCGTTAAAGAATGAAAAATAAAAGAAAAATGAGAGCAAGAATAAAGAAGATCATCATTGATTATCAAACAAATAAAAAACAAACCATAGGTTTAAAGATACATTATCAATTGTCAAATGACAATTGTCAATTAACAAAGTACCCGCAGAGTCCAGGGAATTTATGAACTTTATAAACTTTCGACTGATTTAATCGAACGTTTTTTGTGTAATCTAACAAATACATTTTATGAAAGGTAAACAAATTTTTTATTGGCTGAGTTTATTATTATGTCTGGCGGTGGCAGGATGTAGTAGTGACGGAGAAGACGAGGTTACGCCTAAAGATGAACCGGGAGAAGAAGGAGGAGGGGAACAGACCGGCCGGGAAGTATGGAGCTTCGATGTAAAAGTAATGCTCGACCGGGCGACTTTTAAATCTTACGATTCTTCCGCAAACGTTGTAAACAATAAATTGAAACAGCGTTTTAAAGAAGTAAGAGAGCTTTACCATGGGAAAAAAGGAATCACCTATTTCGATGCCGATATAGAATTTGTCCCTTTCTTCGACGAAACTTGTGTATACGATTGTTCTTCTCAGGAAGTCCTGGATCATGCTGTGACCTATCGGGGCGATTATCCTTATCTTGTGATGTTCGACGGTAAAGTCGGTGATTTTTCCGATGAACGGGTACATAGCGATTGGACCGGCTGGGGGATCGAGGTCGTTTGCATTTCCGATAACAATAAAGGAGCACCTGACGGCGGGGCCACTACCTACGATATTTTATCCCCTTACAAAACTTCCGAATGCCTGGCCCATGAATTAGGGCATGCCCGCGGAGTTCCCGATATCTATGCGATGGAAGTGAAAACGAACCCGATCA
>OGOW01001899.1_pt1 | contig 17749 bp, 8 predicted proteins | sample 1552781 | NCBI WGS metagenome assembly OGOW01 (sample SAMEA2580145, study PRJEB22360) | human gut metagenome | biome: human gut; feature: human-associated habitat; material: faeces | place: Denmark | collected 2008/2010
TGGACGTGTTAGCAGTAGTTGAATTAGCTTCACTTGTCGCTGTAGAAGTGGCAGTTGATGTTGAAGCAGTAGTGCTTGTAGTGTTTGGGCTTTCGCTAGCAGCTTGACTCTGACTCCCTGCTTGTGAGGCTGAGTCACTAGTCGCTTCAGAAGTCGCAAGAAGAGAGCTTGCTGTTTCTGTGCTGTTTGATGAAATATTTTCAGTCGTAGAAGCAGCACTTGTTTCTGATAGGCCTACAGTACTTGAAGAATGAGTCTCAACCAAATCAGCAGTTGTTTCGACAGTCGCAGTCGTAACTGTTGTTGTATCGAGATTTGTAGGTTTATCTGTGGTGACTTCTTCAGCAAAGACAGGTCTTGCAATTAAAGCAAAACTAGCTAAAGCAGTTGCACAAGATAGGGAAACAAGACGCTTTTTAGACGTCAACCTAAAGAAATTAGAATTCACTTTCATAACCTTCCTCCTTTTCTTAACTATTATTATAAATGTTATTATTTTTTAATCAAGAGATTATAAAAGATTTAGACAAAAAGAATGAATACCTTTTCATTTTTAATGTTTGGAAGAGGAACAAAATGTATCTACGAAAAAAAGAAGTCGATACCCGACTTTCTTTCATTTTGCTATTTCTTAATTATCCGACAAGTTTCCCGTTACCGTCAGCGTCGAATTGGTAGGTCTTACCTTTAATCGTAAGAATGGCATTTGACACACGAGCTCCAGTGTTGGCGTCGTAGTAGTGTGGGACACCATTGACTTCGATAAGCTCACCTTTGGCTTGTTTTCCAGATTGATAAAGGTAAACCACTTGACCATCAATAACAGCTTCACCAGATTCTGGGCGGATGGCATTACCATCTTCACCGAAGTAGTACCAAGCACCACGGTCGTAGATGTAGCGATTTTTAACAGCTTCACCAGTGTTTTCGTCAAAGTAGTAACGTCTATTTATTTCATACTTGTTCCAGATAGAATAAACAGGTGCTATATTTGAATTTTCAACAAAGTCAACAATTTCGCCTTTAACTTGTTTCCCGTATTGGATATATTTGGAAGCTCCGCTAGCAATGAAGTAGTAGAGCTTGCCGTCAATGTTTTGAAGTCCCTTGAGTCTGTTGCCGTTTTCATCAAGGTAGAACCAGTCTCCTGAATTACGTTTGACAAAACCTTTGTGAGTAACTTTCTCACCAGTTTCACCATCGTAGAAGTCCCCACCAAAAGATCCTTCAGAGTAGTAGGCAAAATCACCCTTGATTTGGAAGCCGTGGTAAGGATGGAAAAAAAGGCTTTTCCCATTGATTGTTTGCGCACCAAATAAGCGTTTGCCTTCAGAGTTGATGTAGTACCATCTTTTGTTAAGATAGATAAACTGGTTACGAGGTAGATCAACGAGAAGTCCATTGTCCTTGTCATAGTAATTGCCATCTGATGCGAATTCCCCTTTGACTTGTCTACCATCATATTCGTCGAAGAAGACCTTTTGGTTTCCGTAAACAGTCTGAGCCCCTTTTAGTCTTTTTCCATCAGTACCGGCATAATACCAACTATCACCAAGCTTGTAGAATTGGTTTTTAACGAGATCGCCAGTTAAGTCACTGTAGTATAGACTGTTAGGGTCGGTGTTACCTTTAATTTGTCGACCAGTACGTTGGTCAAAATAAAGCTCTCTTCCGTCAATGGTTTGAGCACCTTTTACAATCTTTCCTTGGTTATCTACGTAGTACCAGTTATTATCCACTTTAACAAACTGATTTTTTCCAAAGTCAACACGAGCACCTGAATTCTCATCATAGTAATAACCATTACTTGCAAAGTTGCCTTTTACTTGAGTACCGTAATTTTGATCAAAGTAAACGTCTTGATTATTAATTGTCTGTTCTCCAAAGAGTTTTTTACCATCGGCATCTACGTAGAACCATAGACTTGCTCCTCGTCGAACATAACTATTAGTAACACGCTGACCCGAGTTACCATCATAATAATAACCGTCTTCGGCGAAATCTCCTTTGACTTGTTGACCATTATCACGGAAGTAAACGTTTTGACCATCAATGGTTTGTGCGCCTTTGAGGTTTTCACCATTGGCATCTTTATAGTACCAATTGCCTTTGTCATCACTGTAGTAGTGACCAGTTGAGGCATTTGACTCGGTATTAGTGGCTTGGGCCTCAACTGCATTTGTTGCTGTAGCAGGTTGGTCAGGTGTTTGTTCTTGGCTAACAGTCACTGTAGTAAGATTTGTGGCTGCGTCAGTATTTACACTTGCTGCCTCTTCTGAAGGGTTAGCAGTCGCTTCTGTCGCTGGCGTGGCATCCACAACTTTTGTCTCAACGAGATCAGCTGTTGTCTCAACATTAGCAGTTGTCGTAGCTCTAGTGTCGAGGGTGGCAGTGCTGTCAGCTGTAGCTTCCTCGGCTAGGGCTGGTTTAGCGATAAAGGCAAAACCGGCAAGAGCAGTTGCGCATGAGAGCGCAAGAAGACGATGTTTGGACGTCTGTCCAGAGAAATTAGAATGTACTTTCATAATTTTCCTCCTTTTTCCTAAGTTTTATTATATCTGAAATGCAGTGACTTTCCTAGGTTTTTCCGCCAATTTACGATAGAATGCAAGAAAATTTAGAAGATTCTTTCAGAAATCCAGAGGATGGAGCTAGTTCATTTCAAATAATCTCTAAGACCTTTAATCTTGGCTCTTCATAGACAGATCATGGTCTTAGTCAGATGAAAAAATAGAGTCTTTCTATCTAAAATTTTCTTTTCAGAATTGTCTTTTTAAGGTCGACTTCTCTCATAGTTTTGCTATCTCTTAAGGTTAATTGAAGCTTACTTTAATGATGAAAATCCTTTAAGGATAAGCTTTTGAAGGTGTTTGAGAATCAAAAACTTTCTATTTAAGACTTTACATGAAGTGTAAGGTCTCATTTTCGCTAATCAAAGTTAATATAACTGAGCGCATGGCAGAGATTTATGAAAAGAAGATGATTTTTTCCTATTTGTAATTTGTCTGAATATATCATAGAGTAGAGTCAACAACAGAAAAAGGATGATTGATATAGATGGAAAATAAGGTACGTTTTAAACTACACAAGGTTAAGAAAAACTGGGTAACTATCGGGGTGACTACCCTCTCAATGGTTGCCTTGGCAGGTGGAAGCCTCCTAGCTCAAGGAAAAGTAGAGGCCGATGAGACGAGCGCACCTAACGGTGACGGCTTGCAGCAACTGAGTGAGGATGGGCCTGCCAGTCTAGTGATGACAACAACTGTTACTGAGCAAGCTAGTGCTCAAGCAAGTGTGGCAGCAGTAGCAACAGCCAGCGTAAGTCACGAAACAAGCTCTCAGGTGGTGACAAGTGCGGTTAGTCAAGAGGCAACTGCTCAAGCACAAAGCAGTCAAGTTATCGATCAAGAAGTGGCAGTTTCTTCGCAAACTCAAGCTAGTGCCCAAGAGACACAGACTACGGAACAGGCCTCACAAGGTCAGACATCAACTCAAGTAGCTGGGCAAACAAGTACTCAGTCCACTCCTAGAGTCTTGACCAATGCTGCACCAGCAATCGCCACACGCGCTGCTGACAGCACTATTCGTATCAATGCCAACCGCAACACTAACATCACGATTACGGCCAGCGGTACGACACCAAATGTAACCATTATCACAGGGCCAAACACGCCTAAACCAAACGTGACGGTGACAAGTCCAAATGGCACAAGACCAAATGTGACCATTGTAACGCAGCCAAATCAACCAAACAAACCTGTTCAACCGAGTCAACCGTCTCAACCTAATAAGCCAGTCCAACCAAGTCAGCCAAGTCTTGACTATAAACCAGTAGCTTCCAACTTGAAGACTATTGATGGCAAGCAGTATTATGTTGAAAATGGCGTTGTGAAAAAGAACACAGCGATTGAACTTGATGGTCGTCTTTATTATTTCGATGAGACTGGGGCTATGGTGGATCAAAGTAAACCTTTGTATCGTGCCGATGCCATTCCAAATAACTCTATCTATGCGGTTTATAACCAGGCCTACGACACGTCAAGCAAGAGTTTTGAACACTTGGACAATTTCTTGACGGCTGATAGCTGGTATCGTCCAAAACAGATCTTGAAGGACGGGAAAAATTGGACAGCTTCAACTGAGAAAGATTATCGTCCCCTTTTGATGACTTGGTGGCCAGACAAGGTGACACAAGTCAACTACCTCAACTATATGAGTCAACAAGGCTTTAGTGATAAGACCTATACGACCGACATGATGAGCTATGACTTGGCAGCTGCTGCCGAAACGGTTCAACGAGGAATCGAGGAACGTATTGGTCGCGAGGGCAATACCACTTGGCTTCGCCAGTTGATGTCAGATTTCATCAAAACACAGCCTGGCTGGAACTCTGAGAGTGAGGACAATCTCTTAGTTGGTAAAGATCACTTGCAAGGAGGAGCACTGACTTTCCTCAATAATAGTACGACAAGTCATGCCAATTCAGATTTCCGTCTCATGAACCGCACACCGACTAACCAAACAGGGACACGCAAATACCATATCGACCGTTCAAATGGTGGTTACGAGTTGCTCTTGGCTAACGATATCGACAACTCTAACCCAGCTGTTCAGGCTGAGCAACTAAACTGGCTCCACTACATCATGAACATTGGGTCTATCCTTGGCAATGATCCAAGTGCCAACTTTGACGGTGTTCGTATCGATGCGGTGGACAATGTGGATGCGGACCTCTTGCAGATTGCTTCTGATTACTTCAAGGAAAAATACCGTGTGGCTGATAATGAAGCTAATGCCATTGCTCACTTGTCAATCCTTGAAGCTTGGTCCTACAACGACCATCAGTACAACAAGGATACTAAGGGTGCTCAGTTGTCCATTGACAATCCCCTACGTGAAATGCTTTTGACAACTTTCTTGCGTAAGAGCAATTACCGTGGTAGCTTGGAGCGCGTGATTACTAACTCTCTTAACAACCGTTCAAGTGAGCAGAAACACACGCCTCGTGATGCCAACTACATTTTCGTGCGTGCCCATGATAGTGAAGTGCAAGCTGTTTTGGCTAATATCATCAGCAAGCAGATTAATCCAAAAACAGATGGTTTCACCTTTACTATGGATGAGCTCAAACAGGCCTTTGAAATCTACAATGCGGACATGCGCAAGGCTGATAAAAAGTACACCCAGTACAATATCCCAGCTGCCTATGCCACAATGTTGACCAACAAGGATAGTATCACTCGTGTTTACTACGGGGACCTCTTTACCGACGATGGCCAATACATGGCTGAAAAATCACCATACTATAATGCCATCGATGCTCTGCTCCGTGCTCGCATCAAATATGTAGCAGGTGGCCAAGACATGAAGGTTACTAAGCATAACGGCTATGAAATCATGTCATCTGTGCGTTATGGTAAGGGTGCAGAAGAAGTTAATCAGCTTGGTACTGCTGAAACACGTAACCAAGGAATGCTGGTCCTCACAGCCAATCGTCCAGATATGAAATTGGGAGCAAATGACCGTCTGGTGGTTAATATGGGATCTGCCCACAAAAATCAAGCCTATCGTCCATTACTTCTCAGCAAATCGACAGGGCTTGCGACCTACTTCAAGGATTCTGATGTCCCAGCTGGATTGGTTCGCTATACGGACAATCAAGGGAACTTGACCTTCACGGCAGACGATATTACTGGTCATTCAACCGTTGAAGTTTCAGGTTATTTGGCAGTTTGGGTGCCAGTAGGTGCTTCAGAAAACCAAGATGCCCGCACCAAGGCTTCGACGACTAAGAAGGGTGAGCAGGTCTTTGAATCCTCAGCAGCTCTCGACTCACAGGTCATCTATGAAGGCTTCTCAAACTTCCAAGACTTCGTTAAGACACCAAGTCAGTACACCAACCGTGTTATTGCTCAAAATGCCAAACTCTTCAAAGAGTGGGGAATCACTTCCTTTGAATTTGCGCCACAATACGTGTCTAGCCAAGACGGCACTTTCTTGGATTCTATCATTGAAAATGGCTATGCCTTCGAGGACCGTTACGATATTGCCATGAGCAAGAACAACAAATACGGTTCACTCAAAGACCTCATGGATGCTCTTCGTGCCCTTCACGCTGAAGGTATCTCAGCCATTGCTGACTGGGTTCCAGATCAAATTTACAACCTTCCTGGAAAAGAAGTGGTAACAGCTTCACGTACCAACAGCTACGGCACACCACGTCCAAATGCTGAAATCTACAATAGTCTCTATGCAGCTAAAACACGTACCTTTGGAAATGACTTCCAAGGCAAGTACGGTGGTGCCTTTCTCGATGAATTGAAGGCAAAATACCCAGCTATCTTTGAGCGCGTGCAGATTTCAAATGGCCGTAAATTGACAACCAATGAGAAAATCACGCAATGGTCAGCCAAGTATTTCAATGGAAGCAATATCCAAGGTACAGGGGCTCGCTATGTCTTGCAAGATAACGCAACAAACCAATACTTCAACCTGAAAGCAGGTCAAACCTTCCTTCCTAAACAAATGACAGAAATCACAGCAACTGGTTTCCGTAGGGTGGGAGATAAGGTTCAATACCTCTCAACGAGTGGTTACCTTGCCAAGAATACCTTCATTCAAATCGGTGCCAACCAGTGGTATTACTTTGATAAGAACGGTAACATGGTCACAGGTGAACAGGTCATTGATGGCAAGAAATACTTCTTCCTAGACAATGGTCTCCAGCTACGTCATGTCCTTCGCCAAGGCAGTGATGGTCACGTCTATTACTACGATCCTAAAGGGGTTCAGGCCTTTAACGGATTCTACGACTTTGCAGGTCCTCGCCAAGACGTTCGCTATTTTGATGGCAACGGTCAAATGTATCGTGGCCTTCACGACATGTATGGCACAACCTTCTATTTCGATGAAAAGACTGGTATTCAAGCCAAAGACAAGTTCATCCGCTTTGCGGACGGACGCACACGTTACTTCATTCCAGATACAGGAAATCTCGCAGTCAACCGTTTTGCGCAAAATCCTGAAAACAAGGCTTGGTATTACCTCGATAGCAACGGTTATGCCGTGACAGGACTCCAAACCATTAACGGTAAGCAGTATTACTTTGACAATGAAGGCCGTCAGGTTAAAGGACACTTTGTCACTATCAATAACCAACGTTACTTCCTTGATGGCGATAGTGGTGAAATTGCCCGTTCACGCTTTGTGACGGAAAACAACAAGTGGTACTATGTCGATGGCAATGGTAAGTTGGTTAAAGGTGCTCAAGTCATTAATGGTAATCACTACTATTTCAACAATGATTATAGCCAAGTCAAGGGTGCCTGGGCCAACGGCCGTTACTATGATGGTGACTCAGGTCAGGCCGTAACCAACCGCTTTGTCCAAGTTGGTGCCAACAAATGGGCTTACCTCAACCAAAATGGTCAAAAGGTAGTTGGTCTCCAGCATATCAATGGTAAACTTTACTACTTTGAAGGCAATGGGGTCCAAGCTAAAGGGAAACTTCTGACTTACAGAGGTAAGAAATACTACTTTGATGCCAATAGTGGTGAAGCTGTAACTAATCGCTTTATCCAAATTTCTCGTGGTGTTTGGTTTTACTTTAACGCCTCAGGCCAAGCCGTAACTGGTGAACAAGTCATCAACGGCCAACACCTCTACTTTGACGCTTCTGGCCGTCAGGTCAAAGGCCGTTACGTCTGGGTTAAAGGCCAACGCCGTTACTATGACGCCAATACTGGAGCTTGGGTCAGAAAACGATAAGTAGGTAGAAAAAATGTATTTTTGGGACTATCCCAGAAGCTTATAGATTGAAAATCAGTAGCTTTCCACATAATTTCAAAACTTTTAAGTACTTGAAGTATTTTCCTTCAAGTACTTTTCTTTTATCATTTCCCTCGAAATGTCTAGTGGATTGTAAGCAAATAATGAGTTTGATTAAGAGAATCGTCAATAGACTGCTTACTTTAGCTTTAAATTATGCTCAGTCATTCTAATGAAGAAGGTGGTGAAAGTGCTAAAAGTCGGAGTTTCTGTGTGAATTTAAGAAAATCTGAACGTTTTTTGGAAACGGTTTCTAACATATAAAAGCTATAGCTATATATCTTAGGCTTATTTTTTCAAATGGATTATGGGTAGAAGGTTAGTCTTATGAGACTAGGGTTATGCATCTGTAATTGTATTCGCTTCCAAAATCCCTTAACATAGTATAGAGAAATAAAGTTATATTGAAAGGTGTATGTTATGGAAAAGAAAGTTGGATTTAAGTTGCACAAGGTCAAGAAAAACTGGGTGACTATTGGAGTTAGTACGCTGTCGATGGTTGCACTTGCGGGTGGAGCACTTTTAGCAGATCAATCGGCACAAGCAGATGAAGTGTCACTTCCTAATGGAGACGGTTTTGAACAAACAGATGCAGGCATTGAGTCAAGTGCTTCATTGATTAATGAAAGTTATTCGCCAACCTTGACAGAAGATGCCGGCCATTTGTCAGCAGTATCATCTAACTATGGCAGTCAAACAAGCTCAAGCTACGAGTCTTCATCATCTGCCTCAACAGGAGGCTCATCACAGACTGTGGTAGGTGGTGGATCTGGTCAAGTCAGTTCGTCACAATCTTCTCAAGTAGTAGGAACACAAAACTCTAATTCATCACAAACGGGTTCTGCTTACCAATCAAGTAGCAGCTCAGCATCAGTAAGTGCTAGTGCGTCAAGTTCGTCAAGCTCATCAAGTTCAGCTTGGTATTCTTACTCGTCTTCATCATCATGGTCATCATCATCGTCAGCTAGCGGTTTTGCGACAATTACGACAAGTTCGTCTGACTCAAACGGCATTCATTGGAATGGTGGTCGAAACACGACAATTACCATCACGGCTTCAGGAACAACGCCGAATGTGACTATCGTTTCGAACTCTAATAAACTGTTTCCAAACGTGACAGTAGGTCAATCAAACGGTTCAAATGCTAATGTCACTATCATTTCACAAGGAAATCAACAAAATAACTCAGGTTACCAAATCATCTCAGGCGAGACTAAACCAAGTGTTGATTCGAACAATGCCAAGTCATCATTTGTACGTGTAGGCGAAAATCAATGGTATTATTACGATCAATATGGTCAAAAGGTCAAAGGCGAAAAGGTTATCGATGGAAAGGCTTATTACTTCCTTGAAAATGGTCTTCAAGCTCGTGACTCACTTGTTAAAGGTAGCGATGGCTACACTTATTATTACGATAAAAATGGTGTGAAAGCTATCAACGGTTTCTACGATTTTGCAGGTTATCGTAAGGATGTCCGCTATTTCGACTGTTATGGTCACATGGCTACTGGTCTCATTGAAATGGGTGGCACAACCTTCTACTTTGATACACAAACAGGTATCCAAGCTAAAGACAAGTTTATTCGCTTCTCAGATGGCCGTATCCGTTACTTCATCCCTGATACTGGTAACATGGCTGTAAATACTTTTGTTCAAAATAAAGAAAACCAAGCTTGGTACTACCTTGATGAACATGGTTACGCTGTGACAGGAAAACGTATCATCAATGGTAAAGAATACTGCTTTGACTCAGAAGGCCGTCAAATCAAAGGTCAGATGATGCAACAAGGCAACAAGCAATACTACATTTCAGCTCAAACAGGTGAAATGGCTGTTTCACGCTTTATCTTTGAAAACAACAACTGGTATTATGCGGATGCTTTTGGTTGCCTCGTTCAAGGTGCAAAAGTGATTGATGGTAAACTCTATTACTTCAATAAAGACCATAGCCAATTAAAAGGTGGCTGGGCTGAAGGACGCTATTATGATGCCGTTACTGGCCAAGCAGTCATCAACCAATTCATTCAAATGGCGGCTAACCAATGGGCTTACCTTAACCAAGATGGTCACAAAGTGACAGGTCTTCAAAACATTAACAATAAAGTTTACTACTTTGGTAGCAATGGTGCTCAAGTCAAAGGTAAATTGCTCACTGTCCAAGGTAAGAAATGCTACTTTGATGCCCACACTGGTGAGCAAGTGGTGAACCGCTTTGTCGAAGCTGGCCGTGGTTGCTGGTATTACTTTAACGCAGCAGGTCAAGCAGTGACTGGAAAACAGGTCATCAATGGCAAACAGCTTTACTTTGACGGTTCAGGTCGTCAAGTTAAGGGACGTTATGTCTATGTTGGTGGTAAACGCCTTTTCTGCGATGCCAAAACTGGTGAATTGAGACAGCGTCGCTAATTACTATGTACTTTAAAAATCTAGAGCTAATTTTTCCTTTTCCTATCTAAATTATTATTATTTTCCTATCATAACTCTAGGTGATTAAATAGATGAAAAAACCAGCGTTTGCTGGTTTTTTTTGAGTTGTTTTAGAGAAACTGTCAGTGTACACCCAGATGCTTTTTCACACTTAAATCCTAATAATTTTGTCCCTCTCATATTCGCAAGGAGGAGCTATAGCCGTGTTATAATGGGTATTATATTTGCATGTAGGAAAAAAGAGTTAGAGGTAGTTATGGGGAACCATCTTCGTTAAGCTCTAGGTGTAACTAACTTCTTAAAGGAGAGAAATTATGGTTATTTTGGCTTGGATTATCATTGTCATATTATTTCTTTTAATTTCGAATTATTACTTTTATAAAACAGATTCCAGAACACGAAAAAAAGCATTCCTCTATGCAATTATTGAGACCATAGGTGCCTTTTTTACTAGGTGGTAGTACATGGAAAATAATTAAAAACACCAATTAAGAGTTTTTCGGACTACCAAATATGGAAAGCAGCGCAACCTCCTAACCCATTAGCCACACATGCTTTCACAGTCATTCGCTAATACCTCCCACAAAGCCTTTATTTTATCTTAGAAATGAAGGTTTTTTTATTTAAAAATAAATTAAGATTGTTGGGGTGCAAGGAGTGCTTGGAGGGGCTATAACCTAATGATACCGTTAGTTACCAATTCCTCGTTTCGTCTACCATTCATTTGAGCCTGATTTCTTAGAAAACCAGGGGCTATACATTAAGCTGACATTATAGTTGTGTAATTGTATTCCCTTGTCAAATAGCTTATGATAGAAGTAATATAAGGGAAAAAGGTATATAATATGGAACAAAAAGTACGCTTTAAAATGCATAAAGTGAAGAAGAATTGGGTGACTATTGGGGTGACAGCACTCTCAATGGTTACTGTTGCTGGTGGAACTTTGTTGGCGGATCAACAGGTTCAGGCCGATGAGCAAAATCCTGCGAATCAGTCGGGTGATAGCAGTCAGAATCTGCTTCAAGAAACGCCAGCTACAACTAATGATGCAGCAACTACAGTAGCACCAACTATCTCAGCAGATGCTAATACTGCGAGCGTGGCTATTCCTGTCGCAGATGCGACTAGCACGACAACCGATGTTACAGATAGGGCAGCGGCACCTGCTGCAAACGCAGCGACAGTGGAAACTAACTCAGGTCAAGCATCACCAAGTACAAATGTGCAAGCAGCTGCAGCTGATACGAGTGCCACAACAACTGATACAAATACAAATACTAACGCTGCAGTAACTGGAACGGATCGTGCAACAGCTACTACAGACCGTGCAGCAACAACGGATACGGCAAATACAGAAGCTCGTACACGTAGTCGTCGTGCCTTGGCAGAAACTCGTGAAGCCAATACCAATACAGCGACTGGTATCCAATGGATTAACGGCAAACAATACTATGTCAATAGTGACGGTAGTGTGCGTAAAAACTTCGTTTTTGAGCAAGATGGTAAGTCTTATTACTTTGATGCTGAAACAGGGGCTCTTGCGACTAAGTCACAGGATGAATTTTCAACAGAACCTATCAAGGCAACCGTAGATTTTTCATCTGGAAATCAGCTCTACAAAAACGATAACAAATCTTTGGACCAACTCGACACCTTCATCACTGCGGATGCTTGGTACCGTCCAAAGAGTATTCTCAAGGATGGTAAGACTTGGACAGCTTCAACTGAAGCGGATAAACGTCCACTCTTGATGGTTTGGTGGCCTGACAAATCGACTCAGGTTAACTACCTAAACTACATGCAAAATCAAGGTCTTGGTGCGGGATCATTTTCAACCAACTCTAGCCAGGAAAGTCTAAATCTAGCTGCTAAAGCGGTTCAGACTAAGATTGAAGAGCGTATTGTGCGTGAAGGCAATACCAACTGGTTGCGTACAAGTATCGACCAGTTCATCAAGACTCAGCCAGGTTGGAATAGTAGCACTGAAAATAGTTCATACGACCACTTGCAAGGTGGACAGTTGCTCTTTAACAACAGTAAGGGTGATACTGGTAATCGTCCCAACTACGCCAACTCTGATTATCGTCTACTTAACCGCACACCGACTAACCAGACGGGTACACGTAAGTACTTCAAGGACAATTCTATCGGTGGTCTTGAGTTCTTGCTTGCCAACGATATTGATAACTCAAATCCAGCAGTTCAGGCAGAACAACTTAACTGGCTCCACTTTATGATGAATATCGGAAGTATCATGGCCAACGATCCAACAGCCAACTTTGACGGTTTGCGTGTCGATGCTTTGGACAATGTGGATGCTGACCTTCTCCAAATCGCTTCTGATTACTTCAAAGCAGCCTATGGTGTTGACAAGTCTGAAGCCAATGCCATTAAACACTTGTCATATTTGGAAGCTTGGTCTGCCAACGATCCTTACTACAACAAGGACACTAAGGGGGCACAACTTCCGATTGACAATGCCCTTCGTAATGCCCTTACCAACCTCTTGATGCGTGATAAAAATACACGTATGCAGCTTGGAGACATGACTGCTTTTATGAATAGTAGTTTGAATCCACGTGGTGCTAACGATAAAAACGGTGAACGTATGGCCAACTATATTTTCACCCGTGCCCACGATACTGAAGCGCAAACCATTATCCAACGTATCATCCGTGATCGTATCAATCCAAATCTGTTTGGTTACAATTTCACCCGTGATGAAATCAAGAAGGCCTTCGAGATTTACAATGCGGATATCAATACAGCTCACAAGACTTATGCGTCTTACAACTTGCCATCTGTCTATGCCCTCATGTTGACCAACAAGGACTCTGTAACACGTGTTTATTATGGAGACCTCTACCGTGAGGATGGTCACTACATGGCCAAGAAGACGCCTTACTTTGATGCCATCGATACCCTTTTGCGTGCCCGTATCAAGTATGTAGCTGGTGGTCAAGACATGGAAGTGAAGAAAGTCGGAAATGACGGCCTCTTGACATCAGTTCGTTATGGTAAAGGTGCCAATAACAGAACTGATTGGGGAACTGCTGAAACCCGTACGCAAGGGATGGGTGTCATCATGACCAACAACTATGATTTCCGATTGGGTAGCAATGAAACTGTAACGATGAATATGGGTAGAGCCCACCGTAATCAGCTTTATCGCCCATTGCTTTTGACGACAAAGGATGGTATAGCAACCTACCTCAACGATTCTGATGTGCCTAAAAACCTTCTTAAACGCACCGACTGGAACGGGAACTTGACTTTCAATGCCAACGATGTTTTTGGTGTGGAAAATGTCCAAGTCTCAGGTTACCTCGGTGTCTGGGTACCAGTCGGAGCTAAGGAAAACCAAGACGCACGTACACAGCCAAGTAACCGTGCGAATAGTGATGGCCAAGTTTACAAGTCTTCAGCAGCCCTTGATTCGCAAGTCATGTATGAAGCCTTCTCAAACTTCCAAGCTTTTGCGGACGATCAGCCAGAACTCTACATGAACCGTGTCTTGGCTAAGAACACTGACTTGCTCAAAGCTTGGGGAATCACGTCAGTCGGACTTCCACCACAGTACGTTTCAAGTAAGGATGGTACCTTCCTTGATTCAACGATTGACAATGGTTATGCCTTTGATGACCGTTATGATATGGCCTTGAGTCAAAATAATAAATACGGATCACTTGAGGACCTCCTTAACGTCCTTCGTGCCCTCCACAAAGACGGTATTCAAGCTATTGCTGACTGGGTGCCAGACCAAATCTATAACCTCCCAGGAAAAGAAGTGGTAAATGCGACACGTGTTAACGGTTATGGTAACCACCAAATAGGCTACCAAATCATTGACCAAGCCTATGTGGCTAATACCCGTACAGATGGTACAGACTATCAAGGTAAATACGGTGGTGCCTTCCTTGATGAGCTTAAAGCTAAGTACCCATCTATTTTCAACCGTGTGCAAATCTCAAATGGTAAGCAGTTGCCTACGAATGAAAAGATTACCAAATGGTCTGCTAAGTACTTCAACGGAACCAACATCCTTGGACGAGGTATCAACTTTGTCCTTCGTGATGATAAGACCAACCAGTACTTTAATACTTCAGCCAACGGCCAACTCTTGCCAACACCACTTCGTGACACAGGTGCCATCACAAGCACTCAAGTCTTCCAACGTCGTGGACAAGACGTTTACTTCCTTCGTGATAACCAAACCGTTAAGAATGAATTTGTTCAAGATGGTAGTGGTAACTGGTATTACTTCGGTGGTGACGGTAAGATGACCAAGGGTGCTCGAAACATCAATAACAAGGATTACTATTTCTTTGACAATGGTATCCAATTGCGTAACGCCCTTCGTCGTGCTAGCAACGGCTATACCTACTATTACGGTCTAGACGGTGCCATGGTTAAGAATGCCTTCGTTGATTTTGATGACAAGCATAAGCAGGTCCGTGCCTTTACGACTCAAGGAACAATGGTAGTGGGTAACCTTCATTGGAGTGGCCACCATTTCTACTTTGACCGTGAAACGGGTATCCAGGCTAAGGATCGCGTTGTCCGTACAGATGATGGCAAATTGCATTACTATGTTGCTGAAACTGGTGACATGGGACGTAACGTCTTTGCGACAGACAGCAGCACAGGTAAACGTTATTACTTTGACGCTGATGGTAACACTGTGACTGGTTCACGTGTCATTGACGGTAAGACTTATTACTTTAACCAAGATGGTAGTGTCGGTACGGCCTACAGCAATCGTGCAGATTCTATTATCTTTGAAAATGGTAAGGCTCGCTACATCACACCAGCAGGCGAAATCGGACGTAGCATCTTTGTCTACAACCCAGCAACTAAGGCATGGAACTACTTTGATAAAGAAGGTAACCGTGTCACAGGACGCCAATACATTGATGGTCACCTCTATTACTTCAAGGAAGATGGTAGCCAAGCTAAGGGTGAAATTATCGAGGAAAACGGCATTAAGTATTACTATGAGCCAGAATCAGGTATTCTTGCTAGCGGACGCTACCTCCAAGTTGGTGATGACCAGTGGATGTACTTTAAACAAGACGGTTCACTGGCTATCGGCCAAGTTCGTGCTGATCATGGATACCTTAAGTACTTTGATAAAAATGGTATCCAAGTCAAGGGTAAAACCATTGTTGAAGATGGTAAGACTTATTACTATGATGCCCACAGTGGAGCTCTTGTCACAAGCAGCTTTGCTGAGATTGCACCAAACCAATGGTCTTACTTCAATACTGATGGCCAAGCCCTTAAAGGCAAGTGGACTATCAATGGCAAGGAATACTACTTTGACCAAAATGGTATCCAATACAAGGGCAAAGCCGTTAAGGTCGGTAGTCGTTACAAGTACTATGACGAAAACGATGGTCAACCTGTAACCAACCGCTTTGCTCAAATCGAGCCAAACGTTTGGGCTTATTTCGGAGCTGATGGCTATGCCGTAACAGGCGAACAAGTCATCAATGGCCAACACCTTTACTTTGACCAATCAGGTCGCCAAGTTAAAGGAGCCTACGTCACAGTCAATGGCCAACGCCGTTACTACGATGCCAACACTGGCGAATATGTCCCAGGAAGATAAGCAGTAGTAGCTCATGTGACTGACCAGAGAACACACAGCCGAGAATGAGGGAAAATTCTCAAGAAGAAAGATCGTGAAAACGGTCTTTTTTTGTATCCCTATTTCGATTTTTTTCGAAATAACCTTGACAGTGCTTTCAGAAAAGCGTAGAATCTATTTCGAAAAGTATAGAAATAGGTATTCTGACTCAAGTCGTATTGATGCTCCGTTTCAATGAAAGGATAAATCAAATGGAAACATTCCTTTTTATGGCAATTCTTACCATGTTGGTTATCGCCGTCATTAGTTTTATCGTTCTGAAGAAAAGATGGCAATTTTCAATCAAGCTCTTTTTAGTCGGTCTGATTGGTTTTGCCTTACCTGTCATGATGATTGAAGGACCTATTAATGCCCTAGTTCTTTCAAGCTTTGCTCACTCTTTTAAATGGTTCACCATTATTTATGGAGGATTTATGGCTGGCCTTGTTGAAGAAACAACTCGCTATTTGGTTTTTAAGGTACTTGCAAAGAAAAGAAGTTTGATGACGTCTGATATTGTAGCCTACGGTTTTGGACATGGTCTTAGTGAATTTATCTTCCTTGGAGTGATGGGCTTACTCACTAACATCATTGTTTTACAGGCCATCCATTCAGGTCAGGCCGGTCAGTTACCTTCACTTCTTGTGAGTCAGGTCAACCAATTAACAGGCTTTGCTGTGCTTATGTCTCTCTTTGAAAGACTAGTTGCCTTGGTGTTACAAGTCTTGCTTACAGCTTGGGATTTTCTAGCAGTCACTAAGCATAGGCTTTCATTCTATTTCTGGGCGATTATACTCCATGCTGCCATTGATTTTTTGGCAGGTGCTTATCAACTAGGGCTAGTCAGCAATCTCTTACTAATTGAACTTATTTTAGCTATTTATGTGTTAGGTATTGGACTTCTGACACGTCGGATTTGGAGAAAGGAGGAAACTCATGGGCTTATCTGAAACCTTAAAAGCCATCTCTGCCCCTGTGAGGAGAGAAATTTTAGACTATCTAAAGTCTGGACCAAAGTCCGCTGGTGAAATCAGCCAGCAGTTTGACTTGGCTCCCGCAACAGTTTCTCATCATTTGTCTACCTTGAAAAAAGCAGGACTTATTGAAGAAGAAAAACAGAAGAATTTTATCTACTACAGTTTGAACTTGACCGTTTTTGAAGAAATTTTAACCTGGATTCAATCACTTGGAGGAAAAGAAGATGAAAAATAATATGCAAAGAGTCATTGGTAATATAGTGATACTTACACCGGTTATTGTCGGACTAGTCTTTTACAAACAACTACCAAATCAGATTGCAATCCACTTTAATGTGGAAGAGCAAGCCAATGGTTTTATGAATCGCAATTTAGCAATTGTTGCTCTACCTTTTCTTGCGTTAATCATATATAATCTCTGTTTTTCATTCTTTAAACAAATAACGATCCCATTCTTAAAAGAGTTTATGCTATGGTTAGTCCCAATTTCTGCTGTGCTTATCCAAGGTCTTATATTGACTGTTGCCTTAGGAGGCCATGTTCAAGTTCGCTTGACTGTGATTTGGTTAGTAGCACTCATTTTTCTAGTGATTGGAAATTATCTTCCTAAAAGTATTGGTCTGGCTACAAAAAATCATAACCAGAGCAGTAAATCAGTAGTGAGAAAGTTGGGATACCTAATGATTGGAATAAGTCTTGCCTTGCTAATAAGTCTCTGCTTTAATCCCTATACTACAATTATGGTTTTGGGCATTTTTATAGTTCTTATCTTGAGTATCTTGTTACCCAATTTTCGCTGTTTAAGAAAATAAAAAGAAGTAATCGTCTGATTACTTCAATCTGAGCTGAGAAATTCATCTCAGCTTTCTTTGTTATAGTCAAAGCGAA
>OGOW01001905.1_pt1 | contig 17709 bp, 14 predicted proteins | sample 1552781 | NCBI WGS metagenome assembly OGOW01 (sample SAMEA2580145, study PRJEB22360) | human gut metagenome | biome: human gut; feature: human-associated habitat; material: faeces | place: Denmark | collected 2008/2010
CCGATGATGGAGATAGCTGCGGCTGCCATGCCATTGAATCCTAAAAGGATAGCAAGGAAATATGCACTGAAAATACCCAACTGTGCTGCTGCACCTAAGAGGAAGCTCTTAGGATTTGCAATGAGCGGTCCGAAATCGGTCATCGCACCTACACCCATGAAAATAAGGGATGGCAGGATGCTCCACTCGTCAAGTAAATAAAAATAATGTAAAAGACCTGCTGCCTGACTTCCGGAAGCCTTTGCCTCTTCTACGGTCATCATAATGTCCGGGAAAAGGTTAACAAGGAGCATACCAAATGAAATCGGGACAAGGAGAAGTGGTTCATAACCCTTCTTAATTGCCAGATAAAGGAAGAACAATGCCACTGCAACCATTATGAAGTTCTTGTAGGACAATGTCATGAATCCTGTCTGGTTAAGCAGGTTGACTAATGTTTCTGTAATGATTTCCATCTTTATTCCTCTCCGTGGTTTTGTTTATTAGTTCATTGTAGCTAATACGGAACCAGCCTCTACAGATGCACCTGTTGCAACATCAACGCTTGCAAGTGTACCATCCTGAGGAGCAACTACGTCGTTCTCCATCTTCATTGCCTCAAGGACAAGGATAACCTGTCCCTTCTTAACTGCTGCACCGGCATTAGCCTTAACTGCAACAATCTTGCCTGGCATTGGGGCTGTAATCTTAACTGCGCCTGCACCGGCTGGAGCTGCCTTAGGTGCTGCTGCAGCCTTTGGTGCTGCCTTAGGTGCAGCCTTTGGTGCTGCAACAGGAGTGCTGCCTGCGCCACCCTCTTCTACTGTAACATCATACACATTACCATTTACTGTGATTGTATAATTCTTCATGTTAATCCTCCTAAATCAGGCATTATCTAGCCCATTTACTGTTATTTGATCTTCTGATTGAGCGGACTACGAATCCGTCTGTCGAAGTTCCGGCTGAAGCTGCGATAGCTGCTGTGATAACAGCCACAAGCTCAAGGTCATCTGAAAGCTCTTCTTCCTCTTCCTTAACCTCAATCTGTGATACAGTATTTACAACTGCATTCTCTGCAAGCTCTGTCTTAGCATCCTTCTTGGTGAATAAAGCCTCAAGCTTAGGAATGTACTTGAAAAGGCTTATTAAGAAGGAGATAAAGATAAGTACCGCGAATACAACAACGAGACAAATTACTGTATTGATACCCGCATCTGATATTGCGCTGCAAATTATCATACATGTCACCTCGTATTAAACCGTGCCATGCTTCTTGCTTGGACGGTCTTCCTTCTTGCTGTATAACATCTCAAATGCACCAATGACATACTTTCTTGTGTCAGCTGGCTCAATGATTGAATCAACATAGCCTCTCTTAGCCGCTGATACTGCGCTTGTCTGAAGTGCTGCATACTCAGAAGCCTTCTCAGAAATAACCTCTGGCTTGTCAGCATACATAATCTTAGCTGCCATGTTGGCATCCATCATACCGATGCTTGCGCTGTCCCATGCAAATGTCATGTCAGCACCGATTGCCTTGGAATTCATTGCTACATAAGCACTTCCGTAAGCTTCACCGATAACTACATTAACCTTAGGAACTGTTGCATTAGCGAATGCATATGTAAGCTTAGCTGCTGCCTTAGCTATGTGCTTCTCTGCACATACTGTAGCCTTGTAGCCCTTGACATTTGTAAGTGTGAGAACAGGAATGTTAAAGGAATCACAGAAGTTAACGAACTCTGCTGCCTTCTCACAGCCTTCAGGAGATAATACAGCATCAAACTTAGCTGCCTCCTTCATCTCATCATCATATACAACTGTCCTGTTAGCTACAGCACCTACTGTAAGTCCATTGAGCTTAATAAAGCCTGTTACCATGTCCTTAGCGTAGTTTCTCTTAACTTCGAAGAAAACATTGTCATCTGCAAGCTCAGTAAGAGCGAGAGATGTATCACCTACTGCATTTGCAATAGTATCACTTACTCTGTTAAGGTCATCTGTGCACTCATCCTCAGCTGTATCTTCATTGTTGGCAGGAAGAAGAGATACTAACTGTCTTATCTGGTCAAGAACCGAAGCCTCTTCACCTGTAACATCAACAATACCAGCCTCTTCACTCTGGAACTTAGCAGAAGCTGTGTCAAGCTTGGATGTGAAGTTACCATCAAGTGCATTAGGACTGTTGACAAAAAGCTTAGCTGACTTCTCTTCCATAAATGTGAAATCTGTAAGAGTAGGAACTACTGCCATTCCGCCGCCGCATGTACCAAAGATAGCTGTAATCTGTGGAATAACACCTGATGCTTCTACCTGCTTAGCATAAATCTGGCCAAAGCCGTTAAGTGCATCTGTTGCCTCCTGTAATCTTAATCCGGCACAATCTACAAGACCGATAACCGGTGCTCCCATTTTAAGTGCTAAATCATAAAGATTAGCAATCTTCTTGGCATGCATCTCACCTATTGAACCACCGAGTACGGTAGCATCCTGGCTGTATACATACACAAGACTTCCATTGATAACGCCGTAACCTGTGATAACGCCATCTGCAGGTGTTGCGTTGTCGCCTAAGTTAAAATCAGTATTTCTTGCAGTTACAAGGCCACCGATTTCAACAAAACTGTTATCATCAAGCAATGCTTCTATTCTTTTGCTTGCTGATACCTGTGCTGTGTTGCTCATTTTTCAGCCCTCCATAAACGTATTTTGGAAAATTTATTCAATTTACACCAAATGTAATTGTAGTACGAAAGTCGCAAATTATCAAGCATTAATTTTTAATTTATGGCAATTACAGCCACATTAAATCCAAAAGTTTTTGCAGGTACCATTTATAATCGACTCTTTCCACTTTATTCGTTGCCGTTATCGGAAATTCTTCCATTCGTTCACCATTAATATACACTATTGCTTTTCCGAGAACGTCACCTATATCAATCGGTGCCGGCACACTGTCTTCAATTTCATATACCACTCTGACATCATCGGCATCACAAAGAAGCATTGAAAGCAGTCCATCAATTCTGCTTCCTGTACTGTCAGCTATTCCGTCTGTCACCTCAACCTTCTTATATTCTTCAACAGAAGAAAACACCGTTTTCTCAAAGAAATTGTTTATCCCATATTCCATGAGTTTTCGCGTGTCCTTCCATTTATATGTACGGTTAGACGGCCATCCGCTTCCAAGCACCACTGATATAAAGGTTCTTCCGTCACTCCTTAATGCGCCCACAAAGCAATATCCGGCATCGCCTGTAAAACCTGTTTTTATGCCGAATGCTCCACTCATCTGATTCAAAAATGCATCCTTATTATATGCAGTGCAGCTTCTCTTTTCATTTATTTCGTTAAAGGAATATTGTTTCGTCCCGGTTATATTGTTAAACTCATCATTTTTTATGGCGTATGATGCGATAAGTGCCAATTCCCTTGCTGTTGTTGAATGTTTTCCGTTTTCATCTTCTGCGTCAAGCCCATTAGGTGTAATAAAATATGTATCAGTACAGCCAAGCTCTCTTGCCTTGGCATTCATCAAATCCGCAAATTTTTTGACATACCGCCTGCTCTCATCATAACTTCTGTTGTCTGCATCCTGAGAGTATGTCTGACTTTCACTATTATCTTGGGCTTCATTTGTTATATCTGCCTTTTCATCTGTCAGATTTTCTGTACTGCCGCTTTTTTGAAAATCCTCCGGCATGCCGTATTTTTCTCCCACATATTCGGCAATGGCAACAGCTACATCATTGAAGGATTCAAGCATCATAGCATAGAGTAAATCACCAAGCCTGTATTGTTCACCTGCCCTTACATTTAACTGCACATCCGGCATTGAAGCCGCATATGGAGAAATTGTTACGATGTCATCGGCATTTCCATATTCAAGTGCAATGATAAGCGTCATTATCTTTGTTGTACTCGCCATAGCACGCACATCGTCAACATTTTTTCCATATAGTACACGCCCGTTGTCGGCATCCATAAGACATGCAGACAGCGCATACAACTCGCTGTCCTTTAAAGTCAAAAAAACATCCCCTGCCGATGCACTGACAGTTTCCGGCACTGCCAATGCAAAAACAAGGAATGCTATTATGATGCTTACTTTTTTCTTAAATGCCTCTAATCTCATACAAGCTCCAGCTGACCTAACTTAGTATGAAATATATGCGCTGCTTCTGATTATAATGAATAAATAAATATGAAAAATTATTCGTTAAGCTTCTTCATTATATTCTGTCCAAGAGGTATAAGATTTCCGCCGACTGCATTGCCAAGTGTCATGACAATAAGAGCAGGAAACGCTTTAGGGAACGCTCCAGCAAGCGTGAAATAAAACATATCTGCTATGCAGTGCTCAAAACCGGCAAGAATAAATACTACAACTCCGAGCATCGCAACTACTGTTACCATCGTATCTTTCTTCTCATAGTGATGCTTATATGTATCAACTGCTATAAACATCAGCATACCACAGAATATTGCAAGTACAAAAAGACTTAAAAGGCTGTCATTTAACTTAGTCTCAATCATGCCCTGACATGCCTGTGTGAGCTTGTCAGCATTTCTTGTAAGCCTGCACAGACCAGCCATTATCGCTGTTCCCGCAAAATTGCCAAGCCACACAATAGCAACCTGTCCAATATAAGCCGGCTTATTCTGGCAGATATAACCGACCTTGCCTGTGTAAAGATTAAAACCGAATAACAGTATTGTCAGAAGTCCAATGCAGAACATGAACGCTCCCACAACCTTATTCTCACAGTTTAAATACACCATACCGCCAATTCCTATGCAAAGTCCTGAATAGACTGCAGGAACAAAAATCTTGAAAAACTTCTTTAGCATCCTACTTTTCCTCACTTAAATATCGTATGATTAAATCATCTGCCATTTTACGGCAAACCCACATGGCATTATAATGTAAGGATTTTGAAAATGCAAGAACTTTATGGATTGTACTTAAATTAAAAATTATATTCCGTTATTAAGCCATAATATGCCGTATATTATCCAAGCTCCGGCTCATTGCAGAGTGTGATATAATCCACACTCTCTCCATCCGTCTCAAATATGATTATATCATTCCTGCCTTTATTAAGCAGTGGTGCCGGAATGTAAAGTCTCTTCTGCGGCCCTATTTTCCAGAAACGTCCTATGTTAAAACCGTTTACAAATACACAGCCCTTACCCCATCCGCCAAAATCCAGGAATGTATCAGCACATTCATCCACATCAAATTCAAACCGGAAGAAAGCAGGTGTTCCTTCCCTGTATTCTCCGTCAAAATCAATCTTTTCAACATTATCAAGCGGAAGAGTATATTGCTGCCAGTTATTATGCATATGTCCGTTAATCTGTACACAGTGGTCAATGCCCTTTCGCTGAAGCTCAAGATATGGTCCGAAATTGACACGTCCCATATTTTCAACAAGAATGTCTATGCTCTTTCCTTTCACATCCGAAACAGTATTTTTGCATTCGTCCAGCAATTCCCTGTCGTAAAGAGTCGCATATGGCTTCCCATCTATGAATATATTAGCTCTGTCATTTGCCTTCCACAGCTTGATTCTCTCTATATTCTCTTCTGTATCAAGCGTGGAATGATATAGAATATAACCATAATTCTGTCCAAGCTTTTCCATCGACTGAGTGTACACAGAGAAAACAGGCTTGCTTATCTTATCAAGAGTTGACGATAAGCTGACCTTGTCCTTTATCTCAAGCCTGCCATAGGATTTTCTCTTAATGTCCATTGAAAGCTTAACATCCGGTATCTCTTTATATTTTGCTATCACTTCCCTGAATCTACGATATTTTTCTGTAATCTGCCCATCTTCCGTCAGGACAGCATCATAATCATACGATGTGACATCAGGAGTAAGCTCATCATAATAATTCGAACCATTCATGAAGCCGAAATTGGTTCCCCCCTGAAACATATATATGTTCACATTTCCTAATTCAAGCATCTTGTCAAAATCCTGCACATTCTCTTCAAGATTTGACTTCATATGTCCGCCATTTCCCCAATGATCAAACCATCCAACCCAGAACTCTGCACACATAAGCGGTCCACCATTAGTATAGTCCTTGAGTATTTCAAAGCGTTCCTCTGTCTTAGAACCGAAATTACCTGTCGGGAGAGCTCCTTCAATGCAGCCTGCATTCATGCTATCACGATATGGTCCATCCGATGTAATAAAAGGAACAGTGATTCCATATTCCGTCATGATATTCTTCATAGCGTTAAGGTATGATGAATCCGTTGCAAAATAGCCATACTCGTTCTCAATCTGCATCATTATAACAGGTCCGCCATTGTCAATGAGCAGCGGTACAAGCATAGGCAGTAACACAGAATAATATTCTCTGATATGCTTCATGTACGGAGGATAATTAACTCTCAGCCTCATTCCGTCCTCAGCAAGAAGCCATGCAGGAAGGCCTCCGAACTCCCATTCGGCACATATATATGGCGATGGTCTTAATATGACATATAGTCCAAGTTTCTGTGCAAGCTTGACAAAGCCAACTACATCCTTAATTCCCTCGAATTCAAAGCGGCTCTTTTCAGGCTCATGTACGTTCCATGGTATGTAAGTCTCTACAGTGTTGCATCCCATAGCCAAAAGCTTTTCCAGCCTGTCCTGCCAATATTCCGGGACTGTCCTGAAATAGTGAATTGAACCTGATATCACTTTAAAAGGTTCGTCATCAAGATAGAAAGTATCTTTTATCTTAAATCTGCTCATAAAATCCTCACTTCCGGGCGTTATATTATAATCTATGTTACAAATGCTATGCTTACAGCTTCTTTTTCAGCCAAGGCAATATGTCCCACCCTTCAACAAATTGCAGCCATGCATCATATTTATTATATTATCATGTATATTCCTATATCTCAATATGCATCATTGCTTTTTTGAAGAAAATTGCACAAAAAATTGATATACATAATAAAATTTTTATATTTTATGCATGAAAGCGTTTACATTTTCGAATCAACTTAGTATAATATGTATGTGTTTTAACATTCGAAAGTCGATTCAGTTAAATAAACTCACATCAAAAAGGAGACACCAATGAAAACATATATCTGCTTCCCGGGTGGAAAGTTCAAAGTTCTTACAATGAGTTATGATGACGGCAAATTAGAGGATCGCAGACTGATAGAAATATTCAATAAATATGGAATAAAAGGAACATTTCATATCAATTCCGGTCTGTTTTCACAGGATATAAGAATTAAGCCTGAAGAATTTCCTAATCTCTACAAAGGACATGAAATTGCATGTCACACACTCACACATCCTACCATTGCAAGATGTCCTCTGAGCGAAGTCATAAAAGAAATCGGTGATGACAGGACTAATCTTGAAGGAATTACACATCATCCGGTACAAGGTCTTTCATATCCTAACGGTTCATACTCCGAGGATATTGAAGCACTTCTTCCGGGACTTGGCATTAAATATTCACGAATTGTAGGCGATTCATACGGCTTTGCCCTTCCTGACAACCTATATGAATGGCTGCCTACATGCCATCACAATCACAGACTTTTAGAAATGGGCGAACAGTTCATCTCTCTTACCAAAAAACAGTACCTATACATGATGTATGTATGGGGACACAGCTACGAATTCGGACGTGACAACAACTGGGATGTTATGGAACGCTTCTGCGAGATGACCGGAAATCGTGATGATATCTGGTATGCAACCAATATCGAGTATGTCAACTACATGGAAGCAGCAAAACGACTTATATATGCATACGATTCAAGCTTCGTGTATAATCCTAATGCTGTAAGCGTCTGGATTTCTATTAATAACAACACTGTTGTTGAAATTCCGGGCGGTTCACAGATTGAACTTACACAATACGCATAAATAACCAAAATAAAAATGTAACAGTATCTGCTGACAGAACTGTTACATTTTTTCATAAACATTATTTTTACAAACGCTATGCTTATAATTATTCAAAAACCGCTGCATACAAATCTGCATCAGCTTTCCGGCTATGATAGCATTTCTATATATTCATATCAAAGTGCTGTCCGAGCTTCTTCTCATCATCGGTCAGGACATTATCACTCAATGTCTCATAATAGATATCATTAATCTTCTTAAGAAGTTCCTCTACTGATGAAGCAGTGACGGTCACCTTATCACTTTTTTCGCTTTTATCGGTATTTTTATCTTTTAATTTATCGGTCTTTTCTTCCTGCTCTTTCTTTGCATCAGCCTTTTTCTCTTCAGCCTTTTTCTTTGCATTCTTTTCAATGCGTTCCTTCTGTGCTGCAAGAGATTTATCAATGACAGCAAAATATGATGCCGTTCCATTATCGTTAATCTTTATTCCGTATGATGTCACTCCGCTGCTGCTTGACATTCCCGACTGAATCTGCTTAAGATTAGCTGCCGCACCTGAGATAAGGCTCTCATACTGTGAGCGATAGTTCTCATCCTCAGCCATGCGCTCAACCTTCTCCTCATCTATCAAAACTACAGTCTTTGATGAGTTCGCATAGGAAGCGGCATTAGCCTGCGCCTGCTCTTTTTTATCTTTGCTGACCAGCACAAATTCCATATTACCAAACTTAGCCTTTAACTGTTCGTAATATTTTGCAGCCTTATCTGAAAGCTCCGGATTTCCAACTGTTCTGCCTGTTATTTTACCTGTTTTTTCTGTTCCTGACTTTTTATCACTCTTTGCTGTCTTGTCCACGTATCCGGATGCGGACGTTGAATTATAATTTACCTCTCCTGTATTCATCAAAAATCATCCTCCTTGATATGCCCTGATTGCATGGAATTCCGTTCCAATATATATATCGGAACATACCAAATTAAATTAATAATCAATGTATCAAAACATGCCAATTTAGTCTATGCGTGTATAACTTGTTGTACACAATTAAATTCACTAGGCATGTTTTGACACCCTAATCATATAAAATTAAGACCGGAGCAAATTAACGCTCCGGTCTTGTGCACCAGTCAATATTAAACTGTTAATCCCTTAAATCAAAAGGAATTACTGTGGCTGCTTTCCGATGTAAGCAAGGATACCGCCATCTACATAGAGGATATGTCCATTAACTGCATCAGATGCATCAGATGCAAGGAATACAGCAGGACCTGCAAGCTCCTCAGGCTTAAGCCATCTCTCAGCAGGTGTCTTAGCGATGATGAAGGAATCGAATGGATGTCTTGAACCATCAGCCTGTCTCTCACGAAGAGGAGCTGTCTGAGGTGTCTCAATGTAACCAGGTCCGATACCGTTACACTGGATGTTGTACTTACCATACTCAGAACAGATGTTCTTAGTGAGCATCTTAAGACCACCCTTAGCTGCTGCATAAGCAGATACAGTCTCACGACCAAGCTCTGACATCATGGAGCAGATGTTTATAATCTTACCATGACCCTTCTTAATCATTGAAGGGATAACTGCCTTTGATACGATAAACGGAGCGTTGAGGTCAACATCGATAACCTGTCTGAACTCTGCTGCTGTCATATCGCACATAGGGATTCTCTTGATGATACCAGCGTTGTTAACAAGAATGTCGATAACGCCAACTTCCTTCTCAATCTGTGCAACGAGTGCATTAACCTGCTCCTCGTTTGTAACGTCACATACATAACCATGAGCCTCGATACCGAGCTCCTTGTATGCTGCAAGACCCTTATCTACTAACTCCTGCTTAATATCGTTGAAGCAGATTGTCGCGCCTGCCTTAGCGTATGCGGAAGCGATTGCAAAACCGATACCATAAGAAGCACCTGTAACTAAAGCTACTTTGCCTTCAAGTAAAAAATTAACTGACATTTTTCATTCTCCTTTTTTATGTAATATATTAGCACAATGTGCCATGAAAATCCTTATTATCTAAGGTCTTTCATATCTACGTCATCCATATCGTCGAAATCCTGGTTCTCACCTACCATGCCCCAGATGAATGTGTAAGCATGTGTAGCTGAAGCTGAATGTATTGACCAGCTTGGGGAGATAACTGCCTCCTCATTTCTCATAACGATATGTCTCGTCTCTGTCGGTTCACCCATATAATGGAATACGACATCATTTTCAGGAACTTCGAAATAGAGATAAACCTCCATTCTTCTGTCATGTGTGTGACATGGCATTGTGTTCCATACGCTTCCCGGCTCAAGTGCAGTCATGCCCATCTCAAGCTGACAGCTCTCAACCTGTCCCGGAAGAATATATTTGCGGATTGTTCTGTGGTTGGCATTCTCAAGACATCCGAGTTCCTTCTTATTCTCCGGAAGAATATCTCTCTCAGGATTGATGAACTTAGTCGGATATGTCTTGTGCGCCGGTGCACTGTTAAAATAGAACTTAGCAGGATTTGAAGCGTCAACGCTCTCAAATATAACCTCCTTAGTGCCCATGCCAATATAGATTCCGTCCTTGTAATCAAAATCATACTTAACACCGTCTAAGGTGATTGAACCCTTACCGCCGATGTTGATAACGCCCATCTCTCTTCTCTCAAGGAAATAAGCTGCTCTGAGCTCGTCCCCTGCTGTAAGCTTAAGTGCCTTGTCAGTAGGTGTTGCAGAGCCCACAATAATTCTGTCAATCTGGCTGTAGATTGTCTTAATCTCGCCAGGTACGAATACATCCTGAATTAAGAAATCATGTCTTAATCTGTCTGTATCGTAATTCTTTACATCATTAGGATTAGCTCCCGGTCTGACTTCCATAGTTATATCTCCTTTTCTCAAAAAAATTCACTGATAATTATTGTAGCACATTATAACTGTATAATCAATTAATGATATTTTATTCACAAAGTACCGCTCCGAGCGTCTCACCTATAGGATCTCTTATAATCAAATCTGCCATTCCGTCACTTGATGTCGCCGACTTGTTAATAAGCACTATATGCTTTCCGGCAAAATATCTGATAAGCCCTGCCGCCGGATATACAGTGAGTGAAGTTCCTCCTATAATCAGCAGATCCGCGTGCCTTATATGATTGATTGCGCCGCTTACGATATTATCGTCAAGTCCTTCTTCATACAGCACGACCTTCGGTTTTATGATGCCATTACATACTCCGCCTGTAGCATCTTTCACGTTACATCTTGGAATGCCGCTGCTGCCTGTGATCGCATCAAGAGGATATTCCCTTCCGCATCTCATGCAGTAATTCTGCATGATTGTTCCGTGAAGCTCATAGACCGCTTTACTTCCCGCCGCCTGATGAAGCCCATCAATATTCTGTGTAATCACAGCCTTTAACTTGCCCTGCTCTTCAAGCTTTGCAAGCGCGTAATGTGCTTTGTTCGGCTTTGCATCCCGGTAAATCATCTTATCCCGGTAAAAATCATAGAATTCTTCCGTGTTTTTCATAAAAAAGCTATGACTTAAAATTGTCTCCGGAGGATATTTGTACTTCTGATTATAAAGACCATCGGTACTTCTAAAATCCGGGATATTGCTCTCGGTGGAGACTCCGGCTCCACCAAAAAACACAATATAGCTGCTCTCGTCAATCCATTTTTTTAATGTAGCCTGCCCATCTGTCATATCAACCCTCCATATTACCGTCTTTTAGCAATACAAAAATTCAATAACATACTCTGCATCCGAACAAAATATCAGCAGTCAACATCAAATTCTACGGTATATTTCTTTCCCAATGCCTTGATTGTGAGCTGTCCTTTTCCGGCTGCTCCGACAGTCTTAACATATGTTCCGGCTGCTCCGCCTATAAGTGATACAGTTGAAGGACCTATAAGCTCTACAGCTCCATCTGTCTCCAACTCGACAGGTGCATTGCAATAGTACAGGCGGTTTCCGTTCTCATCGACTGCTTCAATGCGGATTGATGCCACATCGTATGTAACTTTTTCTGTAAGCGCTGTCTTATCAACCTTGACAACAATGTCTGTTGAAGTCATAGGCTGTTTCTTTACTACGGCTATAACTTCTCCATCCTTAACAGCTTCAAAACGGTATGTTGTTGCAAGATCACCCCAGTTGCCAACGTATGTGTCATACATGCGGTTAATATCCTTGAGTTCAAGACCTGCTGTCTTCATCAGAAAGCTTCTCTTAATCTTCAATATTCTTGAAATATTGTCTGCTCCGCCGGCATCAGCTATTGCAAACATCAGCTCTTTGAGAGCTTCAGCCGTCTCATGTGCAAGTCCCTCATCAGTCTCAAGAAGATTTCCGACACGGTCATTTATGAGTATCGGAGGATATGCCATATTGGTAAACGGTGAGTCATCATGAGTATATTCGCGTATCATCTGGTCATTCTTGTATAAACGCACACTGTCGGCATTGGTAAATACATAGAAATCACCAACCGTACAGGATGGATGATCACCGATTTCCACCGATGATGTGACATACAGAACACCATTTTTATCGCCCTGGCTCGCATACACATACGCTGCTGCCTTCGGGTTGCGGAACATATCCATAACACCATGATAACAGATTCTGTCACCGCTTCCGAAATCTCTATGTGTGTTATAGTCATTCATGCACCATCCAAAGCAGCCTGCGATGTCATCCTCACCTAACATGTCATTTATGACTCTGGCATGTCTTACAGCATGTGAAAGTCTATGTTCCTCATCATCAAAAGATTTGGTAGGATACATATGTCCGCCGTACTCAGATATGAGATATGGCTTCTCCATGTTCGGCGTTACATCCGACTTTGGAACAACTCCCGGATTATTTCCGACATGCGAAAAATCATTGTATGTGTACACATCTTCAAGCAGATGGCTCTTCTTAAAGCATCTGACGCCGCCTGTAGCCCTCGAACGGTCAAGTGAATGTGCAATTTTGTTCGTTCTCTCATAGAATGCATCATCATCGCCGGATTCGTTTACTCGGACACCCCATATTATTATCGATGGATGATTGCGGTACTGTCTGACCATCTCGGCAACGCTCTCACAGGCAATGCTCTTCCAGTTCTCATCGCCGACATACTGCCATCCCGGAAGCTCTGTAAATACAAGCAGACCAAGCTCGTCACACTTATTTATAAAATGCTGTGACTGTGTATAATGTGAAGTTCTGACAGCATTCACGCAAAGTTCATTCTTGAGAATTACAGCGTCGTTTTCCTGAACCGACTTTGGCATTGCATAGCCGACATATGGATAGCTCTGATGTCTGTTAAGTCCTACAAGCCTGAGCTTCTCTCCGTTTAAATAGAAGCCATCCTTCTTAAATACTGCTGTCCTGAATCCGAATCTCACACTCTTTTCATCAATCACAAGTCCATTCTTAAGGAGTTTGACTGTAAGAGTATATAAAACAGGCTCATCAACCGACCACAATCTAGCTTCATCAACTCTCCTGTTAAGATGCATCACATTCTTCTTTACAGGTGCGCACAGTGAAAAAAGTTCATTTCCCTCATCATCGTTTAAATATGCCTGTGCAGTATATTCTGCCACACCTTCAAATTCATTGACAAAATTAAATGTAATCTCAGACTTCAATACAACCGGGTCAATGTCTGTCACAACATATATGTCATCAACATAATCCTCTGCTTTGATATCAAGGTATACTTCCCTGTATATTCCTCCATAAGTCATATAATCAATAACTTTGCCAAACGGAGGAATATTAAGATTCTCCCTGCTGTCGCACACGACAGCAAGCACATTATCCATATCTTTTAAGATATATGGAGTTATATCAACAGTGAATGCCGTATATCCGCCATAATGTGTTTCGCAAAGTATTCCATTGATATATATATCAGCCTTATGACCTACAGCTTCAAATGTGAGAAGTGCCTTTTTGCCTCTCATATCCTCATCAATAACAAATCTCTTGCGGTATATCGCTATCTTTTGATAAATTCCTTCATCGAAATAGTTGTACGGAGTCTCAACTACAGTATGTGGAAGACGGACATCCTCAAATTCTGCATCATCAAAACCCGGCTGCTCCATCTCCTCTTTATAATCAACGCAAAATTTCCAATCATTATTAAAGTTAATTCGTGACATATATACCTCCATCAATTTATCATTCAGCGGTTCCTATTACTGTCTTTATAAGCTTCGGTTTTTCAACAGGTGTCACCGAATAACTGTATGCCTGTTCAAGTTCTGTTATCGCAGCAGCGAGTTTTTCCCCGTCATTCGCATAGAGAGTGGCTATTTTTTCTCCCTTCTCTACTTTATCACCGACTTTTTTATTGATAAGTATTCCTACAGATAAGTCAATCGGGCTTTCCTTTGTCTCACGACCTCCGCCAAGCTTCATAGCACTGATTCCGACTCTGTCCGATTCAATATGTGACACATATCCGTCAACAGGTGCATACACTTCCTTAACTATGGATGCCTGAGGTAAAAGCTTCGTATCGTAAACAGGCGCACTGTCTCCGCCCTGAGCTTCAACAAATTCCGCAAACTTCTTAAGCGCAGAACCATCGTTTAACTTTTCAAGAAGGAGTGTTCTCGCTTCGTCAACATTAGCTGCCTTCCCTGTTCCTACAGCCATAAGTGAGCCTATTGTAAGGCAAAGTTCCAACAAATCAGCAGGTCCATGACCGTTTAACGTATCGATTGCTTCTTTGACTTCGATAGCATTTCCGACAGCATATCCGAGTGGCTCGTCCATGTCGGAAATTACGGCAAGAGTTCTTCTGCCGACATTGTTACCAATCTTGACCATCTCATTTGCAAGTCTGACAGAATCTTCCTCCGTCTTCATAAATGCTCCGCTTCCTGTCTTGACATCAAGAACAATCACATCCGCACCCGCTGCAAGCTTCTTGCTCATAATGCTGCTTGCAATGAGCGGTATGCTGTCAACTGTTCCTGTCACATCGCGAAGTGCATAAAGCTTCTTGTCAGCCGGTGCCATATTCTTTGTCTGACCTGCTATAGCTATGCCTATTGTGTTTACATTGTTTATAAATTTTTCCTCGGATATGTCAGTTGAAAAGCCCGGAAAGCTCTCAAGCTTGTCAATGGTTCCTCCTGTATGTCCAAGACCTCGTCCGGACATCTTTGCGACAGGTATTCCTATTGATGCCACAAGTGGAGTGAGGACGAGTGATGTCTTATCTCCGACTCCTCCTGTGCTGTGCTTATCAGCTTTAAGTCCCTTAATTGCCGACAAATCAAGCATATCGCCACTATGAGCCATCTCCATGGTAAGTGTCGCTATCTCTTGGTCTGTCATTCCTCGAAAATATATTGCCATCAGCAGAGCAGAAGCCTGATAATCAGGTATGCTTCCATCTGTATAGCCCTTAATAAAAAATGCGATTTCTTCATCTGAGAGTGCTTCGCCGTTTCTCTTCTTAATTATAATATCGTACATTCTCATAGCAAATTCCTCGTTATTTTAAAATTTCCTTCAAAAAGCTTTCTCCTATCACAATAGGCTCGGCATTCAGATACTCAGCTATTGTCTGTCCTATATCAGCAAATGACTTTCTGATATGAAGACTTGCCGGCTTAACATTCTTACCATATACAAGAACAGGTATATATTCTCTTGTATGGTCCGTTCCCGGAGTAGTCGGGTCACAGCCATGGTCTGAATTAATGATAAGGATGTCTTCATCCTTCATTGCTGCAACTATCTCAGGAAGACGCGCATCAAAATCCTCTAAGCCTTTGCCATATCCGGCAGGATCATTTCTATGTCCCCACTTAGAATCAAATTCTACAAGGTTAGTAAAAATGAGTCCTCTATTATCTGCCTTCATGTAGCCTACTGTCCTGTCAACACCGTCCATATTATCCTTAGTGTGGACAGCCTCCGTTATTCCTACACCCGCAAAGATATCTTCTATCTTACCTACACCAATAACATCCTGCCCTGCATCCTTAATGTGTACAAGAAGATTGTTCTGTGGCGGAAGGATGGCATAATCTCTTCTGTCGGGAGTTCTCTCATAATTGCCTTCCGTTCCCTTAAACGGCCTTGCGATAACTCTTGATACATTGTGCTCGCCGTGAAGCATATCCCTTGCTATGCGGCACATCTCATAGAGCTTTTCAAGAGGAATAACATCAATATTGGCCGCAATCTGAAATACGCTGTCAGCGGATGTGTACACAATAGGCTTTCCTGTAGCCGCATGCTCAGCACCAAGCTGCTTTATAATCTCTGTTCCGGAAGCTGTGCAGTTGCCAAGCACTCCAGGCACTCCCGTTCTTCTTACAAACTCATCTATTACTTGTGCCGGGAAACCGTTAGGATATGTCGGGAATGCAACCTTTGTCTCTATTCCGACCATTTCCCAATGTCCCACTGTAGTGTCCTTGCCGTCTGAGAGCTCGGCACACTTGCCGTAAGCCGCAACAGGAGCATCTGTTGTGTCAAGCGACTTCATACCCTCAATATTTCCAAGTCCCATCTTAATCATATTAGGTATTTTAAGTCCATTATTATACTCCCATACATGTGCAAGCGTATGTGTACCTACATCACCGAATCTGGCTGCATCAGGCTGTTCGCCCATGCCAACGCTGTCTAAAATAATCCATATAACTCTTCTCATCTATTATCAATCCTTTCCTAAGTCGATTAAAACAGATATCCATATCCGTTAAAAATAAATAAAATCTCACAGTATCCTACCTATGCCTATTATACCTTATTTTTCTATTTTGTTCAATCGAAATAAATTTTAAACATTACCTCAAAGCGGCTTATATGTTAAAATTAATCAATACAAATCAATAAACAGATAAATTCAGCCATTTGCATTTTATACAATTAAGTGATATCATTATTCACAAAATATACAGCACAGGTTATCCGCATTAATATACAACAGACAACGCGGTCGCCGGCAGAAATGAGGAAAAAATGGGATTTGAATATGTTAAAGAGCTCCCTTCTCCACAGGTAGTAAAGGAACTTCTCCCTGTAAGCAAGGAGTTAGCCGATATGAAGCTTGAACGTGATGCACAGATAGCTGACATCATCACAGGCAGGTCATCTAAATTTCTTGCTATAGTCGGACCATGCTCAGCAGATCACGAAGACCCTGTATGTGATTATACATGCCGTCTCGCAGAAGTTCAGGAAAAAATCAAAGACAAAGTTTTAATAGTTCCAAGAGTATACACTAACAAGCCAAGAACAACCGGCGAGGGCTACAAGGGAATTGCCTCACAGCCTGACCCTGAGAAGGCTCCTGACATGGTTGAGGGTCTTATCGCCATGAGAAAAATGCACATCCGTGCCATCGCAGAGAGTGGACTCACCTGTGCAGATGAGATGCTTTACCCTGAGAACTGGGGCTATGTTGAGGATCTTCTCTCATATGTGGCAATCGGCGCTCGTTCTGTTGAGGATCAGCAGCATCGTCTCACCGTCAGCGGCTTCGATGTGGCCAGCGGCATGAAAAACCCTACAAGCGGTGATTTTTCTGTCATGCTCAATTCTGTTTATGCAGCACAGCACCCACATCATTTTGTTTACAGAGGCTATGAGGTTGAGACATCAGGAAATCCTCTGACTCACGTTGTTTTAAGAGGTGCTGTCAGCAAGCATGGCAACACTACAACAAACTACCATTACGAGGACTTAATCCGTCTGCACGAAATGTACGACAAGATGGACGTTGTCAACCAGGCGGCTATCATCGATACCAACCATTCCAACTCCGGAAAGAAGTTCAAGGAGCAGATTCGTATCGCCAAGGAAGTTATGCACAACAGACAG